>Ga0308166_1000318_pt1 | contig 75832 bp, 85 predicted proteins | sample PhyCR2_2_FD_202137 | JGI IMG/M metagenome (GOLD analysis project Ga0308166, IMG submission 202137) | Phyllosphere microbial communities from UC Gill Tract Community Farm, Albany, California, United States - DLSLCC.R2 | ecosystem: Host-associated > Plants > Phyllosphere > Unclassified | place...
AGTTCGTGTTCAGCAGCCCCAGCGGCAGCTATGCCAGCCGCACCGGTCGCCCGGACAACGTCGGCGTGGTCGGCGTGGCGGTGTTCGAGGAAGCGCGCCGCTGGCGCCCCGCGCCGATCCTGCGCCGTGGCCTGCCGCCGCCGGCTCCAGCCGCACAGGCCGAAGCGGCGGCCGACGCCAGTGCCAGCCGCATCGAGGGTTACGCCAGCAAGTCGCAGGCCCCGGCGCTGGGTACCGGCCATGGCGCACGCGAGCAATCCTCGGTACGCGACACCGACTTCGAACGTGCCAGCCGCAGCCCTGCACAGGTATTGCAGCTGCGCTACGACAGTGCCCGCAACCTGCGTGCGCGCGGCATCCTGGTCGATGCGCCCTCGCGCCTGCCGCGCGAACCGCAGGCGTTCCCCAACCGCTACGTGCCGGACCCTCCGGCCCGCTGATCGTCCCGCGCAGACAGCACGACGCCCGCAACCTCACGGTGCGGGCGTCGTGATGTGGGGAAACCGAAGCGCTTACTTGTAGTCCGGGTAGTCCTTGCTCACCGCGTCCTGGAACTCACGCACTTCCTTCTCCGCGCGGTCCTTGGCCCAGCCATAACGTTCCTGCAGGCGGCCGGCCAGATACTCGGCATTGCCTTCGGCCACATCGAAATCGTCGTTGGTCAGATCGCCCCACTTGGCCTGCGCCTTGCCCTTAAGCTGCGACCACTTGCCGGAAATGATGTCTTTGTTCATTGCTGGGAGTCCTTGATTGCAACGGCGTTCTTACCGTGGCTCCAGCTTCGCGCAGCAGCTGTTGAATGCCGGTCAACCGCCAATGAAATACACGCTCACCTGCTTGAATGGTTCACTACGCTTCGACACGTACGCTGCAGGGAAACGCGCAAGCAAAAAGGCCGGGGAGATCCCCCGGCCTTTTTGCTTTCCGTTCCAATTCAGGCTCAACGGCCCTTGGCGGCATCCTCAACCTTTTCACCGGCCTTCTGCACGTCCTTGCCGGCACCGGCCACGGTGTTGCAACCGGCCAGCAGGGCCACCGAGAACATCGACAACAGCATCAGGGCAACTACGCGCTTCATAGGCTTCTCCTTGGGTTCGCCGCTATACCGCTTCATTCGCGGATGGGATTCTTTCGCTCGGCGGGAGGGCACCAATGCCCACTGCCGCCGCGTGAAGTGCAATCTGGCGGCAGGGGCGTGGAGCGGGCGTGAACGGTTCGGCGATCCGTTCAGCAGGGGGCGGTCAGTCGCGCATCAGGGTGGACTTGCCGAACAGGCTTTCCACCAGGTCCACGGCCAGTTCGGCGGTGGCATTCTGCTTGTCCAGCAAGGGGTTGAGCTCGACGATGTCCAGCGATCCCATGCGCCCGGTATCGGCGATCATTTCCATCACCAGCTGCGCCTCCCGATAGTTCACCCCACCCGGCACCGTGGTGCCGACGCCCGGCGCGATGCTGGGGTCGAGGAAATCCACATCGAAGCTGACGTGCAGGTGGGTGTTCTCATCAATGCCGGCCAGCGCCGCTTCCACGGCACGCTTCATGCCGTTCTCGTCGATGTAGCGCATGTCATAGACATCCACCTTGTGGGTCTTGATCAGGCGCTTCTCTTCCGGGTCCACCGAGCGGATGCCGATCTGGTGCATCTGCGCCGGGGTGATCGCCGGTGCGCTGCCGCCCAGACGGGTCAGCGCGTCCGGGCCGAGGCCGCACAGGCAGGCCACCGGCATGCCGTGGATGTTGCCCGACGGCGTGACATCGCTGGTGTTGAAGTCCGAATGCGCATCCAGCCACAGCACGCGCAGATTCTTCCCCTGCTCGCGGCACCAGCGCGCGACGGCGGTGATCGAACCGATGCCCAGGCAATGGTCGCCACCGAGCATGATCGGCATGCGCCCGGCCTGCAGCTCGGCGTAGCTGGCTTCCATCAGTGCGCGGTTCCAGGCCACCACCTCATCCAGGTGGCGGTAGCCCTCCACCGGCGCGGTCCACGGGTTGCGCGGGCCATCCAGGTTGCCCACGTCGCGCACGTCCACGCCGCGCGCTTCCAGCGCCTCCGGCAGGCCCGCCACGCGCAGCGCCTCCGGCCCCAGCCGTGCGCCGCGATGGCCCGCACCGACATCGGTGGGAACGCCAATCAGGGATACGGAAATGGGATGGGCCATGGGTGCCTCCTGCGGTGCGGAAAAAGAAGCACAGTCTAGCCAGAGCTGTGTGACACCACTCGCGGCGGTGCAGCAGGGCATGGGTCAGATCGCCGCGGCCTGCCAGCCGTATCCGGTCAGGCATTCCAGCGCTGGGTCGTCAGGAATTGGACCTTCCGCGATCCACCTCACATCCCGGTCGGTTTCGCCTCTTACGCAAGGCTGTTGTTGTGTCCACGCTGCGCAGGCACCCTGAAGGTGCCGCCTCACTTCCTCAATCATGGAGCACCACGCGCATGAAACATGCACTCAATGGACTTGCGGTACTGGCAATTGCCCTGGGCGGACTGTTTCCCGCCGCTGCCAGTGCACCCTCGCAACGCATCACGCATACGGTGACCACCGACGCGTATCCCATGCAGACGGCAGGCGCACGCCAGGTACTCGACTGGGTGGCGCAGCGGGTAAAGCCGTCGTTCGCTCCCCAGGGCTACGGCAACGTACAGGTGGAACGACAGGCAGTCTCCGTAGGCCGCGCGTCTGCACGCTCGGATGAATCGATACCTGGAAAACTGCCAGACCAGGGCATTCCCGGTGAGATCTACCGGGTGGAAAACCTGCTTCCCGACGGTTCCATCCAGACGTGGGAATTCACCTGGGTGGAACCCTCTTCCGGCCATGGCGGCGGCTGGGACGTCACCGGCTACACCTACAAGAAGGGAAATGACCCGGTGAACCAGCAGTAGCGGAACGGGGGCAACGCGCACCGCGCTGCCCCCTTAGACACGCCGCCGCCGCGCCTCAACCGCCGCGGCGGCGAACCGGCGTCAGGCTCTGCACCTGACCGTTGTTGCGCATCATGCACAGGAAACGGCCGTCGGGATAATCGATGATCAGTTCCTGGTAATCGCTGCCCACCGGCATCTGGGTGACCAGCGCGCCCTGAGCGCCCTTGCGCATGTTGCAGGCGCCCAACGCGGTATCGCCTGCCGGCGCCGGGGTGGTCACCGAAGACACATTGCGGAACACCGCGCGGCAGCCGCCATTGACCCACACCGAGTGCCGCGACAGGCCCCAGTTCCTGCCTTCCTCGCAGCGGGTGCGGCTGAGCTGGCGCACGATTTCCACATTGCCGCGGGTATTCAGATCGCACGACACCTGCTGCTGGCCGGTGGATTCGCAGGTGACTTCGCGCGGTAGCGCGGCATCCCCGGCGGCACCGTCGCGAGAGCGTTCGCCGTTTGCGGCGGGCGCAGGCGTGCCGCTGGCGCTGACTTGGCAGATGCCATTGGCGCCGCCACGGCCGGTGTAGCTGACTTGCGGCGCGCCGTCATCGTTGCGGCTGATCGACAGGGTGATGCCGCTGTTGGCATCGCGTGCTTCGAAATAGCGGTCGTTGAAGCGCTTCAGCGCCGTCTCGCGGCCCTGCACGTAGACCGGCCCGCCATCGTCTGCGTGAACATCGATGCCGCCCGGGCAGCTGGCGTTGAAGAACGGCACGGCGGCCATGGCCGGGGCTGCGAAGGTTGTGACCAACAGTGCGACGGTGAGCGGCAGGGCGTGGCGACGCATGGGTGGGTCCCGAAGGGCATGTGTCCCCAGTATGTGTCGGGGGTCTGCAAATGGTCTGTGAATCAAAAAGCCGGCAGCGCATTCGGGCGTTTGTGTTTGCTATGGTAGATGTGGAGCCTTGCCCGGGCTGTTAAGTCACCTTTACTTCGTGGGCCAGCTCAGGGCATGCGGCAGCGATGGTTCGGGCAGATTTCTCGCTGATGGCGCCACTGCGCAATCTGTCGCTTCTGGCATTGCGATGCCCGAAACGGGCCAAACGCGATAATTCATTTTTCCTTTCAGATCTCCCGATGCCATCGAAACAAACGACTGGCAGGCGGTGATTTCACGTGCGCATGATGAATCGCCACCTGCAAAGGTGGCCGGGTCTTCCAAGCCCGCGTAATCGATGCTGTATACGCTTGCCAGCCGGCGCCGTCTTCCCAAGCGGCGCCGGCTGGCAATCCGTTCGCCGATCGACGGCGGGCGGTGCGTGGGGGCCCCGTGCCCGCCGGCTCATCGATTCCCGGTCTTGGAAGCCACGCATCGCCCGCCACCCTACCGTGGCGGCACCTCTGTTCCTGACGAGGATGCCCGCATGTCCAGAACCCCTCACCCGTACCTGACCGCCACCCTCGGCGAGGCGGCTCTGCGCCTGCCACCTGAACTGGCCCAGCCGTTGGAAGCCGCTTTCGCCGCCGCGAACGAGGCGCCCGCGCCGATCAACCTGCCCGGCTGCCTGCAGCGCATCCAGGCCGGTGACGCCGCCGATGGACAGCCGTGGCCGGGGCCCGCCAGCACACCCGGCCAGGCCGTGGCCGCCGCGCGCCGGGATCGCGCCGCAGTGGGCCTGGTGTCACTGCTGGAGCTGTACCACGCCGCCGAGCGCGTGCGCGTGGACGGGGAAGAGAAAGACGACATCGGCGACGGCACGCGCGAAGGACTGATGCTGGCCTGCCGGGGTCTGGCGGAGTATGTGGCGTTGCAGGTGCGTAGCTGAGGCTGCTGCGGTCGCAGTGTGTGTGCGGCGTTGATCGAAGGATCTGCCCACGTCATACATTGAGCTGACTCACCGGGTTGGGGCGAGAAGACCGGCAAAAGGCGGTTTCTTCATTTTCGTTCCCCCGCCTTTGCGACCGGCGCCGCGCCGACGCATCATGCTCGGCGCATGCCCATGCTGCTCTGGCATGCAAGCGCACACCCAAGGCACGGATCACGGACCCAATCCGCAGTCAAAAGATGCTGTGCTAGATTCAAGAGCGTGACAGTGGCGCGAGAGATGCTTTCATGGATGCGTGGGTCGAGAAATGCGATTCTTCATCAAAACGCGGACTTCGGCGCCGCCTCTGGATCGCAGCGCGTCGTCGCCTCGCGATCGTTATTCCGGCGCTGGTGCTGACAGCATGTTCGAGCGCCGCGACGCCGCCCCCATCAGATCATGTGAATCAAAGACAGGCCATCAAATCAGGGAGTGAAGCTGGTATGGAGCGATTCAAGAACAGCATCGAGCGATTGTCCAATGTGCGTTTTGGCGATATCGATGCGTTGAACGAACAGCTTCACACGCATCTTGGAAAACCGACCCGGCAGGGCCTGAGAGACGAGCGAACCGCAGAACGTGGAATGTTGGGCGGCCTTGAAGTTCGGAACATCTCACTGAGAAGTGCTGTCGATAATCCTGCGCAGGCGAAGCTGACCTTCGATGTCGCGCCACCGAGCGTCGCGCTCAAAGAAGTCATCTGGGAGGGAACCGCGCAATATCCACCTCGGCCTGATGCCCCTGACTCACGCCCTTACTGGACCGCGCCAGTGAACGGTGCTGAGGTTGTACTCACTCTGGCCCCTGACAATGCGACATTGACCCACGTATTGATCAGTCAGCGTTGACCCCCAGGGCAGGAGCTCCAACATGGAACGTACTGAAGACTCTGTACTGCCGCAGCCGCAGGGGGGGCCTCGCCCAGGACCCGAACGTCGGCCGGACTCCCCGTTAGCTGACCCCTCGCTGGCGCCGCTTCTAGCGAAATCCCCAACACTTCGGGCGGGTCTCGCACAGGCCGAGCGCGACGATCTGGAGGTTGTCTGGGGACAAGCCGGTAGGGGCACCTATCTTGTTCCCGGTGAGAAGATCGTTATTGACGAGAACGCGGTTGGACAAGGCTCCAGAATCGCGCGCTCTCTTTCACACGAGGTGGGGCACCATCTCTTCACCGAACGTCCCGATCCGACGTCCAAGCAAACCTATGTAAACACCCTGCTACGCGGAGAAGCCGCTGCGACGCTCAGTAATGTCCAGGTCCAGCGTGAACTCATTGCGGCCGGTGGACCGGACATTGGCGTGTCGGGTACGGGTAATCGACCGCAACAGTATGGAGCCATTGCCGTTGAACTCCAGGCCGGGCGGATCAATCGAAACCAGGCACTTGGACAGATCGCTGAGGTGTTCAAAACGGAGGCTCCTTCTGTTGGTCCTCATGCGACATACGAGCTTTACTATGGCGCGCACTATGATCAGCACATAGCACCCACGCAGCGTCGACGTAGGCCCGAGCCAGAATTTGACGCCGAGCGCACTTCGGCTGCGGAAAGAGACGCCGTGGTCGCCGACGACTCACTCTCAGTGCAGCGAACAGCTTCCTCAGTAGCTGAACTCGGAAACGCTGACCGCTCTCTCTACATGCAGATAAGAGCGGGTGTGGAACGCTTGGACGCCGAGAGCGGGAAGCAGTGGGATGAGTCGAGTCAGCGCATATCCGCGAGTCTGTTGGTGCTCGCGAAGGAGCAGGGGTTTTCAAGAGTTGACCACGTTGCATTGAACAACCCGACAGAGTCCCTTGCACGTGGCGAGAAAGTATTCATCGTCGAGGGGGCGATGGACGATCCTGCCCAACGCCGTGGAACCATGAATATGATGGACGCGCTTCGCGTTCCTGAAGCAGAGTCCCTTCATCGCGCTGAAGCGTTGGCCGCAAATCTTGAACAGCAGCCGGCGCAGCAGGTTCATGCGCAGGACGGGCCATCGTTTTCAAGGTGAGGCTGTCGAGAAAACAGCTCTGCCGCCCTTCGAACCACCGGGCAGGTACCTAGAGCAGCGCAAAGAGGCGCTGAATCTTGGGGTGGTGCTTATCCGAACCACATAGACATCCTATCATTCTGAATTAAATTGTTATTTTATATATACAACCACAACAACACCCCCAAATGTACCCCTTCAAAGCCCGGACGGTGGTGGACATTCCATTCGTCAACTTTGACTCTGGCGACCAGTGGAGCACTCAGCAGCCGGAAGCGTGTTGATCGGTACAGCGCAGCGGGTAACAGCCCGTGCGTTACCCCACCAGCCTAGGCGAGTGCCAGTTCGGCTAGGCAGTACTACTTCATCCCCCGCCGCTGTTCTAAGCAGGAGCTGACGTTCCTTAGCTGGAATGGCCGCTAGAAGCATAGCCGCGGAGAGCTCGAACAGATGATGAGCGTCTTGCTCGCGCGAGTCATCGCAACATAGAGATTTCGCGCATTCATCTTCTCTGGCTCAAGGACCACCGCGACGTCGGCCTCAAGACCCTTCAGGAGCAGTGTGCTACCAACTGACCTAAATCTAATTGTGCGAGGTATGTGTCTGAATCGCTCGCGCTCCCGCAGCGCCGCCTCCCGAAGCTTGGTTTCTGCAGTAGTCGCCCGTAGGGCCTTCGAACAGAGCCCTACGACATCTGGACGAAATGCAAAGACTCCATGAACTCGCCCAAACGAGTCGAGCATGTCGGCGGCGGACCGGAAAGAAGGTGATCTTAGATATGTCAGACAAATGTCCTCGAGCTCAGTCGCCTTAATCTTTGCTCTACCTGCATGCAGAGACTTGACTCTTGCGACCAACTGCACCGGACCGAGCCCAGCCAACAGAGTCCCGAAGAAGCCTACTGCTATATCCAAGGAATCGGGAGTATCCGGATCGAACACGCTTGCAAACTTTATGAAATCGACCATCTCATTGGCTTCGACCATTGTGGAGCGGGTCCGACGCGCAATGTCCCATTGACCCTCCTTGTTCCGGGAGTCTGCGATGATCAGAGCTGTCCCGAGAAACTTGGCCTTTGCGGCCGCAAGGCGTGCCTGACTCTTCTGGGCCTCTGTACCCTCAAGGCGCACCCAAACTACTTCTTTCGGTGCGGTAGATAGGTCGACGCACCCACCGGCTTGACTAAGCGCCGGTCGGACCGTGTTCAAAAGCCAGTCCCCCAACTTAGGCGATCCTGAGTTCTTCCACCTCCATGGCACGCGCTTCCAGGGTATAGATGGGAATGCGGGTAGGACCTCGTTGCGCCAATCGACTACCGGACCGGCGAAGTCAAATATGACCTGGAGATGGTCGCCTAAGACAATGGTTGGCAGCAGCTTTGCCAGATGCTTCACCATACGGTGCTGAGCGGCACCGCAATCCTGATACTCATCCACGACAACTCTTGAGTATGTCGCGCGCAGGACCTTATCGGCGTCGCCGGCATCAAGTATACGAAGCGCGGCATGTCGGATTGCCTGATAGTCTGCGCTGTTACCTTGAACGCGCAACACACCCTCACTCAAGCCGGATCGCGTAGGAAAGCTCTGCACCAAGCGAATTGCCCAACTGTCCAAGGTCGCCACACGGGCCGTTCCGCCTTCGACACCCAGCTTTCTCAATCGCTGCTCCAGAGCGGCCCTTCCCGCGTTTGTATGTGTCAGCACAAGCACTGGCCGTTCGTGATTTCTCTTCACCAACGCGGACGCGATGAGCTGCGTCTTTCCGCAACCGGCAGGCGCGTTGATACTCCCCCGTACGTGGGAAAAGAGGTCGAGCTTCTCCTCACACATCTGACTACCTGAACAGATCGGCGATAGGCCGTCTAAGCTCCTCGCTCGCATATTTTAGCCTTGGGCCCAATACCTTCTCTCCGACCTTCTCCATCCTTGCGATGGTCTTGAACCAGCCTTTTCGACCGGGGCCTAGCTTGGAGTCCTTAGTGGTCAACTTCGCAGCCTGGCCTAAAGTTCGGCGTTGAACATCATCGTACGCAGCATCTCCGTCCACTAGCTCAAGAGCATGAACCAATCCAAATTTCCCGTTCGAAACTGCCTCCAGTGCACCGTCGACCAGGACCTCTGAATTGAGCTTGATGGCGAGTTTAATGAGGTCGTCAACCCCAAAATCACACAACCACATGAACAGAGCTTCCTCTAGAGCCAGTCCGTCACCCCACGTGCAAACCTGGACTCCAGCGGCTTCCGCTCTCATTCTTGCGGCATCTGGGATAGGGACATCGGCGTCTAAGAACGCCTTAGTGCGATAGCCCCACTCTGCGAATACACGGGCCCGCTCCAGAATGTGCTCGGGGCTCCTTCCACCCGCATCCACAAAAGCTGTTGCGTTTGCATGAGCAGACTTACGACCCATTTTGACACGGAACCGATCTAGCCCACGAAGTAAGCCGACCTCACTAGCACCTTCGCAAACAATGACTGTGCGCGCAAGGAACGCCTCTGGGTAAAGACGTGCGACTCCTTGCACAGAGTCCTCACTGCTCACCCACCGCATCACATGCCGCGCTGTGTCCGTTTTACGAACAATGACGAGCTGATCACCTCCTAGCTCGCGGACGGCCACTGCAGAGTGAGTGGTCATGAAAACCTGAACTGGCGCATCCTCCTCCTTCGAACCAAGCGAATGCAGTAGGCTGATCACGCGATGAGGCTCGAGTCCATGCTCAACCTCATCAACTAGAAGACAGCTTGTCTCAGAGGCTGCTTCCCGATGGAGCGCCGCTAACAGCAACCGCATCGAGCCCGTACCCAAGCTGCGCAGGGGTACTCCTTGCTCCGAATGCAGAGCAATGGCGCCGTCAGAGAACGATAGAGATTTGGCATCAAGCAGGGCCATTGCCCTGCTCCCAATGTTAACGCCCGCTTCTTGTGCCTTGGCTGTAACCAACTCTAGCAGATCGCAAACTCCAGCACTTGCTCTATCGCCGAATGCTACTCGTGCCTCCCTGGCCGCGGCCACCAACTCACCAGACATGCCTAACACTTCTTCTGACAAGCGTGCCAGAACAGAGCTTCGAGTCCACGAAAGGTTGGCGCTCGAATGGCTGCCTATGCGGCTAGGCGCTAAGGCAGCCCGATCCTTCCAAGGCACCATCCGATGGTACTGAGTACTCTCCATCCTGTCCGAGTAGAGCGATCGCAGAGGCTCCAGGTCCCCCCCCACAACCAACTGGAACGTAAGCACAACCTCATGGTTCTTAGTTGGCTCATCCTTGAGCTCCTGCTCCGTCTGCTCAAAGCCCCGCAGCACGTCTCCATATACATCGAGATCCATCAAGTGATCAGGGAGCGCGCCTACCGTGACTTGGATTGTGATGGATTTGGATACGTCAAGATTGAAAAAATCAGAATCCGTGAAGTCAAAATTCCGCCTAGCGGACATGCATAATTCGATCGCATCAAGGATCGTCGTCTTCCCACTATCACCGGGCCCAATCAGACAGTTTATCCCAGGATTAGGCGCCCACTCGAGATGACGAATGCCCCGAAAGTTTCTTATCTCGACATATCGAATCTTTGCCATCCCAGACCTCGATTTCCAGAAAACGTAGGACTGTCAACTGCCGAGCCGCCTCAAGGACGACTTAGCACCAGTTCCGCCTAGCTTATCTCGAACTGGATCGCCCTTCATCGTCCGGCTTCGAACTGCCGAAGGCGACCTCGATATTCGCTCTGACGTAAGCTACTAAAGGCCCAGCCCCAGGAAGTGGAAACGCGGCCATTGAGCCTTTTGAGTGAACTCCACGTCGCATCAGATCTGGAGGCTCAAGCTAGGAACACCCACGCCTGTGTGCGTGAACGTTCCGTCCCCATTGACGACCATGGTCCCTGCCAGCTTGAGGGTGATGTTTCCAAGCGTCAATCCGACCGAAGCGCCTGAACTTGCAGTGTCATACGGAAATTCAACCGAAACGGGGTGAACACCTGTTCCGAGTGAGTTCGCAATTTACTGAAGGCTCTGATTGCTGTGACGATCTTTGATCTGGCCTGGAGGCTGATTTATCTGGATCTTTCGATATCGATACTCATTGTCTCTCCATTTCCGGATTGATAGAGCTTCAGGCCACGGAATGGAGTGAGTGCGCCACCACTGAACTTGCGGTTATCAGGAACCTGCATGGAACTATTCAACTGCGCCTGATTTGCCCCCATCCCCATTGCCTGCGCCGCTCGGTTGCCGGCGGCGAATTGGACAGGTACGCCACAGGGTCGCCGCCCGCCGCCCCCTAGAGCTGAAGATGCTGGGATAGCTCTTTCATCTCGGAAATTCCACACTCATACAGGTAGTAATCGTAGAAGTATGAGTAGTCGCATAGGGGAAATCCGCTCTCATGGCTGAATCAAGCTGAGGATGTGGATTGGTTGGATCCAGCAATTCCGGCCCTGGCTTGACCTAGACCGTAGCGAGATCGGTGAGAGGAGATAGATTAGAGTTGCTCATATCACAATGGCTCCATGCCCACTTCATTCTTATGGGGAATAGAGGTGTGCCTGGCATAGGCGGTGCAAGGAGTTTAACTATCCCTGTCGAGGTGGACTCAATAAGAGGTCCACGCTCACCCGCCTACGGCTTGGCGTCGTCCTCTGAAGACAGCTTAGTCACTGCTCAAAGCATGATAGATGAATTGCTCATCGTGGCTATTAATGGGATCTCAACCACAGATTCCAGTCACAAGTTGCAGCGCCCGGTGTAGCTGGCACCCCTGCCCTAGGCCGCCAGCCAGGCGTGATCCTCCATACCCTGGTAGTTGGCTCGCTGGCCATCCTCAAAGCCAGGTGATTGCGCGATGCACCTGGCTGGCGAACCCTGAACTTCATACTCTCGCGGAGACATATATGCTCAATGGCCGCGCCTCGAAGCTATTGTTGCCGAACCAGGTAGCCTGGCTCGCAAGCAGCAAATCAACCAATGCGTGCCCAGATCGCTCCGAGCATCCCAGAGAGAGAACGTCCGCCTAACTCCGTACCGCTCCCAGTCCCCTCACAATGTGCTCATGAGGGCCGCAACACGATTCATTGCTCAGCTGGCTCTACAGGCATCAAGCTCGATTGCTGCACCCAAGCATCGAAGCCGATGCTTCCAGTCCAAGCACGCCCAGCCGGGACCAGCGTGTCCACTTGGAGCGGTGCACCAAAGTAGAGCGACTGTGCGTCGCCCACCACCCGCCTTGAATCACCGGTCAGACGCAGGAAACGATTGGCCAACTCAGCCATCGATACGCGCTCAGGACCCGCAATTTCCACGACTCCATTGGCCGGCTGCTGCTGAGCGATGCGGGCCACCGCATCGGCCACGTCCTCGGCTGCAATTGGCTGAACATCCGCCACGGGCAGGCGGAGTGTTGGGCCATCGCCAGCGGACTGGATAATACCGGGCAGGAACTCGAAGAACTGGGTAGAGTGAATGATCGTGTATGGCAGTCCAGAATCGCGGATCAGACGTTCCTGGGCGATCTTGCCGCGGAAGTAGCCACTGGCGACCAGCTTGTCGGTACCGACCACCGATAGGGCAACATGATGGCCCACGCCGGCGCGGCTGGCTGCAGCAAGAATGTTGTGACCGGCAGTCACGAAAAACGACAGCACAGCAGCGTCTTCAAATGATGGTGAATTGGCCAGATCCACCACCACATCAGTACCCAACATTGCTGCATCCAGACCTTCTCCGGTCAGCACATCAATGCCAGTGGATGGCGCAGCAACCACAGTGTCATGACCGGCACTGCGCAGGCGTTCTACTACCTTGCTGCCGATGCGACCTGTACCACCGATGACGAGGATCTTCATGACGTGTCTCCTGAAATGAGGAAGGGGTGCCCCGGCCTATCGGGTACTATTGAAGCTTAGAGAGACAGTGTTGACGGTAGTAGGCTCATTGAGGGACGTACGCTGTTGCAGCATACGCACCAATCTGCTCAATCTTTGGTCGATATGCCTTGTGGAACTTGCGTAGCGGCCTGGTAACTTGCCTCCCAATGCGAAAGGACATCCAGATTCATTGCGCGAACCTGCTGCGTGCTGAAGTCGATGAACGCACGCACTCGTCTGGGTAACTGACGCCGACTGAGGTAGCACAGATAGTGACCGCGATCGAGCGGCGCATAGCGATCCAAGCATGTCACCACTCTACCCGTACGCAGCGCCTCTCGTACTTGGTAACTGGGCAACTGGGCGATGCCCAAACCATCAATGACAGCCTGCAGTGCCAGATCGGTATCATTGAAAGTCAGCGCCGTTTTCGGTTGTACGTGCACTTCTCCGCCATCGACGCGGAATTCCCAGCGCTGCATACGGCCGCCTGGGAGGCGCCTGCCGATGCAGGCATGGTCGACCAGGGCCTCAACTGTTGCCGGCCGACCGTGCGCCTGCACGTAGGACGGTGACGCGCAGACTACAAGTTGCATTGGCACCAGTTGTTTGGCCACCACCTGGCTATCTTCCAGCACACCTTCGCGGAACGCTACGTCGATACGATCAGCGACCAGGTTTGGCACCTGCTCATCGAGAAGTAGTTCCACTGAGACCTCGGGATATTCCGCGCGAAACGCCGCGAGCAGTCTTGCAATCACGCAACGCCCAAAACCATGACTGGCGCTTATGCGCAGGTGACCACGTGGTGGCCCCTCACGCAGGTCACGCATCTCGTCCATCGCCTGTTGAATGCATGTTACACCCGGTCGGCAGCCCTCAAGGAACAGCTCGCCCTCGCGTGTCAGCGAAGTCGAGCGCGTAGTACGAAGGAACAGCCGCACGCCAAGCTGTGACTCCAGCTTCTGCACGCTGCGGCTGACCGCCGAACGACCAACGCCGAGCCGATCCGCCGCACGCGCGAAGCTACCTTCCGCAGCAACCGCGATGAAGGCAAGCACTCCGGCATAGCTGGTTGAGAAGGACGCATTGATCGCATCATGGCCATCGTTAACTGGGCAGGAAGGTGTGGCGTTCATTCTTCTTTACGCTCCAAAGTGCTTTTTCGTGCAAGCAGGTGGGCTCGAGCCAGGTCCAAGCGCTGCAGACACGTCGATACGTCCAGTCCCAGCAGCGGCACGATGTCCTCGAAGCCAGCGCCCAACACGTCGTGCAACAGCAGGATGGCGCGTGCATCCGGCGGTAGCTCATTCAGCCCGGCAAGGAAGGTTTGCCAGACCTGCTCGCTAGCAGGGCGCTTTGCGGTAAGCGGGTCTATGGAAGTACTCATAACCCGCAGACGGCTGAGCCACCCTAGCTGTGACAGTTAATTGGTGATTTTCGATCAACACCGTGGAGCCCCAGCGCGATCTACCTACATCGATAGCCAGAACGTACGCTCCCGTGCCACCCAACTTTTCCGCAGGAGCCCTACAATGACCGCCCGCCTGGATTACGCCGCACAAGGGCCGGAGCTGTTCAAGAAGCTCGGCCTGTTCTCGCACGCCGCCCACACCGCGTCGATCGAAGCCGGCATCATCGATCTGGTCAACATCCGCGCCTCGCAGCTCAACGGCTGCGGCTTCTGCCTTGACATGCACGTGAAGGAAGCCACGATCCGTGGCGAGCGTGCTCTGCGCCTGCACCACCTAGCCGCATGGCGCGAATCGACGCTATTCAGCCCGCGTGAACGCGCCAGCTTGGCCTGGACCGAGGTGCTGACCCACCTACCAGCACAGGGCGTGCCCGATGACGTGTACGAGCGCGTGCGAGGCCAGCTGTCCGAACAGGAAATCGTCGACCTGACCTATGCGGTGATGGCAATCAACGCTTGGAATCGCGCCAATGTTGCGTTCCGCACCGTCCCCGGCACCTTGGACAAGGCGTTCGGCCTCGACAAGGCCGGCTTGGCCTGAGTGCCCGGCGCCGCTGCCCGCAGGTACGTCCCGCATCCGTACAGGAGACCATCCATGCGTTCCCTACTCCCCTTGGCCTTACTCGCCCTTCTACCTTTCGGAACTAGCGCTGCCGCACCGTCTGGCACCGCGCCTGAACCAATCGTGCGCGAAGTGATGACCCGCGCCTTGCCGGAACATCCAGGCAAGGAAGCATTGATTCTCACCGTGGAATACCCGCCCGGTGGTGCAGATCCGGTACATCGCCATGATGCTCACGGCTTCGTCTATGTACTTGAGGGGCGGATTGTGATGGGCGTGGCCGGTGGGCGCGAAGTCGCCCTCGGTCCCGGTGAAGCCTTCCATGAAGGCCCAGATGACCTGCACACAGTTGGCCGGAACGCCAGTACCACCAAGCCCGCAAGGTTCGTGGTGTTTCTGATCAAAGACATCGGCAAGCCGGCTGTGTTGCCTCCGCATTAATCGTAACCCATCGCCAGCTACCCTGAATGGGTCTCCGGATGTCACAATCCGGGGACCTGTTCCGTCTACGCTGGCATGGACGATTCAACTGCCCTGTTCACTCGCCTCCGTCCGCGCCTGTTCGGCGTGGCATATCGCATGCTCGGGTCTTCGCACGAGGCGGAAGACGTCGTGCAGGACGTTTGGCTGCGCTGGCACGGTGCCGACCAGCTACAGATCGAGAATCCAGAAGCTTGGTTGGTGGCCACCACGACTAGGCGCGCCATCGACGCTCTACGCCTAGCCCGCCATGCGCGGGAACACTATGTCGGCATGTGGTTGCCCGAGCCTTTGCTGACCGACGACAGCAGCACACCCGAGTATGTACTGGAAACTGCCAGTGACCTCTCACTGGCCTTTCTCAATGTTCTCGAGCGACTGGCCCCGGACGCGCGTGCAGCATTCCTGCTGCACGATGTCTTTGACCAGGACTATGAGGTTGTGGCTCGGACACTGGATAAGACCGAGGCGACCTGTCGCCAGATCGTACATCGTGCACGTCTGCAGTTGCGTCAGGAACGACCACGCTACAATGTGCCTCAAGAGGTTCACCAGAAACTGATGCGCCGCTTCGCCGAGGCCGCATCCAGTGGTGATCTCAAGGCAATGAAAGCACTGATGGCAGAGTCAGCCGTGCTGATCGGCGATGGCGGCGGGATCGTTACCAGCTTCCCAAAGCCGATGGTGGGCGGCGCACGCATCGCACAGCTCCTATATGCACCACACCTTAGGCGCAAAGAACAACTGCGAATGGTACCCACGATGCTCAATGGCCGATTGGGGCTTCTTCGTTACTTCGAAGATGTATTGGAGTCGGCCATGGCCTTCGATACTGACGGCGAACGAATCATCGAAATCCTGGTACAGCGCAACCCGCACAAGCTGCTCGGCCTTGGCCAACCCACTTCCATCCAGTAGACAGAGATTCTGCACATGAATGCAGGCGAGTGGACCGGTGGCGGTGACGCTCGTCCTGTGGCGCGCGGATCTACTCCATCACTTCATCGAACAGACGGCCACTGAATTGCGCCACCCAGGACAGTCCGCTGAACGCGGCTACGAGTAAAGCCGACAGCGGCACGATGATCCAGCAGGCCAGCATACCCACCACGTGGTCGTCGAACAGTACCAGTGGCCCCATCGCATCCAGCAGCCCGAACGGCAGCAGCAACGCGAACAGGCACAGCAGCACTCCTTCGGCCAGCACCTGGGCACGGGTGTCGGGCCCCACTCTCATGCGCTCAGCCTGTGCCTGCAGGCGCTGAAGTTCATGCAGCAGGCGATGAAGTTGCAGGAACGCCGCCGGGTGCAGCTGGTCAGCCAGCAACAGTGACTTCAATGCCTCACCCTGCAGCGCCAGCACCTCGTTCCCCGGGCTGTCGGCAGCCAGAATGCGAGCCAGTTCGCCTGCATCTACATACCGGGCCAGCGCGTGGCGGAACAGCGTTGGCTTCTCTGGAGGCTGGTAGCTCAATCCATATTCCAGACTGCGGTTGCGATCATGCCTACGCTGTTCCCATGCCTCATCGAAATGCAGCTGGTAGCGCGCCGCCACCTGCCACGCCAGGTGTCGCTGGCCCAGCTGCCGCGCGGCAGACCTATCATTAAGCGCGGCATCTCCGAGCAAGAGCCAACTGCGACTGGCCGCAGTGATAGCCGCCTGCATTCCCCGCATTTCACTAGCGCGTTCAGCACTGCGCGCCGCCTTAAAGCCGAAGGTAATGGCCAATGCCGCACCGAGCAGTACCAGAAGACTGGCCGGCAGTCGGATCCATGCGCCGTCGGTCCAGCGATACAGGGTGATGATCGTCGCTGAATAGGCAATGACCTGCACTACAGGGCGTCTAATGCCGTACATCAATCCGCGGACGGCGTGGAGTGTTCCTCTGTTCATGGTCACCTCCCCGCCTACCGGCGGTCAGGGCAGAGGGCCCCGGTGCGTCGCCGGGGCCCTTGCGTTTACTTCTGCTGCAGGAAGGCCAACAGGTCCTGGTTGACCTTGTCCTTATGGGTCTCGGTCAGGCCATGCGGCGCCCCCGGATAAACGACCAGCTTGGCACCCTTGATCAGCTTAGCCGACATGCGGCCAGCGACGTCGATCGGTACAATCTGATCATCGTCGCCATGGATCACCAGCGTCGGCACGTCGAACTTCTTTAGGTCTTGGCGGAAATCGGTCGCCGAGAATGCGGCGATCGAATCGTAGGTATTCTTGTGGCCGCCCAGCATGCCCTGCGCCCACCAAGCGTCGATCATCGCCTGCGAGACCTTTGCACCGGGGCGATTGAACCCATAGAACGGCCCTGACGGAATGTCGCGGTACAGCTGCGAACGATTCTCCATCTGTGCCTTGCGGATGCCATCGAACACCTCGATCGGCACTCCACCGGGGTTATCGCCTGTCTTCAGCATGAACGGGGGCACCGAGCTGATCAGCACCGCCTTCTTCACCCGGCCGGTACCGTGGCGGCCGATGTAGCGCGCCACTTCTCCACCACCGGTGGAGAAGCCGACCAGAGTCACGTCGTGCAGATCCAGTGTATTGATCACCGTGGCCAGGTCATCGGCATAGTGGTTCATGTCGTTGCCCTCCCACGGCTGACTGGAGCGGCCGTGGCCGCGACGATCGTGGGCAATCACGCGGTAGCCATGGTTTGCCAGGAAAATCATCTGTGACTCCCAGCTATCCGAGTCCAGCGGCCAGCCGTGGCTGAAAGTGACCACCGGGCCATCCTTCGGACCCCAGTCTTTGTAGTAGAGCTGCACACCATCGGCGGTAGTGATGGTGCTGGCGGTGTGGGCAATGCTGGTGATGGCGACCGGATGTGCCGGCTCGGCCGCCTGGGTCGAAATCCCAGCTTGGGCACTAATGGCCAACGCAGTCGCGGCCAAGGTACGAGTTACGGTGTTCATGGTGGAATCTCCTATGGATTGAATGGGTTTCGGCAGGGCTATCGTGCGCCCTTGCGGAGGACAGCAAGCAACGCGAGGTACTGGAAACTTGATCAGAAGTCCCAATAGACAGGAACCCACCGGAAAGCATCCCCATCCCGAGACACGCGACCGACCGAAGGGAATGGCAGATGGGTGGCGACCAACATCTCTCCGGTACCGGCGAGCTGACTAAGCAACTCAATACGGACCTGTGCGGAGCCCTCCGGGTCGTGCTCGAAGCCGTTGTGCCAATTCGGTTGATCGAACCCCACCGTGAACACCGCATCACCGGCAAACGTCAGTGCCTGCCCTTGAGATGCCACCCGCACCACGCAATGCCCCGGGGTATGCCCCCCAGTGCGCCGAGCGACCACCCCGGGCGCAATTTCATGCTCATCTTCAAAGGTGCATACGTAACCGCTGTATTCGCTCCAGAAATGCTTGGCCGTCGCACGAAGCGCGTCAGGGAAGCCCTGTGGCATATTGGTCTGGCTGAAATCCGGCGACTTCCAGAACTCCACTTCCGCCGCAGCCACATGGATCTTCAGGTCAGGCCGCAACTGCTCCTTAACCCCTTCCACCAGCAAGCCACCGATATGGTCCATGTGCATGTGGGTGATCACCACGTCGGTGATCTCGCCCAGTTCGATACCGGCCGCACCCAGACGGCGGATCAGTTGGCCGGCGCGCGGCAACTGCAGGTCCGGGTCCATGCCCAGGCCAGCATCGATGAGGATGGTGCGGTCTCCACTGTGCACCACCATCACATTCAACGCCCAGTCGAACGCGTCCTGCGGCAGGTACATTTCTTCGAACCATTCAGCACGTTCCGATGCCGGCACGTTATGGCCGAGCATCTGCGTCGGCAATGGCAGAACGCCATCACTGATCACGAGGACCTCGACATCACCTACCTTCAGGGCATAACGCGAGGGCACCAGTTCGTCGCGCGCTGGAGCGACGGGAGCAGTAGTGTTTTCAAGGCTAAACATGAGGGAATCTCCACGATAGGGTTGGCTAGCGGACAGCAATACAAGGCTGGCGCAAGAATCCGGGCGTATTCGCACAGCGCATGGCATTCTGTTGCCGCGGCGAAAAAGCTCGACGGGACTGAGTTGCATCGTCGTTCGCTCGAAAGCGAAGATCACTGCCCGGAACACGGCAAGAACCGTGTAATTGCAGCGTAGGCATTGCGATGAAACGGCAGAAGCCCCCCCGCGGGGATGTAATGTTGCCTGTTTGGAAGCAGTCGAAGCGCTAGTTCACAAGCTACCGAGATACCAACTGGAACAACAACAACGCACCAGATGGTGCCCGATTGAGCATCGCTCTGTTTATTGTTTCTTCGCCAAAGCGCAACGCCTACGCGCGATCGCCCGGTCCACCAGTCGATGATCGTGCCGTATCGCGACTTCCACTACCCGGAGATCATCGCCCTGTATTCAAGAGCAATCGAAGAAAGGTTCGAAGCGCGAGACACGGCTAGGCCTCTCCTTAGGTGCTTTCGAACCAGGAGTGCGCAGAAGTCTTCCGGGGAACCATAAGCAAGGAAATCACTGATGTGCAGGAGATGTTCATGGGAAGCCTGATCACCGCCGCATTAGCTCAGGGAGAGGCTGGACACCAATATGTAATCTGCCCTCAGCAGGAAGGAGGGCAATGATGACCTTCAGCTCACGACGCTGGACATAAGAATCACCCCCGAACTTTCGGAAAAACTTGGGCGAGCGAGGTGTTCGCTGGTCGATTCCATCATTCGACGCAGCCCCTCAGCGGCAAGCCAAAGCTAATGCAAACGCCCCCAACGTTCACTCGACGACCACCCGAACCCCATGCCCAATGCCGCGATGAAACATCTTCGCATATGGGCACACGCGCTCGGTATTACGCACCAATTCTTCAGCCTGAACAGGATCCATCCCAGGCAATGACACAACGATCTGTGCCTCCAACAAGTAGAGCCCATCGACTGGATCACGAGCAAACGTGACCGCCACATCAACACACGGGTTTAGCAGCTCCAGCCCCGCACGAGCAGCAACGAGCACCATAGCTCCGTGAAAACAGCCCGCATAACCTGCAGCTAGTAGCTGTTCCGGATTCGTCCCTCCCCCCGGACCTCCAAGATCAGGTGGCAGGCGCAAGTCCAGCGCCAACTCCCCATCATCTGATCGCACAACACCGGATGCTCGCCCGTGCTTGCTCACACCTCCGCTAACCCGTACACGCCCGGTGTACAAAGGCTGCGCCTCATCTCCATAGTACTTATCCAGAACTGCAAGCGAAGGTCGATTTATTTCGCTCATATAAGCTCCCAAAAACTGTGTGATGAACGACTGCCAGCTGAATCATCTACGGTAAGGACCCGTAGTTGCCACAGCAACAGCACCACCCCGCGCCAATCCCTTCAGGATCAACTACACGAAGCAGATCTCGCAGTTGTCACCAGTGCACGCGGTCTACGGCCATTTAGCAGACCTATAGCAACCTCGATCCATCCTGCACGCCTGCCAACATATTCGAAAAGTCTACATACGCAGCACAAAGGTACAAAGAAGAGCGCGAATTCAGTACGCCAAGGTTGGGACTCACTCCGTTCCCTAATCCACATCAATTGGTCAAATCGGCTGCATACCTTAAATGAGCACCGTAGCCAGGCGAGAATCATAGGAAGGCAACATGACTATTTGCCTATGACGAGGCGAGAAGCATCTGCTTGTCCCCCCCCCTGAATTGGGCTACGCAGCCGAAAAGTGCGCCTGACTGAGGTGTTCGAACATATCGGGGCACCTAAACGCTCGCATATGCCCCCCAGCAGCGCGCGCAACGGTAGCGCTCAGAGAAGCGGTGTACTTTCATTCCTTTCGGCCCGGTTACAGAATCCCGGCGGCTCAGAACTTCGCGCGCAGGTTGAACAGCACGCGGCGAGGTTCACCCCAATAGCCTGAGTTGAAGAAACCGACGTTGCGGTAGTAGACCTTGTCGAACAGGTTGGTGACGGTCACGCCCACGCTCAGGTTGTCGTTGATGCGGTAGCGGCCCATCAGGTCGAACAGCACGTAGCCGCCCTGGCTCATCTTGCCGGTGGCGGTAACCGGGGTGCCGTTGGCATTGAAGCGCCCGGTGGGGATGGGCTGCATCTGGTAGATCTCGCTCTGCACGCTTACCCCGCCTCCCAGCGTCCACTGGCCATGGGTCCAGGTGGTGTTGAATCGGGCCAGGTGCATCGGGCTGGTGCTGGCAAAGCGGCTGCCATCGGGATTGCTGCTGTAGCTGTAGGTGTAGCCGCCGGTCATGCGCCAGTGGTCGTTGATCGAACCGGATACTTCGAACTCACCGCCCTGAGTAGTGATGCCGCGGCTGGCGATGTACGGCGAGCTGCCATCGGGCAGCTTGATCTCGCCACCGTTCGGGTCCAGCTCGGCCACGTTGTCCTGCTTCATGTAGAAGCCGTTCAATGCCGCGTACAGGCGACCGCCGAAGAAGTCGGCCTTCAGGCCGTACTCGTAGTTGCCACCGGTGGTAGGGCTCAGCAGTTGGTTGTTGATGTCGCGGCGCGCGGTGGCCTGGAACACGTCCGAATAGCTGGCAAAGGCGGTGATGCTGCTGCTGAGATCGTAGAGCACGCCCACGTAGGGGGTCAGCTCATGTGCGGTGGTACGCGCGCTGCGGCTGGTGAACACACCGTCGGTGTTATAGTTGTCGGTGGTGGTGCGGTAATCGGAATAGCGCGCGCCGGCGATGATCTTCAGCGGGTCGATCGGGTTCAGACGCACGGCGGCGTAGTAGCCAGTCTCGGTGGTGTTCACCGTGCTGGACGGAACGCCGTAGTTGTAGGTGGTCGGCTTGCCGATGTTGCCGTCCCAGCTGAAGATGCTGGGGAAGGCGGCCACGTTGTACGGGCGCGAGGTGATGCCGGCGCGGATGGTGTCCAGGTCGCGGTCGTAGTGGTTGATGCCCACCACCAGTTCATGCGAACGGCCGAACAGCTGGAACGGGCCGGAGGCGTACAGGTCGAACGCATCCTCGCGGGTTTCGGACACCGAATAGGTATCGGCAATGCGCAGGCCCAGGCCGGTCGTCGCATCGGCCCAGTTGCCGGTGTTGGAACCGGCCAGCAGCAGCGAGTCGGTGTCGGTGGCGCGGTGGTTGTAGGCCAGGCGGCCGCTCCAGCCGGCACCGAACTGCTGTTCCAGGGTAGCGAAGTAGTTGGTGCTCTCGCGGTTCCATTCGTTCCAGCGTGCGGCAGCGCTATAGGAACGCGGCATGTGCGCGCGCGTGCCATCGCGGAAGTAGAGCGGCGAGGCGCTCCAGGCGCCACCATCGGAGCCGGTCTTCAGGTAATCGATACCGGCGCGCAGACGGGTGCTGTCGGTCAGGTCGGCTTCGACCACGCCGTACAGGCTGGGCGACTTGTCGTGCTGGAAGCGCACCCAGCTTTCCTTGTCGGTGTAAGCGCCGACGAAGCGTCCACGCACGCGTCCGCCCTTGCTAAGCGGGCCGGACACATCCACTTCGGCGCGCTTGTAATCCCACGAACCGGCGCTGAGGCTAGTGCTGGCCTGGAAGGTTTCGGTCGGGCGCTTTCGCACCATGTTTACCGTAGCCGAGGGGTTGCCCGAGCCGGTGACCAGGCCGCTGGCGCCGCGCACCACTTCGATGCGCTCGTAGATGGAGGTGTCGCTGAGGATCGAGTTGCCGCCCGCGCCGGTGGTGTAGTTGGTGGGGATGCCATCGAACATGAAGTTGTTGATGGCAAAGCCGCGTGCGTTGAACAGCGTGCGGTTGCTGTCATAGGACTGGATGGTCACGCCCGGGGTCTGCTGCAGCACCTCGGAAATGGTGATGAGGTTGAAATCCTCGATGCGCTGGCGGGTGAACACAGTGAGCGACTGCGGGGTTTCGCGCAGGGTCAGCGGCAGCTTGGTGGCGGTGTTGGTGCCGTAGACCTGGTAGCCCTCGGTGCGCTGGGTAACCATTACCCGGTCCAGTTCCGTGGTGGTCGGCGCACTGTCCTGGGCGAAGGCCGGCGCGGCGGCGCAGGCGATCGACAAAGCCAGGGCATTCCGGCGCAGCGCGCCAGAGGATGTCACGTACATGGTGGGAACCTCTCTTTCTGTGTCAGGAACGGGAAGACGGGCGTGGCGCCGGCTTGGCCGGGCTGCGGAAACTGAGCCAGAGCACCATCGCCCCGGCACCGGCGGCGAGCACGCCGCACCAACCAACGAAGCCTTGTGCCACGCCCCATGCCGCGATGCTGGCCATCAGGCTGGCGGCCAGGCCGACCACGCCCAGGACCTGTAGCGGGCGCCGGCGCGGCGCGGGGGAGGGCGCATGGCCGGCGACATCGCGGTGGTGGCGTTCCATCGCCATGGCCAGGCAGGCGAAGGCGGCGGCAGCCAGCAGTAGGGCGAGCACGCTCATGCGCCGGCCGCCGCCGCAGAGGCGGTGCGCGCAGGGCGTGCCCGGCGCTGTGCCGGCACGAAGCGATGCACCTTGCGCGCGGCCCACAGCAGGCCAGCGCCGATCAGCAGCAGGCCGATATCGATGCCGGCCTTGGCGCCATCGCAGGCAGCAAGTGCGGATACCGCGCCACCGTGCCAGGCCACCAGGTTGTAGAGCGGCAGGCCCAGTGCCAGCACGCCGGCCAGCGCCAGCTGCTCGACCCAGCCGCGGCGCGGCGTGCGCAGCATTGCATGCACCACGCAGGCGGCCCAGGCGTAGAAGAACACCTTCACTTCGGCATCGCTGCGGTTGGCCACATCCAGCGGCAGCAGCCGGTTGCCCCACAGGAAGGCGAGCATGGCCACGGGCAGGCCGGTGACGAAGCCGATGTTCAGCCGCTCGACGATGCGGAAGCCCAGATGCGGGCGCTCCGGATCGGGCAGCTGTGCGCGCCGCTTCACGGTCCACAGCACCAGTCCGGTGGCCACCATCAGCGTGCCGGCCACACCGGAAAGGAAGAACAGCCAGCGCATCGTGATGGGGGCGAAGCGCGCCGCGTGCAGGCCGATCATGCCGTCGCGCGCGATGACCGCCGGCGAACGTGGCACAGTTGCCTGTAGCAGACCCCCTTCTGCATCGAACACGAGCAGGCCAGGGGAGCTGGCGATCCTATCGCCCTGATCTTGGCTCAGAACAATCCGCATCGCGGCATCGGCGGGATGGTCGATCCGCAATGACATGGCATGACCACCATCCCACCGCGATTCAGGATAGCGCAGCAATTCGGCGAGCTCCGGCGGCTTTGCAAAGATCCCACTAGGCGAGACTTTCTCTACCCTTGGAGAGATTTCGGCGAAGAGTTCGCTACGTCCCCCGGGATAGCCAGCCATCACCGCCCAAGGCATATACAACGTCATCAGGGTGATCAGACCGGTGTAGGTGATCATCAGGTGGAACGGCAGTGAGAGAACGGCCAGCGCGTTGTGACCGTCCAGCCAGGTGCGTTGACCCTTGCCGCGGCGGAAGGTGAAGAAGTCTATGAAGATCTTTTTGTGGGTGATGACTCCGCTGATGATCGCCACCAGCATCATCATGGAGCAGGCACTGATGAACCAGCGTGCCCAAAGCACCGGAACGTAGTGCAGATCGAAATGCAGTCGGTAGAAGAAGTCGCCGCCACGTGTTTCGCGTATCTGCACAGGCGTACCGTTGGAATCCAGCGTAGCCTGGTTGGGATTGCGTTGGCCGCGGGGGCGTTCCGTTTCGCCCTTCGGCTGCCAACTGACGGTGGTGGCGCTGCTGCGCGAATCGGGCAGTTGGATGCTCCAGCGCAGCGCGTCGGGTGCGGTGCGCGCCAGGAACTGCTGGGCCTGTTTCGCCGCGGTGGTGGCATCGGTAGGCAGGCCGATTTCCGGCTGCATCCAACGGGTTAGCTCTTCTCTCCAGTATGCCGCCGTACCGGCGATGAATATTAGGAATAGCACCCAGCCGACTAACAGACCCGACCAGGTGTGCAGAATCCTCTGAGAGTCGCGAAATCCCCCGATCACTTTGCGGAAATCCAAATGATGACGACGGCCATGCCTGAAATCAGGTTCAACATCAGAATTGCGCGAACCAAACTACGCGAAGCGAACGCGTAGACCGCGGTTGTAACATGGATTGGAAAAGAGGCCATCGTGGCAAAGAGCGAAGCATCGGCGGCGCCCCAAGGCAGAATACGAGCAACCGCTGCAGAACAAACTCCTGCCACTGCATAGCCACCCACCAATGCGACAAGCCCGCGCACGATCACCTCGCTATCCGATCCCGGCTTCACTTCTCGTCTCCCATAAGCGTCGCACCAAATCGCCATAGAGCGCGGGCACCAAGCCAGCGGCAAATACAAATGGCAATCATTACCGTTAAGGCAATGATAGACGGCCAAATGGCATGTATCGGCACGGAACGAGGAACTTTACTGTTTCCCTAAAGGGAACAATTCTCGCCACAACAAGGCGATCTCCTAGCGAGCAACGTCAGAAACCCCCAATGACCTCAACTCCACCATTGAACGCGACCACCCAGTCCACAGTGCAATGGCTCACAACCGCCTATTCAGCACACTCGACGGTATGTGCCCGCCACTGGGTAGCGTGTCAATGTACAAATCCAATAGAAGACGGCCTAACGTGGGCGTGCTTTGGGAGGGAGACGAGCGACGGCAGCAATCTGCTATCGCTAAGCCATAGCAGCACTCGCAATAATCCTAGACGTAAATTCTAAGCATGAGGCTGAGCGCAATCGTAGATACTCGCCCGTACACCCGCGAAAGCCCCCCCCCCCCAAACCTGGTCACCAGTGACGCCGTCCAATAATGCTAAAGGCCTCACTCTCATGGGGGTGAAGGAAAGCCAGACACTGAGAACCTCGATCTCTATTCTTATAATCCACACCAACCATGTAAGGCTTGCGGTAAGAAGAGCAAAGGATTATATGATCATGTGGATTACTGTCGTCGCGCTCGGACTCAGCGTGGCAAGGTCAGGACCATCGCGCTGAAGCATCTGGATCGCTAGTTCAACGTGCCATGCCCACATGCAGTGGAACGACGAGATCAAATGTATCCCTGCCCATTAGAGTTGGGCGCGCCTGAATTGGCGTTGAAACCGCAATCTTGCCAGATGGTTGACTGAGATAGACAAGGGCGGAGCACGCCAAGTGAGTGCCGCAGGCACATGACGAAGGCGCAAGCAGTAGTGAAACCAGCTCACCTGCTCCAGCACTCTACTTTCCGAAGGACCAAAGACCATCCGCAGTATTACATGAAACGGTAATTGTTGTGACAATGGATTAACAGAGGACTTGACCAGTTGCCCTCGCACGCGCAGATCAGGCTCGGACCTATCTAGCCGGAGGTACATGACACCGAACTCGACCACATCGAGATACTCCACTAGCCCAAGCATCGTAGCTAAGCGAGACTCATCTCCAACAGAAAGGAAACGGCGCCTTTGACTTTCAGGACCACAGGCACTTACAAAAGCCAATACAGCTCAAGGTGCAACTCGCTCATAGCTCACGCACATCAAATTCCTTCAATCAAGGCCGGAATCCACCGAGAACAAAACTCCGAAAAGGGGTAAACAGTGGCTCCGGGAGATCATCCCAGCTGAACCAACGCCATTCATAGCACTTATCCCGCTCCATGAGCGCGACCTCACCCTCAAAGTGACGCGCAACTAAAAATAGCGTGACATAGTGACGATCAATGTCGGAAAGAACATCATTTGTATATGGACCAGACTCGACCGACAACAATCTCAAACCGGTTTCCTCTTCAACCTCGCGCATCGCACAGGAAAGAACATCCTCACCATACTCGAGGTGGCCACCAGGTGGACCCCACTCACCAGAACCATGCGAACCGCGCCGCAGCCCCAAGAGGACGCTGTGCCCTCTACAGACAAGCACACCCACGCCGACTTGAACACGCCTTTCTTCAAGCATCAAACTACTCCAAACAACCCAACACCGAACCTATATCGATCATTGTCAAGCAAGCCGATGCGCTCGCGATCAGTCGGTATGATACTCGCACGGGATTGCGCCATACGGGCAGCATAGGTCAACACTTTGTTTCACAGAATGCACGCCACACACCATGACGTCTGCACTATAACTAGACGCCTCTTCGACCGGGTCATGTCGCTACACCACCACCAACGGAATGGATAGCCAAACTCGGCACTGCAGTTAGATCAGCTGTACTACAGAGTCCGACGCAGCGCCTATTGCCCAATTTACACGCAGGTGATCTTTGGCAAATGAAAGTGCTTCTACAGGAAGATCTCGGGTGCATCAAAGGGCGATCTCAAATGGTGCCCACACCTTCAATACATCAGCCTGAGACCCAAGAGTAAATCTTGACCCTCCATAAAGGCGGGCCATCAACACGAGATTAGCATGTGATCACCCCACAGGAACCTTTAAATTCTGGCTACGACGCGCATAGCACATCCATGGATGTCGCTAGAGGCATCAACCTCACTGGCAAGCTAGCAATCGTGACCGGTGGCTACGCGGGCCTCGGACTCGAGACTGCTCGAACGCTGGCGTCAGCTGGCGCACGAGTGATAGTCCCCGCCCGCGACATCTCCAGAGCGAAGCAAGCCATCGCTAACGTTGGCGCATGCATTGAAGTGCAGCCGATGGATCTGACCGACCCAGATTCCATTCGACATTTCTCCAGGAAGTTGGTGCAGTCAGGCCTTGCGCTCCACATCCTCATTAACAATGCAGGAATAATGGCATCCCCTGACCTCGTGCGAGACAACAGGGGAAACGAGCTTCAGCTCTCAACAAACCACCTTGGCCACTTCCAGCTTACCCTTGAACTATGGCAAGCACTGCGGCGCGCAGAGGGTGCGCGAGTAGTGTCCGTGTCTTCCATGGGCCATCGACTGGCCGATATTGACTACGATGACATCAATTTTAAGCACCGTGAGTACGATGGCTGGCTAGCCTATGGGCAATCCAAGACGGCAAACATACTCTTCGCAACTGAGCTTGATCGAAGGGGAATTCACTTTGGAATCCGGTCCTTCTCATTACACCCCGGAGGAATTGTCACAGGCCTTGCAAAGCACATCCCAACGGAGCAATTGATCGCGTCAGGAAACATGACTTCCGATGGCACGCCCGTTATTGATCCAAGCCGAGACATGAAGTCTATCCCACAGGGTGCCGCAACACACGTATGGTGTGCGGCGCATCCCGCTCTTTGCGGAAGAGGAGGTGTATTCTGTGTAAATTCCGATATTGCAGAGGTCGAGCCCACCTCAAATGACACGACGAACGCCGCTCCCAGCCGGAAAAACTACGGCGTCGCACCATACGCTATTGACAGCAGCTCAGCACAGCGGCTGTGGGCTTTGAGCGAAGCACTTACAGAGACCCAGGCTCCGGATGGCATCTAGGACAAGAGAATTGAGAATATCCATATTCCTCACTTCCCATGATTAGACACTCCGAGTCTTACTTCCTTCCAGAAGTCCTAGTCGTGGAAGATGATGCCATATACCGCGAGCGGGTCCTTATTCCGCAGCTAACCGACCATGGCTTCATCCCCTCTGGGGTTGGCAGCGCGCAAGACTTCCTGACCAGAATTTCCGGGGCCACGCCGCCCCCTCTAATCGTCTTGGATATAGGACTCCCAGATGGCGACGGCTTCGTACTCACAGATTTATTACGCGAACTGCAGCCTGATATCGGAATCATACTACTCACGGGCCATGTAAACCTGGAGGATCAGATTCGCATTTTGCGCCGAAGCGCGGACGCATATCTGACCAAGCCAGTAGAAGTCTCTCTACTGGCTGCAACACTTCATAGCGTCCTAAGACGAGTCCAACATCTGCAGTCATTTGCCCCTCCCTCGGGACGGACATGGCGAGTTAGTGACGACGGCTGGCTACTGTCATGCCCCGCGGGAAACAGAATTGCCCTCACAAGAACGGAGCGGCTTCTATTGCACTGTCTTGCACGCTCCCCAGGGCGCGTTGTAACTCGAGAACAGCTTATCGGATCACTGACGGACAACATCCATGATTATGATCCTCATCGCCTGGAATCCCTTCTGCACCGCCTCAGGCGGAAAGTTCGCAGCGCATCGGGACGCGCACTCCCCCTTAGGTCCGTGCAAGGCGAAGGCTATATACTAGATTTCTTATAGCCCCCCCTAGCTCCATCAAACCATTAATATAAATACCAAAGCCGCTGAAAGTCCAAACTAATAAATATTCAAATCCCCCTTGCGCGCCCGCGGAAATGAAATTTCGATCGAAGTTCCATGCCCATGCTCAGTGCGCACCTTAAGCTCCCCACCCGCTGAAATAGTAAGTGAATGCACCGCGGTCAAACCCAGACCTGTCCCTGATCCCGCAGGCTTAGTCGTGAAGAATGGCTCCAGCGCTTGGGTAGCCACATCATCACTCATACCGAGACCGGTATCCGTCATTATAATACAAACAGCACCAACACCCTCATCAACTGTCACCTCCAAAGTAAATACCCCCCCATCAGGCATGGCGTCCCGCGCGTTTGAAGCGACATTTAACAATGACAACTCAAACTGTGATCTATCAAGATAGACACAGCAGTCCTGATCCGCTGAAACAAACTCGTAAATAACCGCTCCACCTAGCACCTGCTTTAATAGAGGCCGCAACCAGTCAATTGCCTCGCGAACATCAAATATCTCAGGATTCATATTTTCCTTCCGACTAAACCTCAGAAGTCGGCCTGCCAGCTCCACACCAGTCCGCGATGCCCGCTCAATATGCATTAAGGCGCTGTACATTTCTTTAGAAGATTCAGTCAGACTATTACCCGGATCGTCGATGAGATGACGAACCTCTGCCAACCCGATGACAGCAGCCAGTACATTATTGAAATCATGAGCAGCCTTGCTCACCACTTTTCCAGCAAGCTCAAGCTTCTGAGCGTGCAGCAGTTCCGCTTGCGCCCGCTCCCGCGCCTGCATCTCTATCTGCAACCTGCGCCGCCCCTCCTCTGACTCCACCAGACTCTCACGAAGCGCAGTAACACAACGGTCAATTACTAGCACAATAACGGAATAGGCAAACACAGTCGAAGGAATAAAGTGGAGAGAATCCTTCACTGCGCCGCCGTCAACGTGCGGACTACGCACATCGACGATGAATCCTGCTCCGAAGATAAGCATGATAGCGATGAATGAGCGCCACAGCGCAGTTCGGCCGAGCGCCAGCCCACTAAGTATGAGAGCAAGCATCTGAGATGTTTGATCAACCATGTGCGCTTGAAAACCTAGCGACAGGTAGCCGACTAACAGCCCTCCGAGCAACGCAGTCAGATACAGTACTATCGCACCGCGGAAGCGCCCCCTTCTGACCATAACGAAGGCACCAAGCGCAAGAACTGCAATCACCATATCCGCAACCATTACTCTCGTCCAGGCATCGGATACGGGCAAGCGTGCCCAATGCCAAGCCCAGTTCACGGGGAGGGAGAATGCACTGAATAGCAATAGGCCCTGAATTACTGGGGCGTTACGGCTGTCGAGCGCGTCCTTGATAGGCGCCCCACGCAACCATGTCATTAGACGATTCTTCATGGAAGGAAGAGCAAGAAGGCTCAGCAAGCAGAGATGAACATCGACGCGCCGCCGTCGGTGAGAATGTGGTGAGTTTTTCATGAGTTACACGTGCGTGACATGGTGTTGTACGGAACATACCGTTTCCATCTTCGCGCCCTCGACCTTTGCCTTCCATGCGCGATGTATGTATGTCCGTTGTAGAAATGCCCGACGGTGTTGAAGACAGATTCTCCTCCTCAGTCTGATTTTCAGCTAGCCACAACCCAGCCCCCAGAGACCAAATTCGCGCACATGAAAGAACTCCGCAAACGCTATCCACCCCATAGCCGACATGGCATGACCAAGTACCCGCGGTTAGCATTAGCTGCAGCCCTTGCGTCGCTTCCATTGATCGCTCACAGCGCCCCCCCACCTGTGCCGCCAACCCAGTCACGCTACCCGACCGATTCCACGCAGGGACCTCAGAGCGGAAAGACCAACAGGAAGGCATCGTCACAGTCACCGCAAGTCATGGCGATTGATTCCGATCACTTCCAATCAATTGGCACTGATGATGGCTCTGACTCCGCCCACGCAGAAGGACTCAATGCCCTAGCTGTCGGAGCGTCTGCACTAACCCTTGGAGAGAACGGAACGGCCCTGGGAGCTGGAGCTACGGTTCTGGCAGATGAAGGAACCGCAGTTGGAGCAATGAGCATCGCGGTTGGAGCAGGGGCAACATCCATGGGATATGCCGCTACCGCCGTGGGTACCTTCAGTACCGCCATTGGTTATGGGGCTAACACTAACGGATATGCAGCCGTCGCACTTGGTCAGAATGTCAGTGCAAACGGAGACGGATCCCAAGCAATCGGCGCGGATGCAACCATTAATGGCGTCACCTATACGACCAGAGCAGATGGTGCACTATCAACTGCAATAGGATCCGGAGCTGCGTCCAGCGGGATTTTCGCAACAGCACTTGGCCCGGCCGCCAACGCATCGGGCGACAGCAGCCTAGCCATTGGAGCCCTGAGTGAAGCAACACAGTTTGTCTCCGTCGCTGTAGGCCCTAAGGCCAAAGCACATGGACTCTATTCGACGGCCTTAGGCCCAGGAACTTGGGCACGAGGAATCAGCTCAGTCGCTGTGGGCGAACTAGCCCGCGCCGAGCAGGAATTCACAACCGCACTGGGCAACGGTAGCTACGCAGACCTCGCGCAATCTACCGCGGTAGGCAATTTCGCGCACGCCTACGGGTTCCAGTCCATCGCCCTTGGAAGTGCGGCGAGGGCCCAGAGCGATAGATCCATCGCGGTTGGCTATCAGGCTTTCACGTGGGGGGAAGGAACAATTGCTATGGGCAACGGCGCCCAGACTGGAGGAGACCGCCCTAACGAGAATCCCCCCCCTCCCCCCGAGGAATGCGACGACCCAGAAGGCTGCGCATCGCCCTGGAGATACGATGGACCCGAACTCCCTCGATTTGCGGTAGCAATTGGCGAGAGCGCACAGTCCTTCGGGAATGGCAGCATTGCACTCGGGCACCATGCAATCACACTCGCCGACAGCAGTGTCGCTTTGGGTGCAGGATCACTTGCGGACAGAGCAAATACAATCGCGGTTGGCGCAGACCGAGCGTGGATGCGTTCAGATGGGACTTACGTAGAGCCCTTCTACCGTCAGATAACAGGATTAGCAGATGGCGAGCTAGAGCACGACGCCGCCAACATTCAACAACTCCAGCAGCTTGCCAACGCACTAGGCGGTGGCTCGACCATCCTGATGGGGCAACTTCAACTTCCTTCATATAGCGTGCAAGGCTTTGAATACTCGAACGTTGGGGAAGCGTTCGCCGCGGTGGATGGCCGTCTCTCGCAGCTACAAGGGGAGCTGGACAATCTACCCAAACCACCAGGCTCTTCCCCTCCTTCCGGGGAAGAGCCTGGAACTCCCCCTCCCCACTACAGTGGAGTTGCCTATGACGGTGAGGACAAAAGCACGATATCTCTTGGGGGCGAACACGGCACGCAGATTCGCAACGTTGCAGCTGGAACAAATGGAGATCACGCCGTGAACAAGTCTCAGATGGACGCAGCTGACGGCGCAACACTCCGTAGTGCCAACCATTACACGGACGAGGTAAGCGCACGCACACTTCGCTCCGCGAATAGCTATACAGATCGTCAAATTCAATTGCTTGACGATCGCTTCAACGATCTGACCAAGGACGTCCAGAATCGCCTGTCCATGCAGGACAAGCGAATGAACCGACTGGGAGCGATGAGCTCCGCGATGATGAGTATGTCAATCAATGCCGCAGGTGGTCGCACTGAAAATGGCCGAGTCGCAATCGGCGCAGGATTTCAGAGTGGAGAGAGCGCCGTCTCAGTTGGCTATGCCAAGTCCTTCGGACGCGCATCATTCAGCCTGGGAGGCAGCTTCAGTGGAGATGATAAATCCGCCGGAATCGGCCTGGGTATAGACCTGTAAGTCGTTAACTACAAGTCTCACCCCATCCTCAACACACCAATTCAGAATCAACATGAAAGCAAACATAATCCTACTCTATGCTGCAGGAATTGTAATTAGCGGCCACGCCGAGACGTTGTCGGCGACTGATATAGCCGACCAACAACCCTCATATCAGCATTTCGAGCGCCACCACACTCGACGACTCTCTACGAATAATCGACAAGACAGATTCATTGTAAAGTATCGAGATAGCGCATCTACCACACAAAAAGGCGACGACATCCAATTGCGACTAGAAAAAGCCGCAGTTAACTCCGGAATCTCATGGGGCAATAGCTCCAACAAACTAACCGATTCGCGGAAAATCATCAGGATTCGGCAAAGCGCAACTGGCGCAGAGCTCATCAGAACCAGAATTCCTTTGGATACGACTCAATCTCTCCAACTATTGACTGCACTTCGAAGCGACCCCAATGTACAGTATGCACAAGTAGATACGATTAAGTTTTCCATCGATTTTACTCCGAACGACCCTGCGTATAGCGCTCGACAGTGGCATTATTACCACCAAGCCACAGGTATTGGAGCCCCTGAGGCATGGCGTCAGAGCACGGGTTCGGGTGTGGTGGTTGCCGTTCTTGATACGGGATTCCGTCCGCATCGAGACTTAGCCTCCAACATTATCCCGGGATACGATCTCATTAGCTGGCATGGGCAGAATGAAGACGGAGTTTCCTATCCCGATATAGCTGGTGACGGGGATGGGCGCGATGCTGATGCAAGTGATCCTGGTGACTGGCTGGATGGGCGCGAGGGCTTCTGCTCTGGATACATCAGCGACAGCTCATGGCACGGCACCCACGTGGCAGGAACAGTCGCAGCAGTAACAAATAATGGCCTGGACGTTGCGGGCATCGCATTCGATTCAAAAGTACAACCCATTCGCGTTCTGGGCCACTGCGGCGGGCTAACCTCCGACATCGCCGACGGAATTGTATGGGCCGCTGGCGGAAGCGTGCCGGGGTTGCCTCTGAACCAAACCCCTGCGGAAGTTATCAACATGAGTCTAGGAGGATATGGACGCTGCGATGATGACCCCGCGACCCAGGAAGCAATCAATGAAGCCCTACTCCGGGGGGTGACCGTCGTCGTGGCCGCAGGGAACGACAACAGCAACGCTGCAAACTACACTCCCGCTAGCTGCAGAGGCGTCATCACTGTCGGTGCGACCGGAGTAGATGGCGCACGGTCGTATTTCTCAAACTACGGAACGAGCGTCACCGTAGCAGCTCCCGGAGGCAACGCCTCAAGTGCGCTTGACCCACCAGAAAAATTCATTTGGTCGCTTGGGAATCGCGGAAAACGCGGACCAGAAGAAGACGCCGTAGTGGGACAGATCGGTACATCAATGGCAGCGCCCCATGTCGCCGGCATTGTCGCACTAATTCAAAGTGCATCCGTCGCCGGTGGTCACGCCCCACTAGCCCCCACCCAAGTAAGCGCATTATTGCGAGGGACGGTGAAACCATTCTTAGTCAACCCGGGCACCACGACCAGCATAGGCGTAGGGATAGCCGATGCTGCCAGAGCCGTAAGAAAAGCCTACGAGGGCGTAACGCCTGAAGACCTCGCTACCAGGCTGAACAATGGCCAGCCGATTCTCGATCAGAGGGTGAGGCCTGGGGACTCCCTGTACTTTCAGATTTCAGTTCCCGCGGGCTCAAAGACCTTGAATATACGTACATATGGAGGGACCGGCGATGTATCACTCCGCCTTAGCCGAGATAGTCTTCCGAGCGACAACAACGTTATCGCTACATCGAATAAGGCAGCGACGATTGAGACGCTACTCCTGACACGCCCCGCTGAAGGGGTCTATTTCCTCGCTGTAGACGCAGTTCGTGAGTCAACTGGATTCTCTGTTCTAGCGACAAACTGACAGACGATGCCCCCCCATGGACCAAGCAGACGTACCCTCCACTTTCCCACGCTCTGCTTGGTCCCGTTTTACAAATGTCAAAGCACACTCACTGAAATGGATGGCTCGCCGCGCCGAGCCTCCGACATGGGCGAGATTTGGCCATGGCCGAACTTACGAAACATTAGGCCAACCGGCTGAACAATAAATGCGGTCAATAGATTCGGGTAGCCAAGGATAGCCCCAGTGGTGGCTCAGACGCGACTAGACGCGAAAGATGCGCGACTATGGCCCCATAGCGGGAGTTCATCGCGCTACACCACTCCCAGAATAATGGCATAGCGGAGCGAATGATCCGCGCACTGAACAACCAGATGCAGCGCATGCCTCGACACCAACCCCATAACCTGATCCGAAACCAGCGAGGCATCATTATAGCAGACTTTAATCTCCGCCCGTCTGGAGCCAAGTCCCCACCCGGCTGCAAATCGGATTAATTTATGTTTCAAAAATTGGGGAAGAAACTGACATTATACACCAACCTCAGCGAGCACGAGACACATCCCGCAATGCGATTACCGTAGTTTTTCAAGCAGTATCCTTTCCCGCAAGCGAACCCTCTCCCTTGCTGCCGCGAGGACTTCGGCGCATTCCAATCCGGATAGACCAGATATTACTGAGACCTCCTTCATCTCGACACCCCAAAGGTCGTGAAGAACAAAAACTAGACGACCCGCGGGATGAAGATCAGACATGAGCTTTAGAAATTCCATCCAGATAGCATTCTGCCTGGCATCAACTAGCGCATCGCCCGAATTGGCATAAATATCGTCCATGACATCTTTTTATCGAAAAAATTAGCTTACGATTGTTTCATTTCAAGAAACATAAGGTGCAGCGTTAATCGCCAATGCCGCAGATAGATTCCTAGTATCCTTAGCCCCCCCCCTTGATCGCCCATCTGATACGATACCGGGCATCGATAAGCTCAAGAACTTCATATCCCTGCCATTTGGCCGAGCTCATTGACTATGCGCTCAACTCAGCCGGCGAACCGTACTCACTCATTGCTATTCGGACGAGAGGCTAGATACCCATGAAGGATCCCAAATCCGGTCAGCCAGTCGACGTAATGCGTCGACGAGTAGCCCACGGAGCTCTGGGTGCCGTACTAGCACCGGCATTGCTCGCGTCTCCAAGTAGTTCGAGTAGCAACTCAGTCCCGAGTGACGTGGCTAGGGAGGACTGGCATGGAGAACTGAAACACATCGATGCAGGTGAACTGCGAATTTGCTATGCAGATATGGGCAAGCAGGATGCGCACACCATCCTTCTTTTGCATGGTTGGCCATACGATATTCAAACCTATTCCTCTGCAGCAATTCTTCTGGTGGAGGCTGGCTATAGGGTCCTAGTCCCGTATCTCAGAGGGTTCGGGCAAACGTTAATCAGGTCGACGACTGCACCTAGAAATGGACAACAATCCATTTTTGCAATGGATGCACTAAATCTACTGGATGCGCTAAATGTGAAGGAATTCACCGTCGCAGGATGCGACTGGGGCGCCCGCACAGCAAACATTATGGCCGCTCTCTGGCCAACGCGATGCAACGCATTGGTGTCGGTTAGCGGCTACCTTATCGGCAGCCAGGCAACAGGGCAGCGCCCTCTTGCTCCCGAGGAGGAGCTTAAGTGGTGGTATCAGTTCTACTTTTCCACTGAGCGAGGCCGACGAGGATACGAATCCAATCGTACTGAATTCGCAAGACTCATCTGGAAGCTTGCTTCACCGAGCTGGAATTTTGACGAATCCACATTCAGGCGAACCGCACTGTCATTTGAAAACCCAGATCACGTCGATATCGTAATTAATAATTACCGCTGGCGCCTCGGCCTTGCGGAAGGGAATTCTGCACTTTCGCAACAAGAATTACTACTCGCCCAGAATCCTACAATATCTATTCCGACTATTACACTGGAGGGCGACGCGAATGGCGCGCCACATCCTGATAGCGACAAATATAGGGCGATGTTCACCGGCGATTATGAACACCGGGTGGTATATGGCGGAGTCGGGCACAACCTCCCGCAAGAAGCGCCCGAAGCCTTTGCAGCCGCCGTGATAGATGCAGCGAGGCGTGGCTTGCAGTTTCGAGCCAACAGTTCATAGGCCCCCAAGAGCCCCCCCCTCCGCAAGTTAAACTAAGAATAAGTTAAACGGGAAAGCCCATCTTAGTCTGTATTGCCCCCCAAACTGATCTTCCACACAAAATCAGATAGGACAGTTCAATTCCTTGGTCGATTATGCCCTTAAAGCTTGTGTATCGGAGCGGCATACCTCTGCTCTCCGGAATCCTACTAGCGTCCGGCCAACCCCACACGACTGACCCTAGTGAAGAACTGCTAGTTCCTGAAAACAGATTCAACGCTCGCACATGGCTTCAACCTCTATGACGTCCACTCCCGATAGCTCCTATCGCTGGCCGATCCGGTGCAATCAGCACTTCACATCTGAGGAGATCGACGCAGTACGTCGACGTATTCGAGTAGGAGTTAAGGGGCGACAGTGGGAGATAGCTCTGTATGACACACGCATTCGCTTCTGGTCTGAAACTCTCGGCGTGAGTGTGTATGAAGCAACATTATTTCTTAGTATCGATGGGAGCGGGTTCGCAGCTACAGTTGACGTACTCGATCAACCAAGAAAGTATGCTCGAGCTGATGTTGAACGTATAGAACTTGAGCGATTCGAGGGCGTACTATTTCTCATGCGATTGGAAATTCAAAGCCGTCGCCGATTAAATTTCTGACGTTCCAATGTGGATTATATTGGCATCGCCGGGCACTGAGTTAATCTACCCCACCTAGAGTTCGGACTCCAAAGTATCGCTCAGGTGAAAACTCAACTGCTACTTCAAGACCCTTGGCAACAACTTCTCAATCAACCCTTACCCCCCCTTGCGACCAGAACTCCGAGCGACCTTTCTGGCACGCTTCTTAGCGGGGGTCTTCACTGCGCTAGTCTTGGTGCGTACCTTGCGCGCCTTCTTGGGCACGGCCGTCCCAGTCTTCAGGACTGGATTGGCCTTATCTGCTGACGGATACTTCTCCCCCTGGTTCGCAGCACGCCACGCTTTACCTTCAGCGGAGTTAGCCCAAGCACCGAATACCTTCGGCTGCAGCCCCCTGCCTGTCCATGTTTCACCCGTAGGCAGCCGATATTTAGGGGCCACCCTGCCTAGGGAGCGCCCCTTCACTGGCGATCCTGCAGACTTCGCAGCACCAACTACACTAGCCCCTACAGAGGCGACAATGATCTTATTGAGCTGACGACACTGAGCCGCAGTCAGAACCTTGGCGTACTTCTTGAGCACAGCCAGAGCCTGGGGCACTTCTCCGTCGCGCCTCTCCACTAGCTCCTTCTGCGCCTCCAGCTGTTTTATCTCAGCATTAAGCGATTTTAGAGTGGTCAAGGACACCGGCGAACTCCAGCGGAAGGGACGCCAAGTGTAGGCCTACCGTCGCGATAAAGCCAATAGCGGCGTCAACTGGAGACAATCCATACCGCTGGAAGCTGACTCCCACCGTAGGACATGGAGGCTGAAAGAGGGCGGAGTGTCACTAAAGGTCGGCAGCTATAGGTCGGATATCCAACTACAATTCCACTGACTGAAACTACCGCGGCCATTGATCCTCGACCTGACATACCCCCGCTCCTTCATAAACAGTTGACACAGAACTACTTCAGTATTCAGAGCATCAGGTGCCGGAAGATCCGCGGCGCCCCTAAAGCAGATCCGACAGAAACGCGAAAGGCCGAGGCCCGTCCCTAGCGCCCCATCGGCATCACTTCTACGTAATGCTTCTAACGCTACCGAGTCCACGACTATCAATTTGAACGCCAATGGCGGCACGGCTGGCAACAGACGGCGCTCCAGCCGGAGAACACATGCATCGCACACTCTGGGCTCTCGAAGTGGCATCGCTCCAGGCGCCATTCCTTCGATGTCCCGGTTGGCCGCTCCTTCATTGAAGCATAGCTTGGCTCACCTCATCGAAAGTTAAGTGCATACCCGACATACACCAGGAGCGGTGCTGGTTTGTCACCGCCCCCGTAGCCAAGTGCTGAAGAGCTGAAGTGGCATTCGATGGCTCAAATTTGCTGATTGACGGCTTACGCGAACTGACGCGGAGGCAAGAAGCCAATGGCTTTCTCGAGATCCGGCCAAGGTGAAACGGTCTCGCCGCATACTTGCCAACGTCCAGAAGTTCGGCGCAGGCGTAGCTCGTACAGCGCAGGGTCAGCAGATACGCCCATGCGTCGATACAGCACCGCGACAGCGGTGTCTCCATCCTGCTCCACATGCAAGACTCGCTTCTCCGTGGACAGCGGGGGCTCACCCGCAGCTCCTCGTTCACGGAACTCTTGGAACATCTCCTCACGCGATAGCCGCGCAATTCCTCCTTCGGCCGTGAGGACCAAGAAGGCCAAGTCGTCGGTGTACAAGGCCTCCATCTCATCCATACGATAATGGCTACCTGTTTCAGCCAGTACGTCGATGAAGTTCAGAAGTTCAGAGTTAGAAGGGGTACTCAAGGTGGCGATCTCCGGCAAGTGTTAGGTCAAGTACATACCGCCATCAACGCGCAACTCGGCGCCATTGACGAAGCTGCTCTCTGCCGACGCGAGGAAGAGTGCGGCATTTGCCAGTTCTTCTGCCGCCCCCATACGCCCTGCCGGAATCCGATCGCTCATTGCCCGCAGAAAGGCTGGGCGATCAGTATCCGGCACGCCAAGCTTCTCAACGATAGCGGTGTCGACGGGGCCAGGGCTGAGCACGTTAACGCGAATGCAACGGCTCTTCAGCTCGAGCGCCCAGCTACGCGCGAATGCCTCGATCGCCGCCTTTGCACCCGCATACACCGCGTGCCCAGGCAGTGCTCTAGCCGATGCCAAGGAACTGGTGACGATAATGCTCGATCCCGCTCGCATCGTTGGCACCATGGCCTGGACGCCGAAGAAGACCCCACGCGTGTTGATGGCGAACTGCGAATCAAATTCCTCAGGGGATACACCTGACGAATCGTTGATTGTCAAAACTCCTGCATTGGCCACATATATATCCAAGCCACCGAACAGATTCTGTACATAGGTAGCCACCTTAGAATGATGTTCGAGATCGGCAACATCTCCGCGCAGCCCGATCACACCATGACCGATGCGTTCTATCGCCTCATCCAGTGCAGACTGCCTACGCCCAGTGATGACAACCTGCGCACCTTCGCGAGCGAAGAGGCTGGCAGTCGCTAGGCCAATACCGCTGTTGCCGCCTGTGATTAATGCGACCTTATTCTCCAAGCGATTCATTGCTGTACCTTACACCGTAGGGAAACGCAGACTTTAGGCTTGACCGGTCCTGGCCGGAAGACAAGTAGTCGAACTTCAGTTGTGCCAAGGAGTCACAAATGAATCTACTAAACAACACCACCACCCTGCTAGCATTCGTACGGTCAATTGAAACGGGGTCTTTCAGTGCAGCTGCCCGTGCGCTCGGCCTTACACCTTCATCAGTTTCCAAGTCGATCACTAGGCTTGAAGCCGAGCTGCGCGCAAAGCTCTTCCACCGATCAACACGCCACCTTCAACCAACAGAGGAAGGACTTGCGCTATTTGAGCGCGTAGCGCCGTTGTTGCGCGGATTGGAAGATGCGGCGGACGCCATTCGCACGGACGGCGATGCAAGAGGTCTATTGCGCGTCAGCATGCCCGGCGAGATTGGCCGTTTGTTGCAAAATTCTTTGACCACACGCTTCCTTGACGCTCACCCCGGACTTCGCTTGGACCTGTCGCTGTCCGATCGGCATGTTGACGTAATTCGTGAGGGCTACGATGTCGCCTTCCGCATTGGCTACCCAGCAGACAGCGATCTGACGGCTCACCCTATCGCAACGTTGGCGATGGCCTTGGTAGCTTCGCCCGCCCTCCTGTCCCGCTGTGGCATGCCGGTTACTCCCGAAGACCTACGCAACCTGCCGATGCTGCGCTACCTGTTCGAGAGTCGCTCGGCCGCCATCACCTTCGCCGACGGCACGAGCATGCAGCCCAATGGACGGGTAGGCCTGGACACAGGCGCGGCGCTGCGTGCTGCAGCGCTAGCCGGCGTAGGCGTGGCACATCTCACTCGATGCTCTGTCCAACACGACCTGGACTGCGGTGCGCTGGTACAAGTGTTGCCGTCACGGCGCCTCCAGGATCTACCTTTGCAGACCATCCATGCTTTTGGCCGCCTGATGCCAGCGCGCGTTCGCCTGCTTACTGACTTCGTCACAGCGGAGATGCGCCAGCTCCTGAGTGTCTAGCGAGGCATCTAAGCGCGGTCTAGCCACGCCCTCCCCGCCCTGAAAAGGGGTAGGCTAAAAGTCATTCATAAGTACATATCCATCAACCTCCTGCAGGCTTGATGGCATTTTCGTTCTTCGCCTTGTCGATGGCGCGGCGCATCGCGCCACACAACCTTCATGGCAGCAGGTCCCTGTTCGCGCATAGGAGACCCAGAAGGGCATCACCGCTACCAGAGATGCAGGCGCGCTGATCTGGGCCTCTTCGTAGTTTGCAGAAGCGCGCAACACATGCTTCCGTCCGTCGCAATGGAGCCGGATCGGAACATCATCCGGTGGCTGGTGGGGAGCGCAAGCGAAACACATGACCAGCATCTACTGGTGCAACATAATGCTCTCCAGCAAGCGCTACTGACACTCGATGGCGGCATAAGCTGCTCGCTTGAGCTACGATGCCCAATCGCGCAGCTACCGCGCCATCAGCTTGCCTGTATGGTTCGCGGCGGCGGCGCAGTATAGAGAGCGAGAGGCATTGAGGGCTACCAATCGCCGAGCTTCAACGAAGCCTAAGAGCGCCTATTGAGCGAGTCCTCACCGCGGCCATAGGCACGCATGAACGTGACTACGGCAGAATTGGCCCACTGATCGATCTGTACCGAGGAAGGTGCTGCATCAGGATGAGTCAGGCACTGTAGCTGGGGCTCTCCGCGAACCAAGCTAATGAAGAGGCTTGCGGCTATATCACGGCCAATTTCCCCAAGATCGACCTCACCGGAAGCTGCCGCGCTGGCCAACTGCTCGCTCACCATCATCGTCATGACCTGTGGACCGGCGAGATAGAACGCTCGCGCGAGTTTGGGGAATCGCGGGCCTTCGGCGATCACAACTCGGAAGACAGCCAATCCGCCAGGGGAGAGTACGATATCCAGATAGGCGCGAGCCAACATGGTTAACGTCTCTCGCAGCTTACCGGGACGAAACTTGATGCCATGCACGGTGTTCGTGAAAGACGCACATTCGGCTTCAATCACCGCAGTAAAGAGTGCTTCCTTGTTCGCGTAGTGCGCATAGACAGTGGACTTAGAAACTCCAGCCTCCTGCTGGATCATGTCAGTTGTTGCTGCACTGAACCCATGAGTCAGGAAGACGTTGCGCGCAGCAAGCAAGACGGTAAGGGCCTTTGCATTCAACTCACCGCCACTCGGCGACGGGTCGGTCATGACTTGATCTGTGCGTCGCATCGCATTAGGGGGAAGGTTTTGACACTTTGCGTCCATGTTGGATACAGCACCAAACCGATCGGTTCGATTCAATATTGCCACGTGTCTCATAGGCATTCTCGATCTCGATCATGCATCCGCCCAAAGTTCGTCCCCAGTTGCTCAGCCTTTTCTTGATATGAATCGTACCGCGCGGTTCGGCACAGTAATTACTCTTGGTTAATTTCATGTCATCACAACTGTCACTCTCGCAACTGCTGAGAAGAACCGGCATAGCGCTCTTCACGACGTCACTGGTCGGTTGTGCAGTTAGCGCTGACTTCGTGAAGTCTGATGAAAGTCTGGCGGCAGCTCAATTCTCGCCTAGGGCCGACTACGAGCAGCACCAGAGCATATCCGCAGAGAGCTTCCCTTCGTCATGGTGGATTTTGTTCAATGATTCCATTCTGTCGGATCTGCAATCGCGAGCCCAGACGGGTAGCCTGAACCTGCAGATCGCAGGCGAACGCATTGAGCAAAGTCGGGCGCAATTGGGCATCACCTCTTCGCTGCTGCTACCAAGTATGGGAGCTTCGTCGACCTACACTCACGAGGCCCTTAGCGCGCACGGCAAATTCGCCGCATTGGGCGCACAGACGAGCGCAAGCGAGTTCTGGCAGTTCGGATTTGAGGCCAATTGGGAACTCGACCTGTGGGGCCGTGCGCAAATGTCACGCAAAGGCGCTGTTTCGACCTTCAAGGCTACAGTATACGAGCGCGAAGCGGCACGGGTGGCGCTGTCTGCCGAAGTGGCTCGTACCTATCTCCAGTTGCGCGGAACTCAAGCGCAACTAGAAATTACCCGGCAGAACTTGGAACTAGTCGACCGAACGCTCCACCTTGCAGAAAGCCGAGAGCGCAATGGTGTCGCCACTCGCTTTGAAACTTCCTCGGCACGCGCGCAACTTGCAACTATCCAGGCGCTACTGCCCGAACTGATCCAGCGCCGAAATGCCCTGATGAACGCGCTTGCGTTGCTACTAGGAGAGGAGCCACGTGGCCTCGATGCACAGTTGCTCCAAGCGATACCTCTACCTTCGCTCCCGTCTAATGTGCCTATGGGCCTGCCTTCTGAACTAGCACACAAGCGGCCGGACATACAGCGTGCCGAAGCCCAGCTCTACGCTGCCACGGCAGCCATAGGTGTCGCCAAGGCTGACTTCTATCCACGTATCGGCCTACGGGGAAGATTTGGCACTGAGGCCTTCGAGGTCAACGACCTCAAAAGTTGGGATTCCAGATTCTTCTCCGTCGGTCCCACCGTCTATCTACCCATCTTCCAGGGCGGGCGTCTGAAGCATCGCCTTGCGCTAAGCGAGGCACGACAAAGGACTGCCGCCATCGCTTACCGGCAAACAGTGCTGGAAGCCTGGCATGAAGTGGACAACGCCCTGGATGCCTGGGCAGCCCAGCAGAACCGCCATACCGAATTGCTGGCTTCGCATAGGCAGAGCAAGCAGGCGCTGCATGCTGCCGAGCGCAACTATCAGGAAGGCGCTAGCGACTACTTGAACGTCCTAGCTGCACAGCGTGACTTTATTGCCAGCCAGAGCAGCCTGAATGCCAGCGCAACTAGCGCTGCGCTCACCCTTCTCAATCTCTACAAGTCGCTGGGCGGTGGCTGGGCCCCCAACACCCTCACATCTGAGCGGCCGGCACGCAGTGAGACACCCAGAATGATCACCGCGTCATCGGCTACCTCTAAGGGCAAGGTTGAGCAATGAATGCCGATGCGTTGCAGTCGACAGCGGAGCCGCGCGCCGCTGCTGCGGAGGTGGCCCCTCCTAAGCGAGCAATTGCCGGTCTGGTCGGCATCCTAATCGCCGCTATCATGGCCGGATTGAACAACCGCGTGGGCGCCTTGGCACTGGCGGACGTTCGCGGCGCTATGGGCTTCGACTTGGACGATGCCTCTTGGCTCACCACCGCCTATAGCACTGGCGAAGTCATCGCCATGCCGTTCTCGGCATGGTTCGCCATCACCCTCTCGGTGCGCCGATTCGAGCTGTGGATGATTGGTGCGTTCACTTCGTTGGCAGTATGCATCCCTTTCATCCATGACCTCGATCTGCTGCTGGTCATGCGCTTTCTGCAAGGTGTCGCCGGCGGCACGATGATTCCAGTGCTGATGATGGCGGCGCTGAAGTTTCTACCGCCCCACATCCGCCTACACGGGCTTGCACTGTATGCACTGACCGCCACCTTCGCCCCCAACCTTTCGATCTGGTTAACGGGGCAATGGACGGATGGCCTGTTCGATTGGCGCTGGGTGTACTGGCAGATTCTGCCCCTCGCAGCCATTGCCGCCCTGTTGGTCGGATTGGGTCTGCCCAAAGACCGCATCCAGACGGATCGCATCCTGCAGGCCAACTGGCCCGGTATGGCTCTCGGCTTGCCGGCATTTGCCCTAATTGCCGTCGCCGTGGATCAAGGTGTGCGATTAGATTGGTTCAACTCCCCCCTCATCGTCGTCTCACTGGTGGGTGGGCTGACTCTGCTGGGAGCCTATCTACTGACCGAGTGGTATCAACCGATGCCGTTCATCAGGTTGCAGATGCTCAGTCGCCGAAATCTGGCGCTGGGCTTCATCTTGTTCATCTGCCTTCTGATCGTCCTGACCTCCGGCGTGACGTTGCCGATAACCCTTCTCGGGCCGCTCCAGAGCTACCGACCACGTCAGATGGCACCGATTGGACTGATCGTTGCGCTCCCTCAACTAGTCTTAGGTTCGGCGGTCGCACTGTTGCTCTACCGCAAATGGGTCGACGCTCGGTTTGTGTTCATCCTCGGCCTGTTGCTGATTGCCCTAGCGTGCTTCCTCGGCGCGCAGCTGACTCCTGATTGGAGCCGCGACCAGTTTGTGCTGACGCGGACGCTGCAAGCTTTTGGCCAGCCAATGGCTATTGTCTCGCTCCTATTCCTGTGTACGAGCGTCGTCCATCCGAGCGAAGGCTCTTATGTGTCGGGGACCATCAACACGCTGCGCACCCTTGGCTCTCTAATCGGGGGCGCGGCGGTCGGACAGTTCGTAACTGTAAGACAGCGGTTCCACACGGAAATGCTGCTGGATCACTCCGCGTCCGCAAGCAGTTCTGTTCCGCTTGTCCCAGAGCCCGCTGAACTGATGCGAATCATTGGCCAACAGGCACTAGTGCTATCACTCGCAGATGCCTACCGCATGCTGGGCGTTATGGCGTTGGTGGTGGTCCCCTGTGTATTACGGATGACCTACATTCCCGCCCCGATCAGCGGACCGCAGCCCCTCAATCCACATCGTCGTCCCAAGGATAGTTCCACCATGGCTATGCCGAAGAATGCCAAGATCATCATCAGTACCCTACTACTAGCGTTGGCGGTGGGCTGTGTCATTAATCTGAACCGCCCAGGATCCAGCGCATCTACCCAGTCCACCGATGGCGCCTATGTGCAGGCAGATTTCACCCTCGTCGCCTCACAAGTGTCCGGCGTCATCGACAAAGTCTTGGTCGACGAAAACCAGGCGGTGAAGGTCGGCGATCTGCTTGCGGAGCTTGACGATCGGGATTTCATTGTTGCGATGGATGCGGCAAAGGCACAAGTCGCCATCGCCAAGGCCAGCGTCGATGGGCTTGCAACGCGCGTGACGCAGCAGGAAACCGCGATACGTCAGGCCCAGTCGTCCATCGCGATGGACGATGCGGAACTCACACTGGCCGAAGCCAACCAGAAGCGCTACCGGAACCTCGCTGCCGATGGATCAGGCTCCGTTCAGGCTCAACAAGAGGGCCGAAGCGCAGTTGGCAATTCGACTGGCCAGCAGGGACAAGAATCAAGCGGGCCTGCAAGCCGCGCGGCAGCAGACGGAAATCCTGAAAGCTGACCTGGAAAAGGCCAAGGCTGCATTTTCACAGGCACTGGCAACGCAAGCGGCAGCGGAGCTGAAACTATCCTATGCCAGAATTACTGCCCCCATCAGCGGTGTGATTGGTCAGCAGTCAGTGCGTGTTGGCGCATTCGTGAATGCGGGTAAGCCGCTATTGGCGGTAATCCCGCTCGACTCGGTCTACATCACAGCCAATTTCCGCGAAACGCAGTTGGAGCGGATACGAACCGGGCAGCCGGTAGACATCAAGGTAGATGCCTTGCCCGATGCGTCTCTGAAGGGAACCGTGGAAAGCCTGGGGCCGGCCAGCGGAGTCAGCTACTCGGCTATTGCGCCACACAACGCCACGGGCAACTTCACCAAAATCGTCCAGCGTCTTCCTGTTCGCATCCGCATCAATCCCAACCAACCTGATTCTTCGAATCAGCGCGTGGGCATGTCAGTAATACCGACGATTCATATTGGGGAATAGCGCCATCAATCTATTGCACAAGGAACTTTACAACGAATTAATACCGCCATCGTATATGCCTTGAATCCACTCACTGATCAAAGCGACGCTGTCTTGGCAATGAATATACCATTGAACAGAACACCCCTTCCAAGTAATTCCTGCACGTCACGGCATTCCGCACGGGGCCTCGAGAGCAAGCACACGGAATCGGCTCAATTTGAGCCCGTGAAGGGGTCACCAGCCGGTTAGTCACTACCCGGAGCCTGAACAAAGCGAAGCAATTGTATGCTGTAACTCAACACTGGGAGACTGGGGAGAACGCGTGGAAGGGTGTGTGCGCTGGTACGAGGACTGGCAGTTCAAGATCAGAGGCAGGGACGTAACGGTTCGAGTCTCTGTGGATAGCCCTGGACGCGGCAAGTTGACTGCGATCCACGTGGTCTACGGTCCGAGCCAAACTGGTTTGGATGTGCCGGTGGATTCGCATCAGGATGCTCAGGAAAAGACCGAGGCCGTCCTCTGCGAGCTAATGGGAGCGGACTGGTATTGAGATCAGCAAAAGGTCAGCCTGCACCGATTCCCCGAACCGTTGCGCGGACTTCTTGGCTAGAACCTGTCCATTGCATCACGGATCAGGCGAAGCCCTTCCGCCGCTCCACCGCACCTGCCCCCTCCTCAATCGCCTTCGATCTTGATCATTTTAAAAATGTAAATGACCGTTACGGCCATTCCGCAGGAGATAGGGCGATTGAGGCTGTCGCCGACTGCATGCAACGATGTGCCCGACCGAGCGACGTGCTTTGCAGGGTTGGTGGAGAGGAACTCTTGATGATTCTGCCATGGGTCGGGGCAGAAGACGCGATACAGGTCGCTGAGAGGCTTCGAGAGACAGTACGCTCCCACCGGCTCTCCTTCCCCTATGCGATCACCGTTTCTGCTGGTGTCAGGCACTACCAGGCCTGGGAAGGAGATACTCATGCGGCAATCCGGCAGGTATAGATGAAGCGCTGTCCAGGGCAAAACAACAGGGGCGCGATAGAACCGTTTAAGCAACGTCTGCTCACTAAGCAAGCAGATAACATCGTAATGATCAGCTGTTTGTCCCGTGCAGGGAAGCGATATGAATGCTCGAAGCCGCCGAAGCCGCCGAAGCCGCCGTCGGCGACGATGTTGCCCATGTAGACATCGCTCTCGGCCCGCACGAAGTTGTCCGTGTTGACCGGAATGGGCGTTCGCCGCGTCAACAGCGGCGAACGTGAGCGCGATGACGCAAATCTTCTGCGGCTTCATAGTCCAGCCATAGGGCCATTCTCCATACACTGCAAGGAGTATTTCGGCTGCATGAAGTATTGAAAGCCATGTTGCCTGAGTGCAAGGAATCTGACTTTCTCATAGTGTGGAATCGAGCAGCCGGCCATGCGAAGCTAAAGCGGCTCCCAAAGCAGAGTCTCCACGATCACTCCGGATCATCCCAAATGGCAACACAATCGACCCAATCAGCACAAGCTACGAACAATCGCTTTGAATTCGAAGCCAAAGCCCCAATCGAAACTGCCCTCCTGAGCGAACTCATCAAGCACCTAGAGGCAGAGGTGCAGAAGTTCAATGGAGAGCCATTTACGGCAAGGACCCTCAAGAGGACGCTGGACTTCCTACAGAGGTCGATCGGCATTGAAGTAACTGAGAGCGACAGCCCGCTTCCGGTGTCCCTTCTCAAGACCGTCAGACTCCTCTTCCTTACCGATCTGAATAGCAACAGGAATGTCTTCCGCCTCCTGACGCCGCCAGCGACGGTTGAAGAAGCCACGATGGAGTTCAGCACCGTCACCACTGTTCCACGTGACAAGGATGCGGACACACTTATCAAAGGCCTGATCGAGACACTCGCACTGGATATCGATCCGGTGCGCGTTCAGATGCTCTCAAAGCTCCTGGGAGACCGAGAAGCCCACTCCGTGGCAGAGAAGCTGCTTCTGCATGCCGAGCGTACGAACGATGAAGTCTCCACGATCTTTCGGGATGGCCTTGGTACAAACGACGCGGTACTTGCGCGCGCGTTTTGCCATGCCGCCAAGGAGATGGACCAACTGCGCGTGGAACGGACCGACGATCTCAGTCCTCGAGCTAGTGAGGCGATGTATACCTATCTCCAGACTCTGCCGTTCCGCCACTTCATTCAGCATTACCCGAAGCATCTCGAAGAAACCCGTATCCAACTCGATATCGTCGACATCCAGGATGACGCCGAGCATTTCTGTCGTCTAGCTGCCAAGGACGCTCCATGGCATCACGGCCCATCCAAGCGTATCTTCTCCGTGAACACATTCCACCACCTGCTGTCCGGGTGGCCGGATGAGCTGTGTGAACTTGTTGGCAAGGCAACTGGCATTCCTACGACTATCAAGCAGCTCAAAGGGCATGAGGATCGAGCCAAGAGGCTGCTTGTTTCCTACGCCTATCGCTCATTTGACTGCACTGATCCGAGCGCAACCGTGTTGACGGTGTACGACGTGGTAGCTGCTCTGGCCTCGTTCCGTTATCAGCAGGCGGAAGGCCAAGAGTACAAGCCGTACTGGCACGGCCAGACTGATCAAGGAAAGAGCCCGCAGCGCTTGTTCGATAAAGGATTGGATCCTCAAGACCCGCATCAGCATCAAGGTGTTATGCAGATCTACCTCAACAGGTTCTACGAGTATCAGGCAGCATTCAACGGCACGACAGAGAGCTATCACGCATGGATGCAGTACCAATCAGCAGTACTTCGAGCCTATCAATCCGCGCTTAATCTTAACGACGTTGTGGCTATCTCGATGGCCTTGGTAGGACTGAACTTCTACTGCGTCAACATCGCCAAGGACTACGTGATAAATCACCTATCGAGTGGGATATAAATTTCTACATACTGAGATCTATGTATATGGAGACAAGCAAATTCCATTATCAAGCGTCAGACAGGATTTGCAACAGATAACGTCCCAGCGACCAATCGTTAGATCTGAGGAACTAGTGCAAGGGGACTTTACACGCGCACTTACCGTTTCTCTATCACACCGAATTCGCTAACGGGCTATCGCGCTCCATTCCGGCCGACAAGAGCAATCTTGTCGGCCTTTTCATTTACGCTCAGAGAAAGGGTGATACACAGATGGCAAGCTTCCACTACAGCATCAAAAGCGGCAAGAAGGGTACCGCTCGCAGGCACAGCAGCTACATCCAGCGACAGGGTGCTCACAGCGCACGAGAGGACCTGGTCCACGCCAGTCACGGCAACCTCCCGACGTGGGCCGGGGGCGACCCCAATGCATTCTGGAGCATGGCCGATCGCCATGAGCGCGCCAACGGTGCGGCCTATCGCGAGCATGAAATTGCGCTACCCAGCGAACTGACTCGCTCGGAACTGATCGAGCTGGCGGAACGTCTGGCTCAGCGGCTGGCTGGAACGAAACCGTACCAGTACGCTATCCATGCGCCAGAGGGTGCACTCGGTGGTATCGAGAATCCGCATGTGCATCTGATGTGTTCGGACCGCATTCCGGATGGAGTCGAACGCTCCCCAGATCGGACCTTCTCGCGCTACAACCGTGTGAATCCGGATGAAGGCGGCTGCAGGAAGGACAGCGGGGGCAAAAGTCCCATCGAGCTGAGGCAGGAGGTTACGGCCAAGCGCAAGCTGGTAGCCGACACCCAGAATGAGATGCTAGCTGAGTGCGGGCACACTACAAGAGTGGACCATCGCAGCCTCCGGGCCCGGGGGCTCGACCGGCAAGCAGAGCGCCACCTGGGCCCCCTGATGGTCAAGGAGTTGGGCGAAGGGGAGAAGGCCCAGTATGCGGCCTATCGCGCTGGTCACGGTGCCGATGCCCTGCCCGCCGCCGTTGAGCAGTAGCGATTCTGCGACAAAATCGCAGAATCGCTTAGGTCCTGACCTAACTCTAGTGAGGGACGAGACCCTTATCGTCGCCGGGGGGGCGGGGCGAGTGCCCCAGCTCCCCCGGCCTCTGGTTCATCCTACAGCGACATCTGATGCTGGTTGAAGAAGTTGTTCATCAACTGCAGGTAGCACTTTCGATCCCTGGGACCCATCCCAACGGTGATAGCCCCACGCATCTGCAGCAGTTCCAAGGCGGACATGAGGCGGTCCCGCTTTCGTACAGGTCCATTACGCAGAACATCATTCCGCGGAACCCAGGTATCAGAATAAATACCGCGCCAGACCCGCGCCTTGAGGTAGTGAGCGACGGCGCGGGCATCGACCAAGTCCTGGGGTGCCGCGTTTTCCGGCGAAAACAGGTACTTGTACTCGCTCTCATGCCATTTCACGATCTCGAATGCGCGATTGATGGTGTCAACCGAGATCGGGCCAGCTTCCTCCGCAAAGTAGTGCATCGCCGCCGCCAGCCGCGCCAGGATCTCCATCACCTTGGCCGCAAAATCGTTGATGTCGCTCAGGTACTCGCCTTGACGTAGCAGGCGCTCAGTCTCCTGCGCCAGTTCCACCCAACGACTCTTCGCATCCAAACTGAATTCGATCAGTTCGCGTTCGATCGATCCCGATTCGATCTGCGTGCGGTACCGATCCAGCAACACCCGGATCCGCTGCTGGAACACCGGCAGATGTTCCCAGATCGGCTCGACGCCGCTGACCGTGCGGAAGCCCATGTTGGATTGCGGCCAGCCCACCAGGTAGCGCGCCCAGTGGCCGCTCCCCTTTGCAACCGATCCCTTTCGGTCCAGGAATGCCTTGAGCGGTTCGTGCTGGGTCATGATGCTGACCGACACGCGCGGATTCATGGCCAACAGATTCTCGTCGGCGCGATCGCGCATGAGCACGCCGGGCGAGTCCCACAGCCGGTTCAAGAGTCCCAAATGCAACATTGCCTCGCTTCGAAACAGGACATGACCCTCGTCGGTGCTGATCGCAATCGACTCCCCGTCACCCACCAGAGCTTCGGTGATTGCTTTGCCGGTGATTTCCTGCCGCATGAAGTAGCGCAGTCGGGGCTCGGTCGGCTTGCACCGACCGTGCTCCAACAGTCGGGCTTCCAGTTCGTCGCTGTCCTGGCCACGACTGATCGCTCGTGCCACCGCGCTACGCAGGCCTTTGTTCTTCGCCTCCCAAGCGCCCAACTCGGCCTGATACGCCTCCTTCTTCTCCTTGTGGGACGCCACTGCCTCCGTGTCAGCTTCACGAAAGGGAGCGAACAGCAGTGAGGACACCGTCGATTTGCGCTCACCTGATTCGGCGATGATCAGCAGGTTCTGAGACACGGGCCTGACTTGGCCCGTGGGCAGCTTGACATCGATCAGCCCCTGACAGGCCATGGAGATGGCATGGATCAAGCTCATGCCGATCAACGCCTCGGGCGCCTGAACATTACGGGATATCTCGTTACCCGCGTCACGCGCCACCGCCAGGAAGGCGTTCAGGGGGTATCGGGACGCGATACGTCCGAAGGGGGTAGTCATTCAGCCTCTCCCTGCTCGGTCGTCGCCGTCTCATGGAAGGACCGCCCGCAGCCAGTGCAGACAACGACATCGCCCGCCTCCTTCCGGCGCTCCCGCTCCGCGTTCAACAGCTTGCGGAACTGGGCCTGATTCAGCTTGTAGCCGTAAGCAGCATTGAAGCGCTCCATCGCCAGACGCTTGCGCATACGCTGAATCAGGTGCTGCTCCAGCACCGGGTAGGCTTCCCGGAAGTCCATTTCCAGCTTGCTCTTGCCCAAGCTCAAGTCTTGAGCCAGGGCACGCTGAAGCCGATCGAGGGGAGTGTGGGTGCCGGCCAGTGCGTCAGAGAGGTTATTCATGCTCACAGCCCTCCCTTGCTGGCGCCAGATTTGGCTGCGCGACCCTGCAACCACGCGATAGCCTCGTGGGTCCAATAGAACTTGGGTGAATTTTCTCCGTCATACAGAGGAACGCCTTTGGGGAAGGACGGATCCTCCTTCATCAGTACGTAGGCCTTGCTCCGGCCGACCGGGATCACCCGGAGCAATTCCTTGAAGCTCAGGGCTGGGCGGTCCCGCAGACCTTCGGGCATGCAGGCGAGTACAGCATCGGCGGCCATAGGGGCGCTACAGTTCGTCATCTGCGCCGAACGCAACTGGATCGTGTTCATGTTGGAAACCTTCGTGTGTAGATGGGAAGGAGTCCGGCCGGATTCCCGACAGGCCGTGCGCCTGTCGAGATACATTTGATCCATTGCCGCTCACGAAGGGAACGTCCAAAAATTCAAGGTTTTGGTTCTGGCTCCGTTCCGGCACGAGCGAGTAGCGCCTCAGACCTCTTTAAGGTCGTCAGACCACTGCCGGCGAGACGATCTCGCCGTGAAGTCAGAGCAACTGGCTTTCGGTCTCACCCTCGCCCAATCAAGGGCGTCCACTCGCGAAGGTTGTCCGCTCCGGCCTGAGCTACCAGCGGGGCAGAGCTGTCGCGCGAGGGTCTGAATGCGGGATCGTTAAGTTCGCGCTCTACTCCACCACGAAGAGACGACAACACCAGACTTGTCGGCCTTGAGCCCCAAAGCATACGAAGCAGGCAGCCATTGGCTACTCGGCACACGGAGCAAAGAAAAAGCGGGCTCGAGTCCTGGCAGGGGGCGCCACGCCCCCTGCCAGTCTCTCTCGCGCGTCAAGCCAGGAGCTAGAACGGCAGCCAATCGTCACTGATCATCAGCTCATCAAGCTGAGACGCAAGCCGCTCGTAGTAGACCGCCTCTGTGATCAGCCTATCGGCTACCTGTCGCCGACGGGTTCGATCCCGCCAACTGCCACTTGGATTTGCGTCCAGCGCACTAGCCCGAGCCCACAATTCCGAAGCTCGGTCCTTGGCCCAGGCCGCTCGCTGCTCATCTATCGTTTTTTTTCATTTCTGTTCCATACATACGAAGAGGCCAGCCAACATCTGGCCGTTCAAAGCCCATCAGGCCGCGTCGTTGCCACTAGCGGCTCGTTCGGGGATGACCCCGATCTGCTTGGCCTTGATCTGGCTGGAGAGCATGGCGCTGGAGACCATGTAGGCACTCGTCGCCAGGACACCGATCCATGCGTCGATGGACCAGTTGAACACCAGCCAGCCGACGTGGAAGGCCCAGAAGAGAATCGGCGACCAGATCCCGATTGCCTTCCGTAGCTTGACCCGGTTGACCACCACGTTGTTCTGGAAGTGTGGTAGCGGGAGCTTATCTTTCTTAAGGCTCAGGTATGCCCTGATCGTCAAAGGGACCAGGAAGAAGGTCATCAGAACGTTGTAGAGGATGACTCCCATGATGTATTGCTCCTTGTTGATTGAATTTGAGAGCGCTGCATGAGCGACGCTCGTGTGCCTCCGCTTCAGTTGCGGAGGTTGGTGGCCGTTCAACCTGAACGACCCCAAGTTCCCTTGGTCTTGCTCGCCAGTCTCCAACCCTCGCTAGATCCGGCCTCCCTTCACATCCGAGTAAATTACGTTTATCGTAACTGCATTCGTGCAGCGTTGCTGGCATCTTCGTCGGGTCCCGACAGCCAGCTCGTCATGCCTTCCCAACTACCCCAGCCCAGCACACGCCAGCGATTCGGAAAGAGATTGCAGGCTGCGCGCAAGGCTACGGGGCTTACCCAGCAGCAATTGGGCATCAGGATCGGCTTGGAGATCGACGTGGCAGCAACACGCATCAATCGCTACGAACGCGGCGTCCATGATCCTGACAGTGAGACTGCCCAACGCCTCGCCAAGGAGTTAGGTTTGCCACTGGCCTACTTGTATTCAGACAACGATGCCTTGGCCGAGGCCATCCTTACTTTTGTAAAGTTGCCGCTGGAGTCACAGCAGGAAGCGCTGAGCTTTCTTAAGTCCTTGGTGCACAAGGCATCAGAGGACGAGCGCTCTGAATAGAATCGGCCCAAATTCGCCGCGCGCTACATGACGCCTTCTAGATCATTCCCCGCGCAGCCATCGACAGCGCCTGATCCGCTGTTACCACAAAGTGGTCCAGCAGCCTTACGTCGACCAAGCTGAGAGCTTCCTTAAGGCGTGTCGTAATAGCTCTATCCGCTGCAGAAGGGTCTGAGCTCCCACTCGGATGGTTGTGGGCCAGGATCACGGCCCCTGAGTTGAGAGCCAATGCTCGTTGAAGCACGATCCGCGGATACACGTTGGCACCGTCGATCGTTCCTGAGAATAGCCGTTCCACCGCCAGAAGCCGGTGTTGAGCGTCAAGAAACGCCACCTCAAAGTGCTCACGCTTCTCATGAGCCAATCTGAGCCGAAAGAATGCGCCACAGGTGGCGACATCACTCATGGCTTGCCCCGGCTTGCAGGCTCTACGCAACAATATGCGCATCGCTCGAGCGATTGCCCGATCGTCCCTAAGCTGCGAAGCCGCCTCCATCGCAGCGCACTGGCTACGGTCTAGAGGATCTACCTGAACGTGTGATTGCATCATCATCGACCTCCTACATTGCGCCCTGCAACATTCCCCGCAAGAGTGTCGCTCCTGGCCCGAGGCTCACGCCGTAGCATCACTCTTCCACTTTCACCTCCTGAGTAGGAGGTCCTCGCGGTGTTGCAACGGCCAGGACACCAACCCAGGAGCGCCATCCAGAGGCCTCGTACGCTTTGGGCCAGATCTTCTAATGAGTTCACCATCTTCATTTCCTTTGTAGTCGACAGCAGAAAGGCACAAGGCCCGGTTAGTCCGGGCCTTGTGCGGTCGTTCCCTCGTTGGTTGGGATCAGGGGTCCATGAAGCTGCAGTTGATGCAGTTGGTTGGCGCGGTGCACTTCACCACCCCCGCCAGTACTGCTGTGGCGACTACCATCACGCAGTAGATCAACTCGATCTTGCTGTTCGTCATTACGTGTACTTTTCCCGGGGCTGCCAGCGGAGCCCTATCCGCGAGAACTCTCGGTCGCGTTCTCAACGTGGTAGTACAGGTTTGAAGTTTCTTTGGATCCAATTATTTGGAAGACCTGCTGCCAAATCAGGTCAGCCTTGCCTGGCGAACAGGCCCTCGAGCGATTTCTTTGACACCACCTTTTATGGAAACCTCTGCTACCTTATTCTTCGCGCTCACCCGATGCACGTCCCCTGGCTTACGATTGGCTTTGTCGAGCCGCCCAGGTTCCGCGCCTGCGGCCATGAGCTCCAAGCAGCAATGGCCGTACTTGTGTTGGGCAGCCACACGAAGCGTCAGCGCCCCCTGACCGGGTTGCCCTGCTGCTAGAGCGTCGGCGCGCTTCGTCGCTGTATGACGAAAACCACCTCACCGCCCGGTCGGAGGAAGCGGAGCTGCTGTATCGAGAAGTGATGGCCAGGAGGAAAAAATATCTGGAGCGTATCAGGCGTGACCTGGAGGGCTCGTTGCCGCTGGACCAATACCGGGCTTGGAGCAATGAGGTGAGGCAGCTAGGCGTGGACTGGGCGCGATGCGAATCTGAGTCCGAGTCCGAGTCCGAGTCCGAGTCCGAGTCCGACGGAAAGGGAACTCCGCCGCCTCACAACTCGCAATGCGCATAGAAAGCGGCCGAGACGGCGCAGCTTTCACTTCAGCGACGAGGCACAACCGAAGACGGAGATGACTACCGTCGTCGCGCGCTACCTTCAGAGCTGACTGAGTAAGTCCCAAGTGCTCCGAAGGGCATGCATTCTGCCGCATTGCCTCCAGTTCATCTACGAGTCTCCGTCCTCCAGCGCAGGTCGAATAGCGCCCTGGATTGCGTTGAGGCTTGCGGGATCTGCGGAAATAATGAAGCAAAGCGTCGACGATATTGTGAATAGCTCAAGCATGCGACTCTTCTCTAATGAGCAGAAGAACGGATGCCATTAGACCTCCCCACACAAGGGCTGGAGGGCAACTGGCACATGACTGCATTACCTGCGATCACTCAAAATGCGACGGCAGCGATGTTCTTTAATGAGGAGGAATCCGTGGTGGCAAGGAACTTCTTTCCTTCTTTCGTTCTTGCGACATGTGCCTAATGAATGCCGATAGCCTCTGGATCTTTTCAAGAAATGGACGTCGAGATGATCCGAACTAGCCTCCTGGCGGTTGCAGTGATGTCCTTGGCAGGATGTTCAAGTGGAACATCGGGCTGTGGTTAAAAACGTACGATTGAGCTTTTGCAGAGCGCAGTCAATGAAGCACGGTCAACGGCCTCGATACTGGCTCCTATGGAGCTCGTTCAGCAGCGGACTGCCAACTTCGTCACCATCCGCACTGTGCAGAAAGATAAGGACCCCAACTCCTACGCCTGCGAGAGCACACTGGAGGTTCTGTACTCGGGGGAGGTGAAGCAGGCGCGAACGACTCGGTATGAAATCTATCCGTTGCAAGGCAACGAATCACCAGTCGAACTCAGGTATGACCGTGCTGCAGTCACCTCGACCCTCTCTGCAAGTGCAAAACGAGCCCATACCGAAAAGGTGAAGGCGAAAGAGCAACAGGCTGAGGCCGCAGCTAGGCAGCGGCGGGACGCAATGCTGGCGTCCTTGCCCCCGGACAGTCCAGGCGTGCTGGAGCACGCGGAGCAGATGGTGGCCGCCGCCCTTCAGTCGAAGGCCACCATCCGAGTTCCGAGTTCGGGAACTGAAGTGATTTACAGCGCCACGGGCTCGCGCCAGCCAGCCGGCCAGGGGGCTCCCTTCTTTGCTGGCGCCTATCCCGATTGGAACATCTTGTGCGAATCCCAGGATGGGCAATTGGAATGCATCACTGCGCGAAGAGACGAGAACTGGGTGCACTGCGTGCCGAGCATCAGCGTGAGATGCGAGGAAGCTTCTGACGGACTTATCAGGACGCGACTGAGCACATCCGAACTGAGATCGATCCTTCCATACCTTTCGGTCACCGACACTCTAGCCGCCCTGGAGTTCGGCACATGCGCCGACGGCATCTGCTACAAGCAGCTGAAGCCGATTGGGTTGATGCAGCCTCAGATGCAGGAATGTTTGAGCAGCCGCTGTGGGGCTCAGTTTTCGGCAGTGTGTCTCAAGTGGGGGCAGAAAAGCCGATTGGCGGAATGAGGCACCGTATCCACTAAGCCCATCGAGACATCAACGCATCCATCATGACTGCCCAGCTGCATTGCAAGCACCGCGCTCTGGGCCCAGCACATCAAAATTCAGGCGAACGAAGCATCCATGGCCATCTTGAGCGACTTTCACAAAGAACCACTCCCGCAGTACGACGGCATCAGGGAGAAGAAACCACAGACCGCCCGCATTGAATGGGGGCAAGTATTCGACCCCATTGTCGGCAGGCGTTACGAAGTGTTCTTCTCAAAGAAGGGCACCGAAGGAACTTCTGAAGAGAACTCGGCACGCATTCGGGTGGACGGAAAGGAGCGCGGGGAGTAGATCGACCTTAGAGCGCCTAACAAAACCATGGAAGAAGCCGCAGGCAGATGATGGAGCAAGCCAGTGATAGCCATGCCAGATGGATATCGATCCGACGTTCGAAGCGGATGCGCAGCTTGCCCATGCCCGCGAACCAGACGTGAGTACGTTCCACGACCCAGCGATGACGCCCCAGGCGGTCGTTGCGCTCGATCCCCTTGCGCGCGATCCGTGGCGTGATGCCTCGCGCCTTGAGGTGATGGCGACAGCGGTCGATGTCGTAGGCCTTGTCAGCGTGCAGCTTGCCTGGCCAGCGTCGGGGGCGCCCCGGCTTTCCGGCGATCGGCGGCAAGGCATCGACCAGTTCCTCGAATACCACCGAGTCGTGCCGGTTGGCCCCGATCACGCAAAACGCCAAGGGGACGCCATTGCGATCGACGATCAGGTGCCGCTTGCTGCCAAGCTTGCCGCGATCGGTCGGGTTCGGCCCGGTGTAGGCGCCCCCGGGGGGAGGCCACGCTGGCCGCGTCCAGGCTGGCCCGGCTCAGGTCCAGCTTGTCGGCCCGGCGCAGTTCGGCCAACAGGGCCTGATGCAGGCGATGCCAGACGCCGGCGACCTGCCAGTCCCGCAACCGCCGCCAGCAGGTCATGCCGCTGCCGTAGCCCAGTTCCTGGGGCAACTCCTCCCACGGGACGCCGGTGCGCAGGACGTAGACAATGCCGTTGAGGGCTTGTTGATCGCTGACGCGCGGCCGCCCTCCCTTGGGCGAGGGCTTCACGGGTGGAATCAAGGGTTCGATGCGCTTCCACAGCGCTGCAGGGATCTCTTTGCGACGAGCCATACCGGCAATTCTGCCATCGCCACAGCATTGTTCAAGCCGGTTTTGTTAGGCGCTCTTAGTACCCAGCAACCGGTCTGCTGGCAGCTGCAGAGTCCTTTTTGTGGTTCACGGTAGCCGCGACATAGGCGCACCCGACGATGGTGAAACGGATGTCGAGCATTCCGCGACCTGATTCGTTCACGAGGCCCGCGGACTGGAGTCCAAACCACAGAGGTTTTTCGCCCTAGTGCCCAAATAGCGCCCAGTCGGAACAGGCTAGACGCGACAGATACCGAAAGTTGCGCGGGTGAAGGACTGCCAATAGAGTCAGCACGGGGTGGCCGAGCCCCGCCTGCCCGGCTTGGCCCATCGACCGGGGACGCGGCAGGCTTCTTCTATTGGAAGCATCCATTTACACGGGGCACGGAACAGCCATGATTAGGATCCACTACGACAACCTGAAGGTGTCTCGCGATGCTCCTCCAGAGGTGATCCGCGCGGCTTACAAAACCCCGTCTCAGAAGTACCATCCTGATCGCAATACCACTCCCGACGTAGAGCGCGTCATGCGTCTGCTCAATCAGGCTTACGCCGTTTTGTCCGACCCCCAACGACGCACTGAGCACGATGAATGGATAGATGCCTAAAGCCAGCGGGAGACGTGCCCCCCAATCCTGAGCAAGGCAGATCTGACCGAAACGGAGGCTCCACCGACAGCCCTTCGTCGCGGGACCGCTCTGGCACACTCCTCTTTCCCGCCGGCGGGCGTTCCCCGTTCGACCAGCTCCCTTCCGATGTGGCCGCCTGCCTGAAAGAGCGACTTGGGGGGGCAGCGGTCGGTCCAAGTACTCATTCCCACGGCGTCCGGCACCCTCGGCAGTTTGATCAAAAGTCTCATTCCTCTCGCCTTCATTGCCGCCGTGCCCGTCAGCGCCACGGGGAGCTGCTGGCAGAATGACAGCGGCGAGATCCTGGCCTAGATCGCCGCAGCAGCGGGGCTGTATTTCGGCTCCCAAGCACGTTACTTGGTCAACTGCATCCGAAGCCCGCTTCGCCCGGCTCTCATTGCCACCCCAGTCTACCTCATTGAGACGTCGTGGAATGAGGTGGTCTACTGGCCCATCCGACTAATCCGTATCTCCAAAGCAACGAACCACCTGCGCAATGGCCATTACATCCACACATCCTTTGACATCGTAGCCGGGCGGAAGCCCCTCCAGTTCTCCTTCGACTCTGAGGACGGCTATGCGCGATTCGTCGCTTTGCTTTCATCCGGCCTGCGGCGCTACCTGGAGGCGTCCGAGCAACGACCGCCCGACTATTCCAAGGCTTGGACGAGCTGAGTGGTCGAGAGCTCCAATCTCCACCCGAGCCACTGACCAAGCCACTGGCCCGGTTCCTGTGGTGGATCGGTGGCGCCGCACTATTTGTTGTGACAATCGGGCTGCTGCATCAGCACAACCTCAGTCTTCCCGCGCCGCCACCTGCTCGCGGATCACACTACTCGGCTCCAGCGTCCGATGCATCGCTACGCTACCAAGCACAAGAACAGCAGAAAGAGGCTAGGGCCGCCAGAACGGACCAGATCGCCCGGCGGATCGGCAACAGGCGTGTTCCCAGCAGGCTGCCTATATCCCCGGGGAGCCTTTGCGCAGCATGAACGGGCCCTCCTCGGTCACGGTGGACAATTCGGGGACGGGCCAGGACGTCCTTGTGAAGCTCGTGGAAATCAACGGTGTCAACGCATCACCCATTCGAAATTTCTTCATCCCTGCGGGCGACTCTTTCACCGCCAAGAACATACGACCGGGTCACTATGAGGTTAGATACGTCGCCCGGCATCACCCCGGCGCGAGCAAATCAGAGGAGTTCTCCCTTGAGGAGGTCGACACGGGGACTGGCACTGAGTACAGCCAAGTCAGCTTGACGCTCTACGCGATACAGGGCGGCAACATGAGGATGCAGTCAATCCCTGACGACCAGTTCTAGCGTCAAGTCCTGCAGGCCGAATCCGCCAGCCTAGACAGCAGCCCAGATCTGCGGGCCCTTACTACGCATTCCATAGCGTCCATTTACTGATATGGCTGTCTTGCGCGCTGCTCGGTCTGCGTCGTCAAGTTCTGGTTGATACGCATGGGCAGCGATGGCGCAACCGCGTCAGCCATCTCGAGGCGAGCTGGGCTGCCGTCGGTGCGGCATACGCACTGGCCATTGCACTGAAGCTCACAACCGCCACCACTGCCAATCCTAAGAACTCCCCTGATTCAATACATCTCTTCCTTGTTGCGTCATGGAATGGCTGGGCAATCGGGCACGAAAATGCCTGCCGGCCCTTGCTATCGAGCCTTTCGAATCTTCTCCATCTTCCTTGCTAGCCGCATAAGGGAATCATAGGCATCCAAATGAGAGCCATACCCGATCATCAACTCTTCAAGATCAAACGGGCTGGTCAGCATCGCAGCAAGCAGAATCAGCACAATCTTATTCATGGCTCGATTTCCTCCGAAGCATCAAGGTCGGGTGGTACGGTCAGCTTCTTCGTCGCGGATGGTTCAAGAGTGCTTGTTCTCTCGATGAAACGAGCCAATACTTCCGAAGGCTCGTTGCCCCGGCGCAGCAGGTAAGTGGTGAGCATGGGTGTGCGACCAGCCAGAGGCCGCGGGACCACACCCTGTTCACGGCTGGCGGCGATCTGCGAAGCCCCGGCCAGACCAAGGGCGAAACCTGCTGCCACCATTGCCATCATCAAATCAACGGAGGCCACCCGTTCGGCGATCAGCGGTTCTTGATCGACCCTACGCAGCACCCTTTCAATCTGCCGCGTATATCCCTCGCACACATGGGGATCGCCAAGAACCAGCGGATGGCGAAGCACTTCCTCAAGTGGGATGCGCTTGTACGTCAACAGAGGGTGCCGAGAGGGCACCGCCACCATCAAAGGATCGCTCCAGCAGCTTCGGCGACGATGCCGTCGCCAACCTCATCTGACCGAGCAAACCCCACGTCGTAAAGATCGTCGTGCAGCCCTTTGATCTGCTGGGCCAGCGAAACTGCGGCACGTGCTCCAGAAATAGCTGGCCTGCGCGAGTCAGTCGGGTGCTGCGTGTATTGCGCACGAAAAGCTGTGCACCCAAGTCTTCTTCCAGCTCTTTGATCGCGCGCGACAGGGGAGACTGTTCAATGTGCAGCCGCTCGGCAGCGCGAGCAAAATGCAACTCCTCGGCGACTGCAATAAAGCAGCGAAGATGGCGTATTTCCATCGCAGTCTCCTAAGCGGACCGCTAGCGCCTTGCCAGTGCAATTTGCACGGTTCCCATTCTTGTCGCAGGCCACGAAAGCTGTCGGCAGTAGAACCTCAGTTAAGTTAGAAAACTCTGAGCTACAGGTGAATTGCTCAATTCTTCCGCTGCGCGGGCGTTTAGAAGCATGTGCCTCAAACATCGCTTGAGAGCATCGACATCGTTCTCATTCATTCCATCGAAGAGGATCGCGTAAGCGCCGTCAAAGACCGACGGCAGTTGCGAAGCCGCTTCCTTGCCATCGCGTGTTGCGAGGAGGTACGTCACTCTGCGATCACGCTCGCAAGGAACCCTCTAAACCAACCCTCGACTAACCAGACGGTCTATCAGTCGCGTAATACCACTCGGGTAGAGCTTGTACTCACGCACAAGATCAACGGAGGTCATGCTCTGGCGGCACGCCAACAGCAGCAGCACGCTCGCCTGCATGCCTGTAAGGCCGCCCAGCAAAGACGTTCTCTGAGTGATGAGCTGCCAAATCGCCATGTTGGTCCGACTCATCAGATGAATGAGACCATGTGGCACATCGGCGTTGCTTTCTCTTGCATACATCAATTGCATGTCACACCCCGTCGGCAGTATTCACGCTTCTTAGATCAATGCCCCGTGACTTTCTGGAGTGGCCCCTTCGGCCGCTTGACCAACCAGATAGCACCGATCGAGAGGATCATCAGCACGGTAGCCAGCGCATAAAAATCGTTCGTAGCCAGCATCACAGCCTGACCATCGACCAGGCGCGAGAAAAATGCTGTAGAACTCGATGGCGGTATTCCGGCGCGCACTGCGGCAGAAGCGATTTCATGCCCTGCATTCGGATCGATGATGGAAACCAGCTCGGACCGGCTTGCCTTCGACATGTGCTCCCAATAGGTTTGAGTCAGGGACGATCCAAGCGCCATTGAAAGGACACGCAGGAAGTTTTGCAGACCAGCTCCATTCGCAACGCGCTCGGGTGGCAGATCAGACACTCCCAAGGAGGTCAGCGTAATCATGCAGGCAGGAATGCCGGCGCCGAGGACGAACATCGCAACAGCCACCGACATGAAATCGGCCTGCGATGTCAGATGCGCCCGCATGAAGAACGAAGCGGCCAATACACCCATTCCGTAAGTGACGATCCAGCGAGGGTCAACTTTCGGCAGGAGACGACCGACAATCGGCGAAGTCGCTACGGCGAGAATGCCCATTGGTGCGGTAGCGAAGCCGGCCCATGTCGCCGTGTAGCCCATCTGTTGCTGGAGCCACAGAGGCGTCAGCACGATGTTGCCGAAGAAGATGCCGAACATCAGGCTCAGCGTGATTGACGAAACCAGCCAGTTGCGCGAGCGGAAGACGCTCAGGTCGATCACGGGGTCGGAGTCGGTGAGTTCCCAAATAATCAGATAGATCAACGAAACGGCCGCAACGATGGCGCATGTGACCACTAGCGGCGAAGCGAACCAATCCAGCTCGCGGCCTTTGTCGATCATGATCTGGAAACTGGTGACAAAAACCACCAGAAGCGCCAGACCGATTCCGTCGATGCGGGAACGCTCCGTGGGTGCGTCCCTGCCCTGAAGCACTTTCATGGCGCCCAGCATGACCAAGATGCCGAACCCGAAGTTGATGTGAAATACCCAGCCCCAGTGCCAGTTATCCGAAATGATCCCGCCCAGGATTGGGCCGAAGATCGGGGCCACGACCGTCATCATTCCCCACAACGAGAGCGCGATGTTTGATTTGTTCTTGGGGAACACCGCTAGCATCAACGTCGATGACAACGGAATCAGCGGTCCGCCGGCCAACCCCTGCAACACGCGAAAGAAGACGAGGCTTTCCAGAGACCATGACAGGCCGCAGCACACGGAGAACAGGACAAATGCCACGACGCAGATCATGAACAACCGTACTTCGCCGACCTGGCGAACGAGCCAGCCGGTCAGGGGGATGGTGATGGCCTCGGCAACAGCATAGGACGTGATGATCCAGGTGCCTTGGCTCGTCGAGACCCCCATAGACCCCGAGATCGTGGGCATGGCCACGTTGGCGATGGTGGTATCGAGCACCACCATGAAATTCGCCAGAGACAGGATGATTGCCGCGATGACCAGATCCATCCCGGAAAGCGGCTTGTGTTCCGAGGAAGTCATGTCACTACCTCGTCGCAACCGGCTGGGACTCACCGTGGTCTCGCAGATTGACGGTAGCCTCCATTGACAGACCGACCCGCAGCGGATGCTGCTTCAACTGCTCGGGATCAATCCAAATCCGGACGGGCAGGCGCTGGACCACCTTGATCCAGTTGCCCGTGGCGTTCTGTGCGGGAATCGCTGCGAAGGCAGACCCTGATCCTCCGGCGAAGCCTTCGACACGGCCCGTATAAACGACATCGCTTCCGTAGAGGTCCGAGGTCAGTTCCACGTGCTGCCCGGGACGGACCTTCTGCAACTGGCCTTCCTTGAAGTTCGCATCGACATAGATGCGGTCGATCGGCACTACGGTCATCAGCCGCACGCCTGTCTGAACCTGTTGTCCAATCTCCACCGAACGCTGCGCGATGACGCCATCGAAGGGCGCACGCAACACGGTCCGTTCAAGATTCACGCGCGCCTGGTCAAGCCGCGCCTTCGCCACGAGTACGGCGGGGTTGCCATCGACCGTGCTATCTACGATCAGCGCCGAGTTGGCCGTCCGGGCGCCGCTTGCAGCTTCCTTTGCGGCCTCGGCCGCGCGAACTCGGGCTTGAGCCTGCTCCAGCGCAGCGCGCGCCTCGCGCAACTGCGTCTGCGCATTCGTCAGCTCTTCTTTCGAGACAGCGCCTTCTTCAACCAGGTTCTGCCTACGGCGCTCGTCGATGACCGCTTTTTCATAGGCGGCGGTTACACGGGTCAGGTCACTGCGAGCGGTGGCGATCTCCGCAGCACGCAGGACCACTTGTCCCGCGAGGCTCTCGTCATTTCCCAGTAGTTGCCGCACTTGGCGCTGAGTACGTGCCAAATCCGCTTCGGCCTGCGCGACAGCAATCTTGGCGTCGGTATCGTCCAAAATCACCAACACGTCGCCAGCCTTTACGGCCTGCGTGTCACTGACCTTGACTTCCTTTACAGGGCCGGCAACGAGTGGTGTGATTTGGGCCACTTCCGCTGCCGTGTAGGCGTTATCCGTGGTGACGGATTTGCCTGCGAACAGAAGCGCCCACGCACCGTAGAGAACACCGATGGCGACCAAACCAACCGTCGCGATTAAAACGAGACGTTTGCGCTTCGCCCGCTTTCGTGAAGCCTCCGGCGTTGTGGAAGAATCTTGAGGGTCAGGGGGCATCGGAGCACTCATCGGGTCACCTGTTCATTCATTGAGGAATCGGAAAAGCCGCCGCCAAGGGCCTTTGTCAGCGCAATATCGAGGGATAGGCCGCGCACCCACAGGGCATTGACGGCCATCCGCGCATTGAGCGCGGCATCCTCCGTCGTTAGCACGGTTTGATAGTTGGATAAGCCGCCCTCGTAGCGGCGCTTGGCGAGTTGGTAGGCTTTGTCGCTGCTGACGACCGCCGACTCCGTTGCTTCGAGGCGGATCGGAAGCGCTTGCAAGCTCCTCACTGCGTCCGCGGTTTCTCTCAATGCTTGGACCAGTGCATCGTTGTAGCTGGCTACCGCGAACTCGTATTCGGCCCAAGCTCGGCTGTAGTTCGCTCGGAGCCTTCCACCCTCGAAAATGGGCAGATGGATGGCGACTCCGGCACGGCCCGCATCGGAACCCGAATCGAACAGGCGGTTCAGGCCCAGCGACTCGTAGCCAACCAAGGCGACCAGATTGACGCTGGGATAGAAGCCTGCCTTTGCAACGCCGATACGCTTGGCGGCCGACTCCACGCGCCATCGCGCTGCCACGATTTCGGGTTTGCGCCCGATCAGATCGCTCTTCAGTGTTTCCGGAAGCGCCAGAGACAGGCTTGGCGAAAGATGGGTCTCGTGGATATCCAGACCACGATCCGGTCCACGCCCCAGCAGAGCAGCGATCCCATTGCGAGCCAGTTCTATCCGTTCTTCCACGTCGGCCAAGTCAGCCCGTGCCAGCTTGGCCCTCGCATGTGCCTGTTCCAGTGTTGTTTGTGTATCGAGGCCCTGCTCAACGCGGCGCATCGCCATGCGCTCGGAGTCCTCACGGTTTCTGAGCGTATCTCTCGCCAGATCGCGCTGTACATGCAAGCCATTGAGTTGGACATAGCGGCTTGCGAGTTCCGTCGTCAGCAGGACGCGAGCTGCGGCGGCATCGGCTTGCACCGCCAGCGCCTCGGATGTGGCCGCATCCAGTGCGGAGCGGTTCTTTCCCCAAAAGTCGAGTTCCCATCCGAAATTCAGAGAAGCCGCACCATAGTCGTTCCACCCCTTGGGAACGACGTCCCTTGGGAAGATGCTGTTGTACGTCAGCTTCTGCTCGCTGGCGGATGCGTCGAGTGAGACAGAGGGAAACAGCGCTGCGCGCGCACCTTTCGATCGCGCAATAGCGGCATTGAGGCGAGCCTGCGCTTGCGCCATCGACGGCGAGTTAGCCAGCGCTTCGTCCATCAATTGGTCGAGTTGTGGATCGCCAAAGGACTTCCACCACGCCTGCGTTGGCCATTCACCGACAGGCGCCTCAAGGCTCTTGTTGGCCGCAAGCCCCTCCATTGATGCGGGCTTTTCCATCGGCCCCAGGTCCGGGATGGAGGCACATGACGCCAGGACTGCGCAGCAAATCGCCGCTGCAGCGGTCTTACGCCATGCGGCAGAGGGCTTATCGACAAAGGATGAATATTGGAGTGATGGGCTTGACATGGGGGCACCCGTAACTTGGCACGGCGCCATGCTAAACCGAGCGGTTCGGTGTAGTCAACAGCGAAAATCGAAGGGTAAAGCCAATGATGTCAAGGTGTTGTTGGAAGAAAGTTCAGTACCGATCGGTTTGTCTTTGACCGCTTATGTGCTATCGTGCTGCTTTACTTTCCGCAGCGGTGGACCGAACACATGACCACTTCGTCAGCGCGCTCGAAGGCGAGCACGCCTTCCAAGCATCCCTCGTCCACTGGGGGCGCAGTGCAATCAGAAAAGGCGCGCCTTGTCCTTGCCGGCGCAAGGACTGTCTTCTTGGCAAACGGCTTTAGCGCTGCGACGACCGACATGATTCAGCAGGCCGCCGGCGTATCGAAATCGACGGTGTACTCGCACTACCCAAACAAGGAAGCCTTGTTTGTGGCCGTCGTCGAGGCTGAATGTGAGCGGTTTCTTAGGGCCGTTCGTAAGCCCAAGTTTCCAGAAGAACGGCTCGCCGATATTCTGAACGCGATGGCGCTCGCCTACTTGGAGATTGTGCTATCGCGTGACGGGTTGGCGCTATACCGCATGATTGCGGCCGAAGCGCCGAGGTTTCCTGAACTTGGAAGACGCTTCTACTTGGCCGGCCCCGCCGCCATAAACAACATCGTTGCGGAGACGTTGGAAGTCGCCTCCTCGAAAGGAGAGCTGGATCTTGGGAGCATTGGACTCGATTCCGCGGCGTCCCTGTTCGTGAATATGGTGCGTGGTGAAGCGCAGATGCAATGCGTAATGCACCCCGATGCTCCGGCGTCCGCTGCCCAGCGGGATCGGTGGGCGAAAGATGCCGTCACTACTTTTCTTCGTGCCTTCCAGAAAAATAGCTGAGTGCAGTCGTCACGTAAGTGCTGCCTTTCGTTCCATGCAATAGCGCTCAATCAGCCAATAGCGGGGCCGCGTGGTCGCCCCAGCTCCCACGATGTTGAGACCCCTCGCACCGTCACGGCCAGTTGCCGCCCCAGCCGTTGCTCGATCACCGGCTTCCACGGCACCAGCGAGAACCCCATGCCATCGTCGAGCATCGCGTAGCGCCCGCTGGCGAGCATGACGGAACGCCGGTAGATACCAGTCACGCGCCGCCCGTCGGCCACCGGCCGATGCTCTAGGCCGGTTTCGGCGGCGATCTCCAGCGCGGCCTTCGCCAATTCACGCCCGCGCAGCGTCGCCAGCAGGTTGCGCGCGAGGACGACGCGCTGCCCGCGATGCTCGGCCAGTCCTTGTTCAGCCAGGAAGTCGGCGCGCTGGCGCAGCGCGTCCTTGACCTCGGCCCCAAAACCCAGGTCGCCCAGTCCCTTGCAGCCGCCGACCAACTGCTGGTCGAGCCAGGTGGCGCCGATCACCCGGGCCTGCCGCTCGATCGGCAAGTGCGCTTTCAGCTCGACCGCCACACCACCACCGAGGCGCTGCGCGTCGTACTGGCGGCCTCGCTCGGCCAGGTCGGCGGGCACGCGCCAGACGCCTTCAGCCTCGCGCTCCACGATGCCAGCGCGGCGCAGGGCTCCGAGCCGGCGTACATGGGCGGCCACTACCTCGCGCGGATCGCGGTCGTTCATGGCCTGACCTTGGGCAAGCGCAAGGTGATGATCGGTGCGGTACACGCCATAGGCGGCCAGCGCGGCGATGTTCCGGTCGGCGGCGCGCACGTCGGCCGCGCCTTTCACCTCCACCACGGCCCCGCTCGGGTACTGCTCTAGCTCGGCACGCGGCGGCAGCGTGACGTAGTGCGCCTTGCCGTCCGTGCCATCGACGATCAGATAGCCCTTGTCGTACAGCTCGTCGGCCAGCCCCTTGCCGACGACGCGACCGATGACGGCGCGGCCACCCTCGCCGGCCTGGAACACGGCCAGTTCGCGCTGCTTGCCACTCATCGCCCGTTGCATCGTGCGGATGATGTCGCCGCGCTCGCCCATTGCCCGCAAGGTTGGCTCGGCGTCGGCATGGACGGCCCACGTGCCGGGCTGCGGTTCGGACGCCAATCCCATGCGTTGTAGGTGTTGCAGGCGGCCGATCAGCACTTGCCGCTGGCGTTGCAACCGGGGTTCGGCGAAGCGTTCGACGCGCACCAAGCCATCGTCGGCGGCCTCGCGCTGCAAGGTGCGATCCAGGCCCGTCCAGCGCTCCTGATCGACTTCGCGCTGCATGGCGCGCTGCATCTCCAGCTCGGTGCGCGGCCCCAGCCATTCGGTCGCTAGTTCCGACGCACGCCGGCGCCTCCCCTCGGCGATGTAGTCGCGGGAAATGATGAGGTCTTTGCCGGTGTCATCCTTGCCGCGTAGGACGACGTGCGTGTGCGGGTTGTCGGTATTCCAATGATCGCCGGCGACCCATTCCAGCCGCGTGCCGAGGTCGGCCTCCATGCGCGCCATCAGGTGCCGGGTGTAAGTGCGCAGGTCGCCGAGTTGTTCGGCATCCTCCGGCGAGACGATGAAACGGAACTGGTGCCGGTCGTCAGCGCCGCGCTCCTTGAACGCTTCGAGCTCGGCGTCGTCGGTCGCCGGCCCGTAGGCGTGGCCCGGCCCGCCCTGGCGATCGACGCCTTCGCGCTCGATGTAGCGTAGGTGCGCGGCGGTCGAGCGCGGCCCGGCCTGCGCCAGATTCACCAGTCGCGCCTTGATCGTCACGCGCCGGGCGTTGGCCCCAAGTCCCCGGCCAGCGAAGCGCGCCGCGACGTGCCCGCGGCCTAGCCGGGAACCGGGTCGCTGGCCGACGTTGCCTGCCACCTTGCCGAGCTTCGTACCGGCTTTGTTGGCCTGCCGCAGCACCTTGTTGACGAAGGCATCGCCGCGCTGTTTCGGAGCGCCAGGCCGGACGTGGAATCGGTCATCGTCGCGCTGGCTCATGGCGTCGCTCCGTCCAAGACCAGCGCAGTCCAGCGGACGAAGCACGCGACTTCGCCAATGCCGATGCGGCATTGCGCACCTTCGCGGCACGCTGCCGCCCCGTGGCGCGTGCCGCGCTCCCCCCCACGTGCAGACAAGGTTTTCAAGCGGCCATGTGCCGCGACCTTTTATCTTGCCCTGCATCTTTCCCCAGCCTGACGGCACGGGGATGCGATGCCCCGGCGGCGCTGCGCGGGGCGCAGCCAGCCAGCCGGCGAACGCCCACCAGGCGGTAGGCCGGGCGCGTTCGGGACAAGCGATCTGCACAGGGAAATGCACGTTGCCGTGCAGCAGCGGATGCCGTGCGAAGTGCGGCGCGGATGCGCTCGCACTGCACGTATGGCGACATGGCGAATGCACGCGCATCGACACACCCGATGGCAGGTCAGCGGCAAGCGGTAGCGCGCCGGACATGCCACGGGAAGGACGAAGGCCCACGCGCCAGCGAAGCCGCAAGTCATGCACGGTCATGGCTGCTTCTCCAGATAGAGCGGCTGCGCGACGCCGATCACGGCGGATGCCTGGATCGGCCCGAAGTAGCGGCTGTCGAACGACGCCGGGTTGGTCGTGCTCAACAGGAACAGTTCGCCGTCGGCCAGCGGCCGGCAATGCGGCCAGGATGGCAGCGGACGGCCCAGGCGGTCGGCAGGCAGCACGGCGGCCATCGGCACGCCGTCTATGCGTACCTGACCGGCGACGATGCAGACGTGTTGCGGCGCGACCGCACCCACACGCTTGAGCAGCGGGATGTGGGATGGCGGGTAGCCGCGCTGCGCAGCGAGCGCGGCCACGTCTGCCGGAAGCCGGGCCAGCACGATGCTGCCCACGGACAATGGACGTGGCGGCGAGCCGGCCCGCTCGATGCGATACCAGCCGACCGGCACGCTGTCCGACGGGTTGTAGACCACGTGCGCCGCAGGCCGCACGAAGGATGCCCAGGCCAGCGCAGCGAGGCCGCAGGCGGACAGAACGGCCGGCACGATGCGAGCGCGCAGGCGGGGGCGAGGTTCCGGTGAGGTTCCGGGCGTAGAGGCGGCCGTCATTGCAGCGTCCTCCCGGCCAGCCAGGCGGCATGCCGCTCGGCGGTGTATTCGGGCAGCGGCAGGCGCGCCGCCAGACGGTTGCGCAGCGTGCGCCAGTACGGGGACGACACGTCGATGGCGGCGATGCCCAGCGCCTCTATGGCATCGGTGCGTTCCAGCACGGCGCGCACCTTGCTTTCTCCTTCGACGTGCAGCAGCAGATGCGCGCCCGGCTGCACGCCGGGGATGCGCTGAAGAAGTAAACCGGTGACCGGCCCGAGCCCTGATCCCGATCAGCGCCGGGCATGATCGAAAGACGGCCCGCCGCCATCGGTTGCGGGCCGTCGCGCTGTTGCCGCGCCTGGCTAGCGTGCGGCACATGCCTCCCAATGGGGGCGGCCGTCGGCGCCGGGAGCCACGGCGATTGCACGGGTCGTACCCGTACCTGCCTGCAGGCAGAAGAACGCGTTGAACCAGCGCGATTGCGCCTTTCCACCGCGGCCCTCGGCATGCCCCCACATTTCCACCTGGTAGCGCTTGCCGGGCTGCAGCGCCGGCTCGGCCACGCCCTCGCGCAGGGAATCACGCTCCCAGATCGGTGTGCCTCCGCTGCCGACCTCCATCACCGACACGCCGGTGATGCGTGGGGGATGGGCGCGCGTCTCGCTGCTGTCCGGCACGCCGAAGCACGGGACGCCACTGCGGTCCTGCACCGTGGCCGGCTGGTAGCGCGCCGGCGGAGAGGTGCAGCTGGCCATCATCTGCAGCAGCAGACCAAGCAGGGTCACCGGCAGTCGCACTCGCATCATCGGGTTGTCCTCGGCAGGTTGTCCTTGCTGCTGCGGTTGGCCAGGAAGCTGGCCAGGGTCCGCTCCAGCTGTGCGGCGGTATCGGGCGTGGTCTGGTACCGCACGTTGTTCATGCGCGACTGTGACCCACGGAACGTGACAAGGAAGTAGTCCGCCAGCATGTCGCCCTGCGCCTCCATGTTGTAATCATGGAACAGGCGCGTTTCATCGAGCAGGTAGTCGTAGCTCATGCCCGGCCTCGGTGCCCGCACCAGCTTGACGTTGTAGCGCCGAGCACCTAGTGGCCCAGCTAGATGGCGGCAAGGACGTGGCCGGCATCATCGCTGCTGCCTGCTGGCTCTGCAACATGCGCCGGCACCAATGTAAATCGCCGCCCTCCCCCGTGGCCTACCGTGCCTTCGTGCAAAATCGCCTGGCGAAGGGAAAGTAGCACCCGCCGAGCGTGGCCAAGTTGCTCCTTAGAACGCGTGGACCGCAACCACCCGCCAGATGAGCTCCGCCGCGCTGATGCCTTGCCCAAGGTACCGCCATCGGTCGTGAACGGCTCCTCCCCACCTGACCCGGCAGCATGCGGGAGCGGTTGGTCAAGAATCCGACCGCAGCTTGATCGAGCGCTACACCGCCGAGCATCGGAACCGGATAGGTGGGCGTCAACGAGTCAAAGACCCGCAGACTCTTGGCCACGCGCCCCGCCCAGGTTGACCGGAGAGGACAACGGACCGGCGAACACGTCCCCGGGCTGCTAGGTCACCAAGCGGTTGAGATCATCTTTCTGCCAGCGCACCCCCCTTGCGGACCGGGTCGCCCAAGGAGAAGCGGTTGGTCTGCGGAAAAGTATGGCGAGCTAACCTCCATGCTGCGGTTCTGGCCAACCCTGCACTTCGGGGTCTGGGTAGCCGGTAGAGGCGCCGCGAGAGCGGCGGCAGAGATCCGTAGGGCTCGGTGGTTAGCGACCAACTACTAGTTATCGTGCTTATACCACTGCCAGCAGCTTTGCCTTACCTGTTCCAATCCTTAGCTTGTCCAAGTAGTCGGCCCATGCTTGCATCATCCGGCGCCGCTCCGGAAGATGTTCAGCGCGGTTGTAGGCTGCTTTGATGGGGTTACGCTCCGCATGAGCTAACTGCCGCTCAATCGCATCCGAGGTCCACCCCATCTCGTGCAGGAGTGTGGATGCCATGCTCCGGAATCCATGACCCGTCATGTCGTCAGTCCCGTAGCCCAGCCTTCGCAGTGCTGCGTTAACGGTGTTCTCGCTCATGGGGTCGCGCAGGCTACGCACTGATGGGAAGATGTAACGGCTCTTACTGGTCAATGGGTGGAGCTCACGGAGAACCGCCAGGGCCTGCTTTGATAGGGGGACGATGTGTGCAACGCCCATCTTCATCTTTTCTGCTGGGATACACCATTGGCCAGCCTCGAAGTCGATCTCGGACCATTCCGCCTTCCTCAGTTCACCTGGACGGGTGAACACCAGCGGCGCGAACTTGAGGGCGCACAGGGTCGTGAGCTGGCCCGTGTATCCGTCAATCGCCCGCAGTAGCTGCCCAATCTCTGCAGGATCCGTGATCGATGCATAGTGACGGTTCTTTGTGGTCTTCAACGCCCCTCGTAGGGCTGCAGTAGGGTCCCGATCTAGCCGACCTGTGGCCACTGCGTATCGAAATACTTGGCCGCAGATCTGGCGCAGCCGTTGGGTCGACTCAATCTTGTCCTGGGCCTCAAGCCGGCGCAGAACTGACAGAACCTCTGCAGTGCTGATGTCTTCGATTGCGCGCTTACCTAGCCATGGGAATGCGTATGTCTCAAGCATCCACTTGGCTTTGGACCGCGTGCTGTCTGCCAGATCCCCTCTTGTCTCGAGCCACTCAAGGGCCAATGCTCCGAAGCGCCCATCTGCGGACAGCCGGGCCTTCAGCTTTCCCAACTGTTTCTCTTCAGACGGATCCTTGCCGTCTCGCAACTGCGCCCGCGCCGCATCGCGCTTGTCACACGCCTCCTTCAAGGTCACCTCTGGGTAGACCCCGATGGAGAGCAACTTCTCCTTGCCCGCATGGCGGTACTTCATTCGCCAGTAGCGATTGCCATTGGGCATGACCTGCAGGTAGAGCCCTGCTCCCACGGCAAGCTTGTAGGGCTTCTCCTTACCCTTTGCGTTCCTCGCAGCCATATCTGTCAACGACTTCTGAGCCATTGGGGGTACATCCTCCTATCAATCTAGCTTAGTCCCCCTTGTACCCCCAATTGCACCCCCTGAGAGGGGGGATGCTCATGGACGACTGGAGACAAAAAGCACAAAAAAACCCGCCATTTCAGCGGGATGATTGTGCACCGCGGACATTTGCGGATGCTAGTGGATCGGAAGATGGTGCCGCTTATCCGAATCGAACGGATGACCTACTGTTTACAAGACAGTTGCTCTACCAACTGAGCTAAAGCGGCATGGGTGGTGCACCGGCGGCAGCGCCGCGGTCAGGGGATTCTAGCGCAACCGCGTGCATTCCAGCGACCGGCTCTGCGCCGCGCCGCTGCGCTGCTGGGCCTGGGCCGGCTGCGTGCCCGCCGCCAGCTGCCCTTCCAGCCACCATTGGCCGGCGTCGCCGCTGGCGACCAGGCGCGGCTGGAAGCCGGCGGCCTGCACCGCCGCCATGCGCCGTTCGGCGCCTTCGCGGTTGCGGTACTGGCCCAGCGCCACGGCGTTGGCCTCCTCACCCTGGCTGATGATGTAGTAGTCGCTCAGGCCGGCGGCGACGATGCGTTTCACGGTGGCCTGGGCTTCGTCACGGTTGGCGGCGGCCGGCAGCATCACCCGGTAGCGGGCACTGCCGCTGGCAGCGGGCTGTTCGCGCAGGCGCACCTGGCTGAGCAGCGTGCCGGCCTTGCCCTGCGCGCTGCTGGCGGCGGCGCGGTCGGCGAACGGGCCCAGCGCGACGCAGCGCGGCGGCTCGGCGGCCGCGGGCGGGGCTACGGGCTTTTCCGCTGCCGGAACGGGTGCAGGCGGTGTTACCGGCTTGGCAGCGGCAGCAACCAGCGCAGCCTCAGCCACCTGCGGCTTGGCGATCTCCGGCTTTGGCGGCGCAACGGGCGCGGGTGTCGCAGCCACCGCGGTCTTCGCCGCCGGTTCGCGCTCCATCAGCGGTGCAGTCGGGGCGGCGGCGGTGGCCTCGGCTGCGGCATTGGCATCCACGCCACCGGGCACCCAGCGCAGCTCGGCGACGCCAGCCGGTTGCGGCGCAGGCGCAGGCTTCTGCGGCGCCTCGCGCAGCAGCCACCAGCAGGCGACGCCGAGATTGAGAATGGCCAGTACGACGATCAGGGCACGGGTGAGCATGCGCGGATACTAGCGCGCGGGCTGGTGCACCGCCCAGCGGGCGAGGCCATCCAGCACCAGCGAGGGGTGGTAATCGGCAGCGGGCAACAACGGCATCAGCGCCGCTGCGCCGCCACCGTGCACCAGCAGCGACGGTGCCACGCCCAGCAGCGTGTGCGCGTGCTGTGCGCTGCGTTCAATCAGCGCCACCGCAGCGCCATCGCAGCCGGAAGCCAGCGCGTCGGCGGTGTCGTTGGCGAACTCGCTGTAGCCGCCACCGGTCGCGGGCAGCTGCACGGCACGGGCGTGCAGTGCTTCGCGCATGGTGGTGGGCGATGCGGAGATGCGGCCACCGTGGTGCTGGCCGTCGGCGTCGAGCAGGTCAATCGTCAGCGCGGTGCCCACGCCGACCACCAGCACCGGGCGTTGTGCCTTTGCGGCAGCCAGCAGGGCCAGGAAGCGGTCGACGCCGAACTTTTCCGGCTTGGCATAGGCAATGCGCACGCCGGCGCATTCGGCGCTGGTGCGCACCACATGCACATGCTCGAAGCGGCGCTGCAGCTGGTCCAGCATCGCGCTGGTCAGCGACGGTGCGGCCACGCTGGCCACGAACGCGGTGCGGCCGCTGGGCAGGCTGTGCGGCGGCTGCCCGGCCATGCCTTCGGCGCCATGCGCCCAGG
>Ga0308166_1000326_pt1 | contig 74663 bp, 71 predicted proteins | sample PhyCR2_2_FD_202137 | JGI IMG/M metagenome (GOLD analysis project Ga0308166, IMG submission 202137) | Phyllosphere microbial communities from UC Gill Tract Community Farm, Albany, California, United States - DLSLCC.R2 | ecosystem: Host-associated > Plants > Phyllosphere > Unclassified | place...
TTTGCACCGAATATAATCCATGAGAAAGCGATCAGAATATCGATCGGCCATTCATGCTCTGCATATTCCTTGGAAGTATTGATTCCCATAAAGAATGTAATGTAAGTTACCAGGATCATAATCTGCCATGTCCAGAAATGGATCCATGATAAGGTATCGCTGTACATTCTTGTTTTTAATAATCTCTGTAAAGAGTAATAAACCCCTACATAAACCACATTCATGACGAATGCAAAAATTACAGTAGTCGTGTGCAGCATCCTGATCCTTCCGAATCCGAATGCACCATGCGTTTTTATCAATCCGTCGATACCGCCACCTAAACTCTTGATGGTCGTATCGTCGGTTCCGAAAATGAATTCCGGAAGCTCAGGATAGAAAAGCATTAATGCCGCCGTAAGCCCGAATAAAAACCCTACGATCCCGAAAGCTACGGTCGCATAGAGGAATGCCCGGACAATACTGTTGTCATAACTAAACTTTTGTGTTTCCATATCAACTATTCACTTTTATCTTCAATTTTATTATTTTCTCCTTTGCTTTTCAGGTCTTCTTTGCTGTGGGGTTCTTTCTTTTCCTTGATTTCACCGGAGTCGAACAGAATTCTGACAGCCGGGGATTCATCATCCTCAAACTGCCCTTTTCTTGCGTATATGATAAACACAACCAGGAAAACAGCAGCTAAAGAAACGCTGCAAAGGATCATTAAATACAGAATATCCATTAGACAACAAAATTAACCTATTTTCGGGTTTCAAATTTAATGAAAAATAATGACTTTCATCACGAAATACGGGTTTTGGCTAATTTAAAATCAGTCTAAATAAGCCTGTTTAAGGCTGTTTTTTAAAATACTTTCTGCCCAGGATCCAGGTGGAAAGAGTTGTGAAAGAAACTACCGTAATTGAACTCGCCGGCATGATCAGTGCTGCAAAAAGAGGGTGCATATGCCCGGTCACTGCATAGCTTAAACCGACGATATTGTAAAGAAAACTGATTATAAATGTGATTTTCACAATCTTGATGGAGCCTTTGCAGACATTCAGGTACCGGTCCAGCATCACTACTTTTTCTCCGTTCATGATGACATCCGAGGAAGGGGTGAAGCTGTTGGAATCATCGGAAATCGCAATTCCTACATTGCTCTGTTTCAGGGCTCCTGCATCGTTCAGTCCGTCACCGAGCATAGCCACTTTCATCTTCTGGTTCTGAAGGTTTTGAATGTAGTTCAGCTTATCTTCGGGGTTTTGGTTGAATGCCATCGCCTGGTAATTCGGGATCAGTTCCCTGAGTTGCTCTTCTTCAGAAGAATTGTCACCGCTCAGGATAAAAACTTTATAGTTCGCCAGCTTTTTAAATAGGTCTTTCAGGTTCTCACGGTACTCATTTTTAAAAATGAACTTCCCTAAAAATTCATTATTCTTACTGACATATACGGCGGTTTCAAGGTTCCTGGATTCCTGATTGTTGTACTTCGCTGAACCGATCTTATAAATATTTCCTCTTACGCCCGCCTCATATCCTTTTCCGGAAATCTCCCTGAAATGCTCCACCGGGAAATATTCATCTTTTACTTCGATGAATTCATACAGGGATTTGGAAAGCGGGTGATTGGAGTTTTTTAGTAACGTTTTGATATTCAGTAAATCAAATTCTGAAATTTTCATGCCCTCAAACCTGATGTTCGACTTTTTACGATGGGTAATGGTTCCGGTTTTGTCGAAAACAATCGTATCCAGTTTTGCGATTTTTTCAATCGTCAGGGTATCCTTTACGTAAAATTTATTTCTGCCTAAAATCCTCATGATGTGCCCGAAGGTAAACGGAGCCGATAATGCCAGCGCACAAGGGCAGGCGATAATCAGGATGGCCGAAATCACCTGGAACATCTTCTCCAGATCCACGGTTGCCCAGTAAATCCCTGCAACAAGCGCAATGCCTAAAATGATGAAAGTAAAATATTTACTGATGGTATTAGTCAGCGTATCCAGCCCGGTTTCGTGCTTTTTGAAAGCTTCTTTATTCCACAGCTGGGTCAGGTAACTCTGGTCCACATCTTTGATTACCTCCAGTTCGAGTGAAGAACCGATCTGCTTTCCGCCGGCAAATATCTTGTCTCCAGGCTGCTTGCTGATGCTCTCGCTTTCCCCGGTGATAAAACTGTTGTCGATATTTCCTTCCCCGTTGATCAGGATAGCGTCTACCGGGATGATTTCCTGGTTCCGCACTAAAATCCGGTCTCCGACTTTAACGTCTGAAAGCAGGATGTTTTCCTGTTTTCCTTCAAAATCAACCTTCGTTACGGCAATCGGGTAAAACGATTTGTAATCCCGGTCATACGAAAGCGCATTGTAGGTTCGCTTCTGGAAAATCTTACCCAACAGCATGAAAAACAGCAGTCCGCACAGCGTATCGAAATAGCCCGGGCCGTAATTGGTGGCCACTTCATACAGGCTGCGCCCGAAAAGTACAATGATTCCCAGCACAATCGGGACATCGATATTTACGATCCCGTTTTTGAGGCCGTACCAGGCCGATTTATAATAATCCGATGCGGAATAGACCACCACCGGAATTGCCAGTAAGCACATCAAAGCTCTGAAAAGCCCTTTGTAATGTTCCATCCAGTAATCTTCGCCGCCGATGTATTCCGGAAATGCCAGGAACATCCCGTTTCCGAAGGCAAAAGCGGCAATGGCAAACTTCACCAGCAGCGATTTGTCGAGGTGTTCCACATTTTTATCCGCCGTTTCCAGGCTGATAACGGGCTTGTAGCCAAGATTGGTTAAGAAATTGGCTAATTCGCTTAACTTTAATTCAGTATGGTTAAAAGAAATCTGTAAGGTCTTTCTGGTGAAATTAACCTGGGAATATTTGATATTTTTATTCAGGGTATGCAGGCTTTCCAGCAGCCAGATACACGAAGAGCAATGGATAACGGGAATCTTGAAGGTCACTAAGCTGGTGCTGCCCTCTGAAAAATCCGTTACCTTATCGAAGATCTCCTGGGTATCGAGATATTCAAACTGCGATGAGCTTTCGTCCGGACGGATCCCGGCCCGTTTATTCAATTCGTAGAAATTACTTAAGTTGTTGGTATTCAGGATTTCGTAAACCGATCTGCAACCGTTGCAGCAGAAAGTCTTTTCATCAAACAGAATTCTTTCCTTTTCGATTCCCTGACCACAATGAAAACAGTTCTCACTCACCTTCATAAATTATTGAACTACAAAATTATAACAAATTTTTTTGTTTATCGAGTTAAAAAGTTCTATTTTTGTGATAAATGTCATATAGAATGTCGCAGGAACAACAGATTGCAATTGAGGAGAGGTTTGCCAGGGTTTTTAGTGATAAATCGTTCAAGGAAAGACTTTCCAGCGCCGATTTTGAAAAATACATCAATGGGAAAAAGAAGTTCTCTTTTCAGAAGCATGAAACTATTTTCGAAGACGGCGAAACACCGAAAGGCGTTTTTGTGTTGGAAAAAGGGGCTGCCAAGCTTTCCAAATCGGGAGCTTTCGGAAAAGACCAGATTTTACGGTTTATCAAAGAGGGCGATATCATCGGTTACCGTTCTTTGCTTTGCGGTGAAAATTTCCAGGCCAAGGCTGAAGCCATGACGGATATTGAAGCCACTTTTCTTCCGGCAGACATTTTCATGTATCTTCTGGAAGTCGATCCTCAGCTTTCTTTTATCATGCTTCAGAAGATCGCTTATGAATTGGGAGAATCTTCCAATACCATTACCTTCCTGGCACAGAAGACTGTGCGTGAAAGACTGGCTGAAATCTTACTGCTTCTGGAGCAGAAATTAGGGGTTGATCCGGAAGGTTTTATCAAAATCTCTTTAACGAGAGAAGAAATTGCCAACATCATCGGCACGGCTACGGAAAGTGCCATCCGCCTGATCTCCGAATTCAAGGGAGACCAGCTCATCGCAGTGGACGGGCGGAACATCAGGATTCTCAACCACGACAAATTAATGAAACTCGGTCACGTAGTTTTATAAATCATACAAACTTTAAGTCGGCTTAGTGCCGACTTTTTAACTTTTAAAAATAGATCCATTATGTCTGTTCATTCTGAAATTAAAAAAGTTACCACGGAAACCTTGCGTAAAATGAAATTCGACAAGGAAAAAATAACCATGCTTACGGCATACGATTATACCACGGCGAAAATGGTGGATGCAGGAGGAATTGATGCGGTTCTGATCGGAGATTCTGCAGCGAATGTAATGGCGGGTTTTGAAACCACCCTGCCGATTACGCTGGACCAGATGATCTACCATTCCCAAAGTGTGGTGAGAGGAACCGACAGGGCATTGGTGGTGGCCGACTTACCTTTCGGAACCTACCAGAGCAATCCTGAAAAAGCCCTGGAATCTGCCGTGAGAATGATGAAGGAAGGTGGTGCGCACGCCGTGAAGATTGAAGGCGGAAAGGAAATTTCAAAATCAATCAAGAAAATCATCAACGCCGGAATTCCCGTGATGGGACACCTGGGATTAACCCCACAGTCGATTTACAAATTCGGAACCTATAAAGTAAGGGCAAAAGAAGAGGCGGAAGCGGAAAAACTGATTGCCGATGCCCAGCTGTTGGAAGAACTGGGATGCTTTGCCGTTGTCCTGGAAAAGATCCCTGCCGATTTAGCCAGGAAAGTAACGGAAGCCGTTTCTATCCCAACCATCGGGATCGGAGCCGGAGCCCATTGTGACGGCCAGGTATTGGTATACCACGACATGGTGGGAATGAACAAAGGCTTCAGCCCGAAATTTTTAAGAAGATACCTGGATCTGTATACAGAAATTACCGGTGCCGTGGCACAGTATGTAAAAGATGTAAAAGGCCAGGAGTTCCCTAACGAAAGTGAAAGTTATTAATTCATGAGAAACCAACAGCAAACCCAGGGGATTATCTCCATCGTCGCATTGTTCTGCCTGGTCGTGGGATGGTTCAATCTTTTTTCCCCGGAAATCAATAATTTATTATCCCGGAAAATTTTTTACGTTCTCATCGGAATCAGCTTCTTTCTGCAGGCTCCTTTTTTAAAGAACAGGAACTTCGTCTATGGAATGTATGCGGCTGCAGCCGTTTGTGTGCTGGGAGGCCTGCTGATCCCGGTAGGCTCAAGAATGGAATCTATTAAAACCCTTGCCGTTTTTGTAGGGCTTGTTCTTACATTTTCAGGCAGGCAGGGTTATCGTCAATAGCGTATGGAGGAGCAGATTGTATACGAAGACAACCATCTTCTGGTAATCAATAAAAAAGTCGGGCAGCTGGTACAGGGTGATAAGACCGGCGACGAATCCTTATTGGAAGCCATTAAGAATTTTATAAAGAAAAGGGATGAAAAGCCGGGAAATGTATTTCTCGGTCTGGTCCACCGGATCGACCGGCCGACGTCGGGCCTGGTGATTTATGCCAAAACATCCAAGGCCTTATCGCGTCTGACACAGATGGTAAAAAACCGCGAAGTAAAAAAAACGTACTGGGCAGTGGTGACAAAGGAAATGCTTCCCAAAAGCCAGAGGCTGGTTCATTACCTGAAGAAAAACGAAAAGAACAACAAAGCCATTGTTTTCCCGAAAGCGACGGATGGAGCCAAAGAAGCGATTCTTACCTACAACGTGATCAAGACCCTGGAGAATTATCTCCTGCTGGAAATCGATCTTGAGACCGGAAGGCATCATCAGATCAGGGCGCAGTTATCCAAAACCGGTGTTCCCATCAAAGGGGATCTGAAGTACGGGGCTCCGCGTTCTAATCCCGACGGCGGAATCAATCTCCATGCCCGGAAGCTGGAATTTATCCATCCTGTAACCAAGGAAAATATCGAAATCGTTGCACCGGTCCCTCAGAATGATGCGGTCTGGCGGGCTTGTGAAGATTAAGTTAAGAATAAAGGATTTAAACTTTTGGATTGATGCAAACCCGAAAAATCCGGATTAACAGGCTGGAAGAGGGAAGCCGGATGCCGGAAGTTTCTCTTGTCAAAAATAGGATCAAAGGTCTTGATAATTAAACTAAATATTTTGTCTCTTTCTCGTAAAGTTCTAATTTAATCCTGAATAAATAGCCTGGTTTTATTTTTCAGCTAAGGTTGAATTTATATTATTTTAAAGTCCCAACGGGACGGCTTTTGTAGGACAGGATAAAATCCTATCAGAAGTATTAACCGTATTTAATTCAGCAATTTCTCCTGATTAGAGACAATGACGTTTTGCAATTTAATATTCTCAGTTACGATATTCGCAAAAACTTCCGGCACCCGCCATCCTTCTTCCGTCATTCTATCTATAATGCATTGACTGTAAAATAAATCCGTATAAATACCTACTGAAAAGACGGGATTTTCCTGAGTTGCGCTTTGTTTTTTTTAATAATTTTACGGGAGTAATTTTAAAAACAAAAACCATGCTTACACTCGGACAATTGAAAGAGGCCACCTGTTCCAAATCGGATTATGCTTCCAAGTTTTTACCTTATGTTGTCGAAACGTGCAACAAATTTTCAATCAATACACCGGCGCGGATGCTTAATTTCCTGGCACAGGTCGGGCATGAGAGCGGCGGCCTTTTTTATACGGAAGAGCTGGCCAGCGGAAGTGCCTATGAAGGAAGAAAGGATCTGGGAAATACCCAGAAGGGCGACGGCGTAAAATTTAAAGGCCGGGGTCTTATCCAGATCACCGGGAGAACCAATTACCAGGCAGTTTCCAAGGCACTGGGCACGGATTTTATTGCGAACCCCACCCTTCTTGGCGGAAAAAATGTGACCAAATGCAGCAATGCGCAGCTGAAAAATGCAGCGGAAAGTGCCGGATGGTTCTGGAACACCCGCAAGCTGAACGATCTTGCCGATCAGATCGATATTTCCAAAAGCATCGATACCGGAAACAATCTTTTGGTCTTTAAGAAAATCACCAAAGCCATCAACGGAGGCTACAACGGATTGCCGGACCGGCTGAACCGGTATAAAGCAGGACTTCCGTATTTTCTTAACGTTAAATAAACTGTTATGAAATATATTGTTATACTGATGGTATTTTTACTTTCGGCAAATGGGTCTGCCCAAAAACCCGTTCTTCACGATCTGAAAAATCCGGGGATGCATGCCGGCTGCTATATCGATGGAAAGGAAAATCCTGTCGCGAATCTGTCGGAAGATGGAGGTGCTCTATTCAACTTTACCGGGAAAGATGAATTGTTCCCGGCGATTAAAGAGGCCAAAGAATACCCTGAAGCCTTTGGAAATAAGATATATAAAATTTACATCAGAGAAACCCGGTCTGCGAAAGTTCAAGATTCCTGTATTGAAGAAAAAGTATATTCCATAAAAATCGTATATAAGAAAAAAGCTTACTTCTATACGAAAAAAGGAATGTGCGGCTGCTGATTACTAAGCTGGAAGAAAGAAGCTGGAGGCTGGATGTTTTTTAAGATGCCAACTGTTAGTTATTAATATAAAATGATTGCTCCTGTCGCTATGCTGATAGGCATTTCTTTTAATTCTAATTAACTTAAAAAAAATAATTTTATTCTGAACTAAACCAAAAGATTATCTCAACAGGATAGTCTTTTTTATTGGTTTGGATTTTACAACATAAAAACATCCAGCTCCCATCATCCAGCTTCCAGTCTCCAGCCTCCCTTCATTCTTAAAAAAAATTTGCCTGTTCAGAAAAAATGGTTACCTTCGTCCCAGACTTTAGGGGTGCCTGCTGAAAAACAGGCTGAGAATTACCCTTTGAACCTGATCCGGATCATACCGGCGTAGGGAAAAGTGCAATGACTTTGCCGTACATTCCATTGTACCGTCATGGGCATTCCTAAAGCGTATAAAATTTAGGAATGGAACTCACAATCAACCACACCCGGAAAATTTTTGATCTGCTTCCCGCCACGCTGGAAGCATTACTGGCTACAGAACTTCCCCAAAAGCGGAAAGGCATTGCTGTAGCCCTTAACAACCGTATTGTTCCGCAACACCTCTGGGCAGAAACATGGCTCCACGATAAAGATTCAGTTTTAATCATCACTGCCACTCAGGGCGGTTAATCCCATAAAAACAAATTGTATGGCTCATCACATCACCCGTTCGCCTTTTCCGAACTCAAAAAAAATCTATGTGGAAGGGGAAATCCATCCCATCCGGGTAGCAATGCGCGAAATAGAACTCAGTCCCACAAAACTATCCGGCGGAAATTCAGAACATAACCCGCCGGTTACTGTTTACGATACTTCCGGACCGTATACCGACGAGAATTCTGAAATCGATATTGAAAAAGGGCTTCCCAGGATCAGGGAACAATGGATCCTGAACCGCAGCGATGTGGAAATCCTGGAGGGAATCACCTCCGAATACGGAAAGGCCAGACTTGCCGATACGAAACTGGATGAGTTGCGGTTTTCCTACAACCACAAGCCGAAAGTGGCGAAAGAGGGAAAAGAAGTTACCCAATTGTACTACGCCAAACAGGGGATCATCACGCCCGAAATGGAGTATATCGCCATCCGGGAAAATCAAAGGATCGAGCAGCTGGAGACGGTTTTCAAAGAAATGGCTTTCCAGCATGAAGGCGACAGCTTCGGGGCAAGAACGCCTAAAGGTAAAATCACTCCCGAATTTGTCAGGGATGAAATTGCTGCCGGAAGAGCGATCATTCCCAACAACATCAACCACCCGGAAAGCGAGCCGATGATTATCGGAAGAAATTTCCTGGTGAAAATCAATGCCAACATCGGGAACAGTGCCGTTTCCTCAAGCATCGGGGAAGAAGTGGAAAAAGCGGTCTGGGCCTGCCGTTGGGGTGCCGATACGATCATGGACCTTTCCACCGGGAAAAATATCCACGAAACAAGGGAATGGATCATCCGGAACAGCCCGGTTCCCATCGGTACCGTTCCGGTTTACCAGGCACTGGAAAAAGTAAAAGGAGTGGCGGAAGACTTAACCTGGGAGATTTTTAGGGATACTTTAGTCGAACAGGCGGAGCAGGGTGTTTCCTATTTCACCATTCATGCCGGTGTCCTGCTGAGGTATATCCACCTGACGGCAAAACGGGTAACCGGAATTGTTTCCAGGGGAGGATCGATTATGGCCAAATGGTGCCTGTTCCATCATAAAGAAAACTTCCTGTATACGCATTTTGAAGAGATCTGTGAGATTATGAAAAAATATGACGTTGCCTTTTCTTTGGGGGACGGTCTCCGTCCCGGCTCCATTGCCGACGCCAATGATGAAGCCCAGTTTGCGGAGCTGGAAACATTGGGCGAACTGACGAAAATTGCCTGGAAGCACAACGTCCAGGTGATGATCGAAGGCCCGGGCCACGTCCCGATGCACCTGATCAAGGAAAATATGGACAAGCAGCTGGAAGAATGCCACGAAGCACCTTTTTACACTTTAGGTCCGTTGACCACGGATATTGCACCGGGTTACGACCACATTACTTCCGGCATCGGTGCGGCCATGATCGGCTGGTTCGGCTGTGCCATGCTATGCTATGTAACCCCGAAAGAACACCTGGGACTTCCGAACAGGGACGATGTAAAAGTAGGGGTAATTACTTACAAGCTGGCAGCTCATGCGGCAGACCTCGCTAAAGGCCATCCGGGAGCGCAGTACAGGGATAATGCGCTGAGTAAGGCAAGGTTTGAATTCCGTTGGGAAGACCAGTTCAATCTTTCGCTGGATCCGGAGACCGCAAGATCTTACCACGATGAGACCCTTCCTGCCGACGGAGCCAAGGTGGCGCATTTCTGCTCCATGTGCGGGCCGAAGTTCTGCTCGATGAAAATCACCCAGGAAATCCGCGAGTCTGCCGAAAAAGGAATGCTGGATAAATCACAGGAATTTATCGAAAAAGGGAAGGAGATTTATATATGATCATCGTCATTACGCCTGAACAATCCGTCCGGAACGAAACGGAAATCATTAATGCATTGTTTCGGGAAGGGCTGGAGTTGCTTCATGTGAGAAAGCCGCTGATGGATACAGCAACGATGAGAAATTATATAAAAAGTATTGATTCCGGCTGTCATGAACAGCTGGTCCTGCACAGCCATTATTTCCTGGCTGAGGAATTCGGGGTTTCGAGGCTCCATTTTAAAGAAGCGGAAAAACCGGACCTGTCGGAGCATTTTTTTGATGAATATATCGTTTCAACTTCCGTACACAGTATCGGTTGCTTTAATAAGCTGGATGCCCGGTGGGAGTATGCATTTATAAGTCCGGTCTTTCCGAGCATTTCCAAAAAAGGTTATGGAAACGATACGAAAATTCTGGAAAGCATCCGGCAGCGGGAAAATGATGATTCGGGGCTTATTGCTTTGGGCGGGATCAATCAGTATAACATCGATACGGTTTTTTCGGAGGATGTTGACGGGGCCGCATTGCTGGGAGCAGTCTGGGAAAGTAAAGAACCTTTAAAAACATATATTCAATGCAGGCAGAGCGCCCTTTTGTCATGACCATTGCCGGTTTCGACCCGAGTGGAGGAGCAGGCATCCTCGCCGATTGTAAAACTTTCGAACAACTTAAAGTTCAGGGGTTGGGCGTGTGTACAGCCATGACGGTCCAGACGGAAAACAGATGTTTAAATCTTGAATGGCAACCGTTAGATGAGGTAGTGTCAGCCGTTGGTATTTTAATAAAAGAATATCCGGTTAAGGCTGTTAAGATCGGGGTGGTAAAAAATGCTGAATTTTTAAATGAAATTATTAAAACAGTTAAAGTATATGCTCCCGAAACGAAGATAGTCTGGGATCCGGTGCTGAAAAGCACTTCTGAGTTTACCTTTTTTGATTTGAATACGCTTCCACAATTAAAAAATGTTTTAAAACAAAAGGATCTGATTACTCCCAATTATAATGAATATCGGATTTTGAAGGATAACAACCTGTTTGACGATCCGGAAAATTCCTGTGCGGTTCTGATCAAAGGAGGCCACCGGAAAGACCTGCCGGGAACCGATGTTCTCAGGGAGAAGGGTAAGGAAGTCTTTATTTACCCAAATGAGACAACGTCACCTTATTACCCGAAACACGGTTCGGGCTGTGTGCTGTCGTCTGCTGTGGCGGCGCATCTGGCGAAAGGCGAAAACCTGGAAGCTGCCTGCCGGAAAGGAAAGGAATACATTGAAAAATTTTTAACAGGCACTCCCGGTCTGCTGGGATTTCATTCCTGAACATTTCTTGATTAAACTTAAAATAAAAATGGAAAAACTACAATATATTTCCCAGGGCTTTACAAAGGCCGAACAGGAATTCAATATTAAAAATGCTTTAGACAATGGTGCAAGATGGATACAGGTCCGTTGGAAAAAGGCCTCTGAAAATGAACTGATCAGCCTTTGTGAAAAGGCAAAGAAGCTCTGTTCGGAATACAAATCGGTCTGCATCATCAATGATCATGTCCACATTGCGAAAGACATCGATGCGGATGGCGTTCATTTAGGATTGCAGGATACCTCCGTCGAAGCGGCAAGAGCTGTGCTGGGAGAAAGCAGGATCATTGGCGGAACCGCGAATACTTTTTCCGATGTTCTTCAGCGGATGAACGAATCCTGCGATTACATCGGCCTGGGACCTCTGCGTTTTACCTCAACCAAAGAACAGCTAAGTCCCATTTTAGGCTTTGAAGGATATGAAAGCATCATGGATCGTTTAAAGAAAAGGTCAATGGAAATTCCAAAAATAATTGCGATCGGCGGAATTGTTTTAAATGATATCGGGCGGTTAAGGCAAACCGGAATTTACGGTGTAGCCGTTTCCGGGCAGATTACCGCTCAGCCTTCGGTAATCGGTCCATTGAAGACCGCATTGCATCAGGACTTCATGACTTTACAGAACGGATAAATATTTACCTATGAATAATCAGAATTTAATCATTGCCGGCCGGACTTTTGAATCGAGGCTGTTCCTGGGAACCGGTAAATTCGGGAACCTTTCGGAAATGACGGACTCCATTATCGCTTCAGGCAGCGAAATGGTAACGATGGCTTTAAAAAGGATTGATTCCCAATCTCCGGAAGACGATCTGCTGAATGCCCTGAACCCCACAAAAGCGCACCTGCTGCCGAATACCTCAGGAGCAAGGACTGCCAAAGAAGCGGTACTGGCAGCCCAATTGGCACGGGAAGCCCTGGGGACCAACTGGGTGAAGCTGGAAATCCATCCCGATCCGAAATACCTGCTGCCGGATCCTATTGAAACTTTATATGCTACGGAAGAGCTGGCCAAGCTGGGTTTTATCGTGATGCCTTACATCCATGCCGATCCGGTGTTGTGCAAACGCCTGGAAGATGCGGGAACAGCAGTGGTCATGCCGTTGGGCGCACCGATCGGAACCAACAAAGGCCTGCGAACCCTGGATTTTTTAGAAATTATTATCAGCCAGAGCAATGTTCCCGTAGTGGTGGATGCCGGAATCGGGGCACCTTCCGACGCAGCGAAAGCCATGGAAATGGGGGCCGACGCCGTGTTGGTGAATACGGCGATTGCCGTTGCAGGAGATCCTGTACGTATGGCCCTGGCCTTTAAAGAAGGAGTGATTGCCGGAAGAAGAGCCTATGAAGCCGGTTTGGGAGCCGTTTCAAAACACGCGGAAGCATCCAGTCCGCTGACTTCTTTTTTGTTTGATTAAACCTGAAAAATGAAAAGTTTTACCTCTGTTTTTGAGCGGTACCGGTGGGATGAAATCAAATCCAGGCTGGATAAGGTGACGCGAGCCGATGTTGAAAAAAGCCTGTGTAAAAATAACAGGACCATTGATGATTTCCTGAATCTTATTTCTCCCGCCGCTGCCGGAAAGCTGGAAGTGATGGCCGGGATGGCCCGGCAGCTTACCCGGAAACGTTTCGGGAAAACCATTCAGCTGTATGCGCCACTGTACCTCAGCAACGAATGCCAGAATATCTGTACCTACTGCGGATTCAGCCTGGATAACCCGATTAAGCGGAAAACCCTGTCTGATAAGGAACTGATGATTGAAGCTTCTGTGTTGAAATCGATGGGCTTGAATCATGTATTGCTGGTGAGCGGAGAAGCCAACAGGACGGTCGGAATCAGCTATTTTCTGAATGCCGTAAAGCTGCTGAGACCTCATTTCGCCAATATTTCGATGGAGGTCCAGCCTTTGTCCGGGGAAGAATACCGTCAATTGCATGAAGCAGGGGTAAACGCCGTTCTTGTATACCAGGAAACCTATCATCAGGAAGTATACAAAGAATACCATCCGAAGGGCAAAAAATCAAACTTCAGTTTCCGTCTGGAAACCCCTGACCGGATCGGCGGTGCGGGAATCCACAAAATGGGGCTTGGCGTCCTGCTCGGACTGGAAGACTGGAGGGTCGACAGCTTTTTCAATGCGCTCCATATCGATTATCTGCAGAAGCGGTACTGGAAATCCAGGTTTTCCGTATCCTTTCCAAGGCTCCGGCCTGCGGAAGGCATCATCGAACCTAATTTCAGCATGTCCGATAAAGATTTATTGCAACTGATCTGCGCCTACCGGATCTGGAATGAGGATCTTGAAATTTCCATCTCCACCCGGGAAAACGAAACCTTCAGGAATCATATCGTTTCCCTGGGAGCAACAACCATGAGCGCGGCTTCCAAGACCAATCCCGGCGGCTATGCCGTGGATCAAGAATCCCTGGAACAGTTTGAGACCAGCGATGAAAGAAGCATGGAAGAGATAAAAAGCATCATCAGAAAAGCCGGCTATGATCCGGTCATGAAAGACTGGGATGCCGTTTACAGTGGAACGTAAAACAATTGAAACCATTACGTTTATTAAAGAGTTAAGTTTAATTTGCAATAGGCTGGAAGAGGGGAGCCGGATGCTGGAAGTTTCCTGTATCAATGTTAAATTGAAGGTATTGATTATCAGATAAAAAATCACTTCATCAAACGGAACTTTTTTTAATAACCTATTGAATTTAAATTAAATATGGGCAGATTCATATTGATTTAAATGATGCATTGAGCTTATTTTATTCGTTTGCGAGTACTTAATATTTGTATTTCCTGAAATCAATCTTAATGGTTTAAAATCATAAAAAATGAAAGATGAAGATATTTTTGTCCGCTACAGCCGCCAGATTTTCATCGAGGAAATCGGACTGGAAGGGCAGCGTGAAATCAGGAATGCCAAAGTCCTGGTCATCGGGGCCGGCGGATTAGGCAGCCCGGTGATTCAGTACCTGGCAGCAGCGGGAGTCGGAACATTAGCCGTAGCAGATTTCGATGAGGTGGAACTGCATAATTTAAACCGTCAGGTCATCCATCATGAAAGGTCGGTCGGGATTTCCAAAGTGGAGAGTGCAGGACAGTTCGTCAAAAATCTAAACCACCAGGTTTGTTTTACCGGACATCAACTGAAAATAGATGCTGCCAATGCGGAAGAACTGATTTCGGCTTATGATGTTATAGTCGATGGTTCCGATAATTTTGCAACACGATACCTGGTGAATGATACCTGTGTAAAGCTTGGCAAACCTTTGGTCTACGGAAGCATTCTCGGCTTTTCGGGCCAGGTTGCGGTTTTCAATTACCAGGGGAGCCGGAATCTGAGGGATATTTTCCCGGAACCGCCTTCGGATGATAACCTTCCCGACTGCGACAGTCTCGGTGTGCTGGGACCTTTGCCGGGAATTACAGGAAGCATGATGGCCAACTTAGCACTGAATCTCATCACCGGTCTACCTGTACCGGTAAACAAATTAACTTTAGTGGATACCTGGAACTGGACTTTTCAGACGGTGGATTTTTAGAGATAAATGGTGCCGACCCATATTAATAGGCTGGAAGAAGGAGGCTGGATGCTGGAAGTTTTTTCCAGTCGATATCGCACAACCAAACAATTTAATTAGCCAAACGAATTTTTTGTGAGCTGCTAAAAGAACGCTGTCTGAAATCTTTAATCCTTAGCTTTTTTACTTTGTTGAATTAATTTTTTGGTGCTGTCTTTGCTCCAGAGGAGCAATGTCTGTGTAGCAAATTATCGGAATTCTGTAGGATTTCTATCTTTCTAACCGTTAAGACCGGCAACCAGATTGATGGTAAGCGCCACGACGAAAGTATTCATGAAAAAAGCAAGCAGTCCGTGGATCATGGTGATTTTTCTTAAATTCCTGGACGTGATGCTGACATCGGAAACCTGGAAGGTGCAGCCCATGCAGAAAGAATAGTATGCAAAATCCAGATAGTCGGGATGATAGGTTCCGTTTTCTTCTTCAGTGGGAAATTTAAGGCCGCCGGTTTCCTCTTTCCTGCCGGAAGGATCCTCATCGTAATATTCCCGGGCATAATGGAAAATGTATTGGGTCTGCACCATAATCCACGATAAGATCATAGCCCCCAGAACAGCCGGGAGAAAATAGATTTCCTTCTGTACGCCTTTGTCTTTGGAAGTGATTAAAAAAAATATTGCAAACATGCTGGCCAGGGAGGCGATAATAATGGTGGCAAATACAAAAACGGCATTGCCGTCATCGGCCCGTGCTTTCTTACGGATGTCATCCACTTTCCGGTGGAGGATCACCTGCCAGTCCAGAAAAAGAAAAACAAGGGAAAAAGCCAGCCAGCAGAAAATAAGAATAATCAGCGGTTTAAGGTCCAGCCTGAAAATCAAAAAGAAAACCGACACAGCCGCCAGCAGACTGATGAGGCCCCTCTTCACCGGGCTGAGGTTTAAGAAAAAACTTTTTTCGGTTTTCATTTTTGCCATTCAGAATTTTATTTAAAAATAGAGAAAAATGTTTTGCACTGCACGTAGTCGGCATGAAATTAAGTTTTTTTTAATCTTATAAAAAGATTCGAATTTATAAAAATAAACCCTTTTGATATAAAGTTAAAAGGGTTTATAATTTTTGTTTATTTAAATCTGTTTTTACTGTCCCTGCGGAACCATTCCGCCGGTGTCATCTTTTTTGCTTTCTTTCAGGATATTCTGGTCTTCTTTGGCCAGCTTATTCCGGGTCGGGATCTTATAATTTACCGATAATCCGAAGTTTCTCGTATCGTATTTGTTCCGCAGATACACCGATTGTCCCTGTGGTGGATTGGACCGTACCTGCATGATCTGCCTGTTGAAGATGTCATTGGCAAATACGGAAACCGTCAGCCGGTTATCCATGAATTTCTTGGTCAGCGTCAGGTCGAATGAGTTATTGAACGGTTTTTCTGCCGTAAAATAGAAGTAGCCTGCTTTAGGGGTCAGATAACTGTAATTGGCCGTCAGCTTGATTTCCTTCGGTAAAATAACCTGCGTCATGATATTGAAGATCCAGAAACCGTTATTGTCCAGATTGGCAATATCGTGCTTCTGATAGGCGGCATAGAGGTACATGAAGTTGATCTTGTCCGGATTGAAATTAAATTTCATGATCTCGCTCAGCGGTTTGCTGAAAACCATAAACGGAACCGGCAGCCCGACATTGAAATTGTGGATTTTCATCTCCGAGATATTGATCTGCTCGTTGAAGAGGTTTTTCCCCTCCCGGCGGATGATCTGGGCCACCTGGTTTTTTGCCGAGCTTACGCTGTAGCCGATGAAAGCATAGTCGAAGGCTGAAATTTTAATTTCATAATTGTCGAAGATCGTCGGCTGCAGGTTCGGGTTTCCGGTAACCTGGGTATTCGGTCCCTGGAAGGTGACGTTATTCGGGTTCAGGGCGGAGATGCTCGGCAGGCTGATTTTTTTGTTGTAGTTGGCCGTTACGTGCACCTGCTCCATCAGGTTGTACTGAACGCTGGCGTTCGGGAAGAGTTTAAATTTATTGAAAGGCAGCAAACTGGCTTCTGCCAGAACATCATTATTGTTTTTATCCTTTTCATAATATCTTGTAATCCCTGAAATATCATAGTTTTCGGCTCGGGTTCCCAGTATGAAATCGAATTTCTTCAGCTTGGCCTGTAACTCCAGATAGGTAGCGGTGGTTTGTCTGGTGTATTCAAGATTCGTTAATCCTTTGCTTTCCGTATCGAAACGCTGATGTTCATACAGCCCTCCCAGGCTTACTTTACCGCCGTCCAGAAGCTTGATCGGCTGGGAATAATCTACTTTGAAATTGGCAATTCCCATATCGGATTTATTGTTCAGAATATTATTCTGTCCCGGATTAATAAAATATTCGTTATTCTGACTATAAGTTCCGTCCTGGAAGAAATTATCCTGTGCGAATTTGCTGTCGGATTTCGTATAACCGAATTGGAAATCCAGTTTTTGGGATTTGTCAGAAAAGCGCTTTTGGTAGGTTACAACTGCTTCTTGCCTTAGATTGTCTGTATGCGCGCCATCTGAAGAATTGTAATTAGCTTCTCTCAGATCCGCCAGATTCTTTTTGTAAGGCAGATATCCGTCACCATGGCTTAAAGTATAATTGTCATTGTTGTTATGGTAAATATCGTAGTTTAAAAGCAACCGGTCCTGTCCGAGATCGAAAGTAATTCCGGATTTTGCAAAATATCCCCTGCCATACCGGTCGGTATCGCTGAATAGCAGTGCATCCTGATCGGTACTGAGCATACTTTCGCGGTAATTCTGGCCGACGTTCAGCTGCCAGCCGAAAATTTTGTTTCGGGCGTTCAGATTCAGGGAATTGCTGGTCCTGCTTCTGAACTTATCGTAATTCGTAAAAGAATAGTTTCCGGAATAGGTAGCCGTTAAATATTTATTGGCATTCTTATTCGTGATGATGTTCATGATCGCGCCTCCGGAAGTCGCCGGGAATTCTGCGCCGGGCTGCGTGATCACTTCAATCCGGTCCACCGAATTGGCAGGCATGCCTTCCAGAAAAGAATTCAGTTCATTGGAGGTGATGTTCAAAGGTCTTCCGTTGAGGTAAACATCGAGCACCTTTCCCTGGTACATCATGCCGGCGATATCGGTGGAAACCAGGCCGGGAAGCTTTTTGATTCCTTCTAAGACATTCCCGTTGTTCAGCTGGGGCTGTTCCGAAAAATCAAAGATGGTGCGGTCGGCTTTTTGTTCAACGGCTTTTTTAGTTTTGGTAATGACAACGCCTTCAATCTGTTTTTCTTTGGTGGTCTGGGTACTGTTTTTTTCCTGGGCGGAAGCAAAGGCCATGCTCAGAAAAGATAACGTAATAATTGTTTTTTTCATGCTGTTTCTATTCGACTGATTAGACACCGGAAAACGGATTTTGTTACAGGCACAAAGAAAATTCTGAATCATAAAAGCAAATAAATAATCAGAATAATCGAGTTTAATCTTTCTTATAAAGTGAATTCGACTGTTTAAATTTATTATTAATTCGATATTTAAACAAAAAATTGGAATTCAAGCTGGTTAGTCCTATGGATATAGTAGCAACCATTCACTCTGTAAGAGTACCGTTGACGGGCGAGACCTCCAGCCTCTCTCTTCCAACCAGTGAGTTTAATTTATACCCTGTCCTTTTCCTCAAATTTAATCGCTTTTTTCTGGATCTTCTTCTGGCCTCCGAAGGTATAGTTCACGCTCAGCCGGAAGCTTCTGCCGTCCCAGTAATTGTTGATGTGGTGAACACTACCGGTAAAGTAAATATCGCCCCGGAACCGCTGGGCAAAAATATTGGTTACGGCCGCATTGATCTGCAGCTGCTTCTCCATCAGGGAAACTTTAAGACCCGATGAAAGATCGGAGAAGTTATGATAATAGTAATTCACATTCCGGGAAGGCAGGCTCTGTTCGTAATTCAGGAAAAAAGAAAGGGTTTTGGTTTTATTAAGGGTAACGGTGTTGTTGATCGAGTAGCTGAATGAAGCTCCTTTCTGCGGCTGGGCATCCACTCCGAAAATTTCTGAACTCTGCTGGCTTGCGTTTACGGCCATAGTAGACTCCCAGCATTTAAAAAAAGTATCGGTATAGGTAACATTGAGCCCGAAAGAATCGGTATTGTAATAATTAAGATATGTTGAAATCTGCGAAAGGCCGTCCTGGGAAGAAACCTGCCCGAATGCATTTTTCAGTTTCATATAATAAAGGCTTGTGGTCAGTTTATTATTGAAGGTATAGCCTAATTCCAGGTTATTGATATAAGACGGTGTAAGCAGGGGGTTCCCTGAAGAATAGGAATAAGGGTTCGAATACCACCGGAACGGATTCAGGCTGCTCATTCCCGGACGGCTGATTCTTCTGGAATACGCCAGGCTAAAGGTATTTTTATCTTCTTTGTAAGAAACATAGGCCGATGGAAACCACTGGCCGTAGCGGTACGAATTTCCGGAACCTGTGGAAGGGGTATCACTTGCCGCCGACGTCTGTTCATAACGAAGACCGGCCTTGGTTTCCCAGTGCTCACCGAAATTTTTAGCATAACTGAAATATGCGGCATAATTATCTTCTCTGTACCGGAAAAGATTGGCCCTGCTTTCATCGGAAACATACCCGTTACCGGTAAGATTGAAATATTTCAGGTCGGAATTGTTTTTGAACTGATTAAATTTAATCCCGGTTTCAAGGGTTCCGAAAGAAAAAGGAAGTTCCAGGTCTGCCTGTGCGGAAAAGATCTGCGGCGAAACCAGGGAAAGGGTTTTTACATTCTGCAGCGTGTTGTCGGAAAGCTTTTGGGTAGCAAAATTGACCTCCGTGCCGGAATTGTTTTTATAAAAGTTCCCCATGATGCTTAATTTCTTTCCCAATGAATCAAGTTTCAGGTCATAATAGGCGCTCAGGGTATGGGTCGGTTCTTTTTCCCGGTGGAAAGTATGGGTAAGAAGGTTTTCTTCCTGGCCGGCCGGACTGATGTTTCTGGTGTTGTTGACGATATCCATCCCGGATCTCTGATGGGCATACAGGTATTCGAATCCGGCTTCGGAATTTTTGCTGAATTTATAGGACATGTTCAGACTTGGGGTAAGCTCGTTCCACATATCTTTCCTGATGGAGTTGCTGTAATTTTGGGTAGCCCCGAGGATGCTGTAGTTTTCACTGGCCTGTTTTGCTGAGTCGTAATACACCAGTTTCAGGCTGCTGCTGAACTTTTCGGTCTGATAGCTTACGCTTCCGGTATTGCCAAACCCGGAGTAGGTTCTCTGGATCAGGTTGGAAGCGAAATTCCCGCTGAAACCAAGGTTCGGGTTTTTTTTCAGGATAATATTGATCAGCCCGCTGTTTCCCTGCGCTTCATATTTCGCCGGTGGTGTGGTGATGACTTCTATTCTGGCAATATTTTCCGAACGGATGGATTTCAGGTAATTCATAAGGGCTGGTCCGGAGAGATTCAGCATTCTTCCGTTGATCATCACATTCACGCTGCTTTTGCCTGTGATGGAGATGACTCCTAAAGATTCATCTACTTTAATCATCGGGACATTGGCCAGGGTTTCCGTGCCGTCCATTCCCTGCGAGGCAATCGAGGCTTCTACATTAAAGATCATCCGGTCGGCTTTTCTTTCCAGCAGTTTTTTCTTAATCAGGATATTTACCTGTTCGATATTTTTCAGGCTGTCTTTTTGGGCTTTCGCGATGGGAGAAGCGGAGAGGAGTGAAAGGATAAAAAAGTATTTCAGTTTCATAAGTTTGTTAAATCTTGGAGCAAAAGTATTCCCAAAGCGGTTCTCCTGAAACAGCCTTTAGATTTCATCCGGTTTTAAGCCGATCAAAATAATTTCGTCGGGAAAAACCGGGTGTTTGCCGGAAAACATTTGGAAAAAGAAAATGCGGAAGCTTACATTTGAGCATGAAAAAAAAGCATATCATCTGGCTTCAGATCCTGTACTGGAGTTTTAATTTCATAGGGAAGGTTATAACGCCCAGAATATTTTATCCGGAAAAAAACAATTTTCATATTGACGTTCTCAGGATTACCTATTTTCTTGTTGGGATCAGTACATTTTATATCTGTTACCTTTTCATTATTCCGAAAATTTTCAATTCCAGAAAATTTTATACGGCCATTCTGGTCTTTTTATTATCCATTACCTGTTTTACGATCTTACGTTATCTGACAGAAGAAGTACTTCTGCCGGCCACTTTCGGATTTGGAAATTATGATAAGGATACCGGGATGGCCTTTTATTTTTTCGATAATATCTACAACGGCAGTATCACGGTTTTCATTGCAGCCATATTGTGGTTACTGGAAAAATTCGGGGTGATCGAGACAGAAAAGAAAGCTCTGGAGCTGGAAAGGAATCAGGCGAAAATCCATGCACTGAAAACACAGATTAATCCTCATTTTATCTTTAATTCTTTAAATAATATTTATTCCCTGGTCTACCAGAATTCCGATAAAGCTTTACCTGCAATCGAGGAGCTCGGAAGCTTGTTGAGGTACAGCACCAAGGATCTTGAAAAAGATTTTATTACTCTGGATAAGGAAATTGGATACATAGACAGCCTTACGGCACTGGAAAAGCTCAGGATCAGGAATCCCGAACTGCTGGTTATTGAAAACAACATCGGATATCCTCATCTCCGTATTTCACCGATGCTTTTGGTGCCGTTTGTTGAAAACGCTTTTAAGCACGGAGATTTCCGCAATAAAGGATTCGAAATGAGAATTTCAGATCAGAATCAGATCCTGCATTTTTATCTTATGAATTACAAAGGCCTGAAAATAAAAGATGAAGGTTCGGGAATCGGAATCGCAAATGTAAAAAAAAGGCTGGAACTTCTGTATCCTCAGAAGCATGCCCTCGATATCACAGATTCGGAAACGGAATTTATTGTAGATTTAATGATTGATTTAAAGGATGGAAAAAATTAGATGCATCGTGGTAGACGATGAGCCGCTGGCTATTTCGCTGTTGGAGAGCTATATAAGTAAAGTGCCGTTTCTGGAACTTGTTTTCTCTGCTGAAAATCCGATCGAAGCGATGGAATATGTCCAGAAAAACGAGTCCGATCTGATTTTTCTGGATATCCAGATGCCGGAACTTACCGGAATCAATTTCATGAAAATCCTTGGAGATAAAAAGAAGTATATTTTAACCACCGCTTATTCCGAATACGCGCTGGAAGGATACGACCATCATATTGTCGATTATCTGCTGAAGCCGGTTCCGTTTGAACGGTTTTATAAAAGCGCGCTGAAAGCACAGGAACGTTTCATGACGTCAGAGAGTAAAGAAGACACTCATTTTTTTGTCAAATCTTCAGGCCGGCAGCACAGAATTAGTTTTAAAGATATTCTGTATGTGGAAAGTATCAGGGATTACATCAACATTAAAACCGCGGAACAGGAATATATTGTACTGGATACCCTGAAATCGATGGAGCAGCAGCTTCCGGAAACTTCTTTTGCGAGAATCCATAAATCTTTTATCGTCAATCTTCACCAGATCAGGCATGTAGCCGGAAAGAAAGTAACGCTTATTTCAGGAAATGAAATTCCGGTAGGGGAGAGCTACCGCATGGGTCTTCTGACGAGAATAAAGTAGGCTGGAAATAATGGGCTGGAAAAGGGGAGTTGTATGCGGGAAGCTCTTTTTGTCAGAAATACCATTACAGGTATTGATGATCCAGTGAAATTGTTGGTTATTCTATTAAAAGTCATTTTATTTAAAATTTTAATGGCTTTAATTTTATTTTTTATTCATAAATAAATGATTTCGAATTCAATACGGTCTGATGTATGTTCTTTAAAGTTCCGGAGGGGCAACTTACTACAGGATAGGATAAAATCCTATAATAAGTGTGAAGTTCTACCAAAAGGATTTCTCTTTAAAATCCTGACTGAATCATCCTGAATTTATTTTTTTAATTGATTAAAAATCTGAATAAAGGTTGGATACGATTGGATTCAGGTTATATTAAAATAAAAAAGCAGTTTCAAACGAAACTGCTTTTTCTATCATTATACTGAGGATTAATTTTCCTGCTGTTTGATCAGATTCAGAGCGGAACCCGCTTTAAACCATTCGATCTGCTGCTGGTTGTAGGTATGGTTAGCCATGATCGTATCTTTGGTACCGTCGGTATGAATGAATTCTAGAGTCAGTTGTTTACCCGGAGCAAACTGATCAAGATCCAGAAAGTTAACCACGTCATCTTCCAGTACTTTATCATAATCCGCTTCATCGACAAACGTCAGTCCGAGCATTCCCTGCTTTTTCAGGTTGGTTTCGTGAATTCTCGCAAAGGATTTTACCAATACTGCTTTCACGCCAAGATGTCTCGGTTCCATTGCGGCGTGTTCCCTGGAAGACCCTTCTCCGTAATTCTGGTCTCCTACAACAATCGAAGGAATTCCGGCTGCTTTGTAAGCTCTTTGTACCGCAGGCACTTCACCATATTCTCCGTTCAGCTGGTTTTTCACCTTATTGGTTTCCATGTTGTAGGCATTTACCGCACCAATCAGCATGTTGTTGGAAATATTATCCAGGTGGCCTCTGTATTTCAGCCATGGCCCTGCCATTGAAATATGGTCGGTGGTACATTTTCCGAAAGCTTTAATCAGAACTCTTGCTCCGGTAATGTTCTGGCCGTCCCATGCGGGGAATTCTTCAAGCAGCTGAAGCCTGTCTGAAGTAGGGCTTACGTTCACTGCTACACCGGAACCGTCTTCAGACGGCGCCTGATAACCGTTATCTTCTACAGCAAAACCTTTAGACGGAAGTTCGGAACCTTTAGGCTCGTCCAGTTTGACCTGTTCGCCGTTTTCTGCGGTTAAGGTATCGGTAATCGGGTTGAAATCCAGTCTTCCTGAGATCGCTACGGCCGCTACCATTTCCGGAGAAGCGACGAAGGCGTGGGTGTTCGGGTTTCCGTCGGCTCTTTTCGCAAAGTTTCTGTTGAAAGAGTGAATGATTGAATTCTTTTCTCCTTTTTCAGCACCTTCTCTGTCCCACTGGCCGATACAAGGTCCGCAGGCATTGGTGAAGATCCTGGCATTTTCAAATTTTCTGAAAGAGTTTATAAATCCGTCTCTTTCTGCAGTATATTTTACCTGTTCCGAACCCGGGTTGATTCCCAAAATGGCTTTTGGCTTAACCCCTTTGGCTACGGCATCTTCTACGATAGAAGCTGCTCTCGACAGGTCTTCGTAAGAGGAGTTGGTACATGAACCGATCAAGGCCCATTCCACTTCAAGCGGCCATCCGTTGGCTTCCGCTTTAGCTCTGAATTCAGAAACGGGTGTCGCTAAATCCGGAGTAAACGGCCCGTTTAAGTGAGGCGTAAGCTCGGAAAGGTTGATTTCAATTAATTGGTCGAAATACCGTTCCGGATTGGCATAAACTTCAGGATCACCGGTTAAGTGCTCTGCAATTTGGTCTGCGGCATCCACGACATCCTGTCTGCCTGTAGCAGCAAGATACCTTCTCATCGAATCATCATATCCGAAAGTGGAGGTCGTTGCGCCGATTTCAGCACCCATATTACAGATGGTTCCTTTTCCGGTTGCTGAAAGCGATTCCGCCCCTTCACCGAAATATTCTACGATGCAGCCGGTTCCTCCTTTTACGGTAAGAATTCCTGCTACTTTTAAGATCACATCCTTTGCAGCGGTCCAGCCGCTCATTTTACCGGTTAATTTTACCCCGATCAGTTTTGGCATTTTAAGCTCCCAGGCCATTCCGGCCATTACGTCTACGGCATCCGCACCACCGACCCCGATGGCGACCATCCCCAGACCTCCGGCATTCACCGTATGCGAATCGGTACCGATCATCATTCCGCCCGGGAAGGCATAATTTTCCAGTACGACCTGGTGGATGATTCCTGCTCCCGGTTTCCAGAAGCCGATTCCGTATTTATCACAGACCGAGCTCAGGAAATTGAAAACTTCCGAGTTCTTATTGATTCCTTCCTGCAAATCGGATTCCGCACCTACTCTTGCCTGGATCAGGTGATCGGCGTGGGCCGTCGAAGGAACGGCTACTTTGGCTTTTCCGGCCTGCATAAACTGCAGAAGGGCCATCTGTGCCGTAGCGTCCTGCATGGCCACCCGGTCCGGAGCAAAGTCTACATAAGAATTTCCTCTTTCATATTCCTGCGTTGCATTTCCTTCCCATAAGTGGGTGTAAAGAATCTTCTCTGAAAGTGTGAGTGGTTTTCCTGTAATCTCTCTTGCTGCTGCAATTCTTTCAGGATAACGCTCGTACACTTTTTTGATCATGTCAATATCAAAAGTCATATCTAATTTATTTTTTCTTTCTTATAAATTTTCAGCTTCACTTCAATCATCAAGCGGAAAATATTATTTCTTTAATTCAGCAAAATCCGTTCCTCCGGTGTACAAAGAGAAAGAAATATGCTGGGATCAAATAATTAATAGCCATCAATTTAAGAAAAAATAAGATTTTGATCATTGATATAAGATAAAATAATAGGGCGGTGGTCTTAAATGGAAATATTCTAAACAAAAAAGAAAGATTCCAGTCCATGCGGACCGGAATCTTTCAGTATCTGTTAAACAGTCCTGCTGTTTATATTAAAAATTAATGGGCACCGGTGCTGGTAAGCTCCTTGATGGAAGGAACAAAAGTCGTAAGGTCAATGCCTTCTACAGCAGTTTTGTATTCATCGATGCTTGGGATTCTTCCCATGATCGCAGAAAGTACCACCACCGGAGTGGAAGCCAGTAAAGATTCTCCTTTTTTACGTTCGGAATCTTCCACGACTCTTCCCTGGAACAAACGGGTGGAAGTCGCTAGAACGGTGTCTCCTTTTTCGGCTTTCTCCTGGTTCCCCATGCAAAGGTTACATCCCGGACGCTCAAGATACATCATGTTTTTGTATTCAACACGGGCTTCTCCTTTCGGCGAGTTGTCGTCAAATTCAAAACCGGAGTATTTTTCCAGAAATTCCCAGTCGCCTTCCGCTTTCAGTTCATCGATGATGTTATAGGTGGGAGCAGCTACCACCAGCGGTGCCTTAAATTCCACCGTTCCGTTTTTCTTTTCGATGTTTTTAAGCATCTGGGAAACGATCTTAAGGTCGCCTTTGTGAACCATACAGGATCCTACGAACCCGAGATCCACTTTTTTCTCCCCTCCGTAGAACGTCAGGTCCCGGATGGTATCGTGGGTGTATCTTTTGGAAACGTCGTCGTTGTTTACGTCCGGATCGGCGATCATCGGTTCTACGATTGCGTCAAGGTCTACTACTACTTCAGCGTAATATCGAGCATTGGCATCCGGAGTTAAAGCCGGTTTTTCGCCTGATCTGATCTCGGCGATTCTTTTGTTGGCTTTGTCGATCAGTCCCTGAAGAACCCGGTTTCTGTTATCCATTCCTTTATCGATCATGATCTGGATTCTGCCTTTGGCAATTTCCAGTGATTCGATCAGGGTCTCACCTTCAGAAATACAGATGGAAGCTTTTGCCTTCATTTCCGCAGTCCAGTCGGTAAAGGTGAATGCCTGGTCAGCAGGAAGCGTTCCGATATGAACCTCGATGATCCTTCCCTGGAACACGTTTTCCCCGCCGAACTGTTTCAGCATCTGCGCCTGGGTGGCATGAACCACATCACGGAAATCCATGTGCTCTTTCATGTTGCCTTTGAAGGTTACTTTCACCGATTCAGGGATCGGCATGGAAGCTTCACCGGTGGCCAGGGCCAGGGCTACGGTTCCGGAATCCGCTCCGAAAGCCACCCCTTTGGACATCCGGGTGTGGGAGTCTCCCCCGATGATGATCGCCCATTCGTCGATCGTGATATCATTAAGAACTTTGTGGATCACATCCGTCATGGCATGGTATTCCCCTTTCGGGTCACGGGCCGTGATCAGACCGAAATCGTTCATGAATTTCATTAATTTAGGGATATTCGCCTGCGCCTTTTTATCCCATACGGAAGCCGTGTGGCATCCCGACTGGTAAGCTCCGTCAACCACCGGAGAAATGACTGTGGCTGCCATGGATTCCAGTTCCTGTGCCGTCATCAGACCGGTAGTGTCCTGGGAACCTACGATGTTCACCTGTACTCTGACGTCTGAACCGGCGTGAAGGACTTTGCCCGGGGTTACGCCTACGGCATTTCTGTTGAAGATTTTTTCAACGGCGGTTAAGCCCTGTCCGTCGTGGGAAATTTCTTTGGAAGGTGCAAAAACCTGAGGCGCTTCGATGCCCAGTACCTGAGCCGCAAAAGTCTGCAGCTTTTTACCGAAAACGATGGCATAAGAACCTCCGGCTTTGATGAATTCCATTTTCTGCGGCGTAAACGATCTTGTAAGATCAATCAGTTCCTCGTTTCCTTTATAAAGTTTCTTTTCTTTGGTATTGATGGTTAAAACCGTTCCGGTAGTTACCGAATAGGCTTCCTCCAAAACGATTTCTCCGTTTTCGTTGCGAACCGGGTTTCCGTTTGCATCGGTTTTTTTCACCCAGTTTTTAAGGTCGATCCCGATTCCTCCGGTTACGTCTACCGTGGTAAGGAAAATGGGAGAAATCCCGTTGGTTCCTCCTACGATCGGAGCGATATTAACGAAAGGGACATACGGGCTGGCCTGCTTACCGGTCCACAACGCTACGTTGTTTACCCCGGACATACGGGACGAACCTACGCCCATGGTTCCTTTCTCTGCAATCAGCATCACGCTGGCATCAGGATGCCGGGTCTGCAGCATTTTGATTTCTTCCTGCGCTTCAGGGGTGATCATGCATTTTCCGTGAAGCTCACGGTCTGATCGGGAGTGCGCCTGGTTTCCCGGAGACAAAAGGTCTGTGGAGATGTCGCCTTCTCCTGCGATGTAGGTCACCACTTTAATTTCTTCGGCTACTTCCGGAAGCTTGGTGAAAAATTCTGCCTGGGCGTAGCTTTCAAGGATTTCTTTTGCGATTTCGTTACCGTTGTGGTAAGCTTCCTTCAGCCGGTTGGTATCGGCTTCATAAAGGAAAACCTGGGTTTTAAGAACTGCTGCGGCTTGGTCTGCGATCGCTTCATCGTTTCCAAGGGCCAGATCGAGCAATACGCCGATGGATTTACCGCCTTTCATGTGGGATAGAAGCTCAAAGGCAAAAGCCTGGGAAATTTCTTCTACTTCGGATTCACCAAGGATGATTTCTTTTAAAAATTCAGCTTTTACGCTGGCTGCACTGGTTGTTCCGGGTAAGGTATTATAGATGAAAAATTTAAGAGAATCGGCCCTGTGCTCATTGGCCTTGTCTTTAATCTTTGCGATGATCTCGCTTAGTAATTCTGCACTGTCAATAGGTTTTGGGTGAAGCCCCTGATTTTTTCTTTCTTCAATTTCTTGGATGTAATCCTGATAAATATTCATAATAATAGAAGTCTTTTCAATCTTAAAAGAGATTATAACGGTGTTCCGGTATCCGTAAAAGTCAGAAAAAGAATCGGTTATAATCCGTAATTATTTCAGAAGGTGTTCAATGACAAGTGTTTCCGGATCCTGACGTAAAGAATTCTGCACATGCTGTGGTCAAAAATCCGGTTCTTAAAATGATGTTCATTATTTAAACCCCTGAAAAGGTCTTCAAATTTACGGAATTTTCGTATTTTATATAAAGTAATTATTTAGATTCTTTATAAATATGTATTTTATATTTTCTATTTTTGCCCGAACTTTGCAGAACTATTGATGATTATGAAAAATGTTGTTTCGATTTTATGTCTTTTTATTTCAATTTCTTTCTTTTCCCAGACTAAAGCGGTAAAAAAGATCCCGGTGAAAAATATTTCCAAAGCGGGGATGGGCCAGTCTGCCGGGGAGTCAGTAAAGAATCAGGATCTGCCGGTTCTGTATGACGAACTTCCGCTTCTGATTCCTAAGAAGAAAAACGGCAGTTTCGGGTACACCAACCAGAAAGGGAAATTCATGATCCAGCCTGAGTATCATATTGCCGTGTTTTTCTATGAAGACTGCAATCTTTTGAATTCACCTGACGAAAAGCTGAGAAAGTTCGGTACAGCTGAGTATGCCACCGTAGAAAAAAATGAAATTTCCTACCGGATCGACCGGAAAGGAAAGCGGGTATACCAATACCGGCCGGCAGACCTTGGAAAATGCATTCATAGAGACTATGTACAGCAGCTGTTTCAGGCCTACACAATGAACGGGTTCTTCGGCCTGGTCGAAAAGTCGACTTTTAAAGATCCGCAGGACTACAGGCAGTTTAAAATCTATCCTCAGTACGAATACCTGTTCATCCTGGAAGGGGACGATGTTGCCAACCCGATGATCATTGCCTCCAGAAACAATGCTTTCGGAGTCGTGGATATTAATAACAATGTAATCATCCCGTTCGAATATGCCGACATTAAAAGGAATTTCAGTTGGAAGCTCGGCCGCATGTTCGAGGTTTCCAAAGACGGCAAAAACTATTTCTACATCGACAAACGGAACAAAGCGTATTGATCGTAATAAATATGTGTTTTTGATAAACTTATGTTCAAGTAAAAATTTTCCATCTTTTAACAAAATCTTGTTTGTTATTCATTAACACCGTAAATTAAGCCATAAGCCATAAGCCATAAGCCATAAGCCATAAGCCATAAGCCATAAGCCATAATTCTCATAAATTTTTCTTAATTTTGCCGCTGAAATAAAGGGGTGCTGTCACAAGCTGAGATTATACCCAATGAACCTGGAACGGGTAATGCTGTTTAGGGAATTTAAATGTACCAATGTGAAAATTTAGCAATATACTATTGTTAAACTGGTAAAATGAATGCATTGCTATATTCGTAATCTGCCCCTTTTATTCATTAAATGTTAAAATTTATAGAATGAAAGGATTATTTTTTTTAGGACTTACCGTAGGCGCATCCGCCTTTGTCCAGGCGCAAAGTACCGATTCCATAAAAGTCAGGGAAATCGAAGCCGTTAATTTTACCAAAAGACTTCCCGTTGCCAAAGAAATCATCAATGTTCAGAGAGACCTTGACAGCAGAAATCTGGGGCAGGATCTTCCCATTTTGCTGAAAAACCAGACTTCCGTTATTTCGACTTCCGATGCCGGAAACGGGGTAGGTTATACCGGATTCAGGATCCGGGGCGTATCGGGAACGGCCATCAACGTAATGATGAACGGGGTTCCGTACAACGATTCCGAGAGCCAGGGGACTTTTTTTGTGAATGTGCCGGATCTCACCAGTTCCGCATCACAGATTGTAATCCAGAGAGGAGTCGGTACGTCCAACAACGGGTCGGCAGCTTTCGGGGCAAGCATCAATGTGCTTTCCAAAGATCCGGAAGATCAATTTTATGTGAAAACCGATGACAGCTATGGTTCGTTCAATACCTACAAATATGCTGCGGAAGCAGGTTCCGGAAAATTCTGGGGCAACCGGCTTTCGGTGATGGGAAGATATACGCATATCAGTTCCGACGGCTATATCGACCGGGCTTTTTCCAAACTGGATTCTTACAATTTCACCGCTCTGTTTGAAGAAGGAAAAACGAGAATCCGCCTGATGGCTTTCGGAGGAAAGGAAAAAACCTACCAGGCCTGGAACGGGATCGACCGCAAAACCTGGGAAACCGATCCGAAATTCAATTATTCCGGGGCGATCTATGATGGCGACGGCAATATTTCAGGCTTCTACAACAACGAAACCGATAACTACAGGCAGAACCATTACCAGCTTCTTTGGGAACAGAAATTCAATGACCGATGGAATCTCGAGACCACGATGCATTACACCAAAGGAAAAGGATATTACGAAAACTACAAGCAGGGTGATCCTTTCGTAAGGTATAACCTTCCGGAGATGAACGGTGACGATGCTTCCGATTTCATCAGGAAAAAATGGCTGAATAATGATTTTTACGGTATTGTTTCCACCTTATACGGAAAATTGGGAATGGTAGACGTTAACTTCGGCGCGGTAGCCAATCAGTATTACGGAAGGCATTTCGGAAATGTAACCGGCGTTTTCCTGCCGCAGATCAGCGAATACGAATATTACAGAAACCGTTCCGTCAAAAACGAAGTGTCGGGATTTGCCAAAGCTTTAGTGAAACTGAACGATTTTGAGATTTTCGGCGACCTCCAGCTGAGAAACGTTGATTACGATACCAGAATTATCACTGCCGGCGACGGGGAAGGAGCGGATCTGAAAAAAAACTGGCTGTTTTTCAATCCGAAAGCCGGGGTTAATTACCGCATCGGAAACGGCAAGGTCTTCCTTTCTTATGCCCATGCCCACCGCGAACCGAACCGCGACGATTTATTGGCCAACAACGAGGTAAAAGCGGAAAAACTCCACGATTTTGAAGCCGGAGTGGAAAAACAGTTCGGCATCGTTTCGTTTACTGCGAATGTATATTATATGTATTATGCCAATCAGCTGGTGCTAAACGGGGAGCTGAACAATGTCGGTGCCTTCATCCGGACCAATTCCGGAAAAAGCTACCGAAGCGGTATCGAGCTGGGCGCACTGGCCAGGATTTCAAAGCAGTGGGAGATCAACGGGAATGTGAGCTTCAGCAACAACCGGAACCTAGATTTTAAAGTCGAAAACACCGAAGGCATCCAGGATCTCGGAAACACTCAGATTTCTTTCTCGCCGGATATCATCGCCAACCTGGCATTAAAATTCAGCCCGGATAAAAATTTCCGGTTTGCCCTCATGAACCAGTATGTAGGAAAACAGTACCTGGATAATTCGGGAGACGAAGACCTTCAGCTGAAGGAATATCTTTTAACCGATTTCAATGCACAGTATCAGTTTAAGATCAAAAACAATGATATCGCCCTGAAACTTCTGGTGAATAACATCTTCAACAAAAAGTACGTGAACAACGGTGCAGTGTGGGACGGGGAACCGTATTATTTTTCACAGGCCGGAACCAATTTCATGTTTGGGATCAGCTGGACCATCCGGTAATCATCAGGCTATATTTAAAACAAATTATAGTAAGTAAAAAGTTAGATTTTTCAAGGCTGCTCCGGCAGTCTTTTTTTGTTTTTTATGAGGAGCTTCATCGCGCTATCCACTGTATCTTTTTTGTGACGGCCTCCGCTTTGCTCCATCCGCCACAAAAAAGGATGCCGTTCCTATCGCGGCTAGGGCAGCCGTGATCGTTATTATCATTTGACTTTAGCTTAGTGGAAAAAAAATCGATAATAACCAAAGATTCGCGCAGATTTTCACAGACGACGGCTTCGGTTCTGCTCAGCCGCTGTGATTGCTTTTGATTAATGGCACCATAAAAACCTTTGATTTTTTAAAACTTTTGTGCCCTTACCTTAGCACTTGGAATTAGCCTTTACTAAGCAGAATCCATATCTATTGTGCCTTTTGTGGTGAAATTTTTCGCGGTTGGATAGTAACCACAGGTTTGCGCAGGTTTTCACAGATCATGATTGATCTTCAAAATTCCTGGCAGTATATTAACCGAAGTTGCTTCCAACATCCGGCATCCTCCTTTCAGCCTTTTTTAGTACGGTTTGTAATTCGGGTTCATGTTATGATTAACTTTAAAATTTCCCTCATCCGGTTTTCTTCATCCAACCATAAATCAAACTTCTTCAGGTTCACGTCAAACTTACGGTCCTGAACAACGCTCATGCACCAAAAGTCCCGAAAAAGTCATAAATTTGCTGCCAGATGAATATTTCAGCTTACATTTTAGAATATTTGAAACAGTTCGGAACCGCTACGGTACCGGATTTCGGTGTTTTTTCCCTGGAAAAATCCAAGGCGGTAATCAATTCCGAAAATGGGAGCATTCTTCCGCCGGCCAGCATCATTAGGTATACGCCGGATTATGAAGCGAAGTCGGATGACCTGGCGGCCTTCATTGCCGGGCAGAAACAGATGACCCTGGAAGCATCGAAAACCGACCTTCAGATCCAGACTGATTTCTGGAAGAAAAAACTTCAGGCCGAGCAGATACTGGAAGTTCAGGGGTTGGGGACCGTCTACATCGAAGACGGAACGACCCGTTTCAAAGGACAGAGGCTGCAGTCGGACCACCCGGATTTTTACGGACTGGAGGAGATCCGAATATCCGATATGCAGGTCCAAAGCCCGAAATCGGCGGCTTCTTCCCATGCTGAAAAGGATTATAAGCTCAACAAATCGATTCTCTGGGCCTTCCTGATTATCATCCCGGTGCTTGGGATCCTCTATATGGCCTACACCCAGCAGGAACTGCTGTTCGGGAAAAAATCGTTTGATGATACGCCTATTTCCGTACAGACGAAAACCCACAGGATTCAGAAGGATACGGTAAAGGTTCAGCAGCATTTAGCTCCGGTAACGGATTCCTTAAAGAAAGATACCATCATCCAAAAAAACGTTCAGCCAGGACCGCAGAAAACCGTTCCGGTACAAACAGCAGCTAAAAGCCAGACCCAAAACCAGGCAATTCCAAACAACACTAAGAAATAATGGCAAAAATAAAAAAAGCGTCAGATTCCCTGACGATTATGACGAATATCGTCCTTCCCAACGATACCAACCAGCTGAGAAACCTTTTCGGGGGCGAACTGCTGGCCAGAATGGACCGTTGTGCATCGATTTCGGCAACCCGCCACTGCGAAAGAAGAGTCGTAACGGCATCCGTAAACCACGTATCCTTCGATCATCCGATTCCGGAAGGCGGAATTGTAGTGATGGAATCCAAAGTTTCCAGGGCATTCTCCACCTCCATGGAAATTTATGTGGACGTGTGGTTGGACGACCCGATCAACCGCAAGAAAATCCAGACCAACAAAGGGATTTATACCTTCGTTGCCGTAGATGAATTCAACCGTCCGATTCCGATTCCGGACATGGAACCGGAAACCGAGCTGGAGCAGGAAAGATATGCTGCTGCCCTAAGAAGAAAAGAACTTTCCCTCATCCTTTCCGGAAGAATGAAGCCTTCCGAATCCGTTGAGCTCAAAAAGCTCTTCCAGGAATCTACGGAATAATTTCCTTTAAGGACAGCCCGCAAAAAATTAATGTTACGATTACAGATACAACCGACAGAAATATTTGTCGGTTTTTTATTGCCGTTTCCGGAGAACTTTCAAGATAATCATTGTTTTTGCCTAACATTTTCTGAGGAAAGAAAAGGATAGATCCTATGAAAACCAGGAGCAGGGCGTTGAAAGCCACACCCAGCCACAAAAATATTTTGTTTCCGAATCCGTCCGGGCCTTCCGCAGAATAATGGATCGGAATGGTTTCCGGAGCAGAAGGATATTGCATGAATAAAACAGCACTGAAGATCAAAAGCAGCAATGTGGAGATTCCGAAAATAATTTTAGGTACTTTCATTAAAGAAAATTAAATGCGTAAAGTAAATATAATCATTTACTTTACTATCCGGCAACATGATTTCTCCTGTATAAAAATGCAAAGGAGCAAAGAAATTTTGTCTTCATAGCATAAAAAAACGCAAGGAATTTATCTTTAATAAAATTAAACACTGCTGATTTTAAAATAAAGGAATTAACGATTAGCCAATATGTCAAGGGCTATCATTTGCTGAGTGCCAACGCCCTTGCGAACGGAAAATATTCTCAATATGATCAAAAAATCTTTGCGATCATAGCGTTATCAAACCAGCTAAAGGCTTATGCATGCAAACCAATTAACTATTCTGGTAAAAAAATCTTTTAAAATCTTTTTTTATTTCTTTCTCGCGTACCTTTGCACTAAAGAAATAGACAGAATTATGCCTTTAATGAGAATACTGCTTTTAGATAAAAACCATCCTTTAATCACCGAACAGCTTACCGCGAAAAATTTTATTCTGGAAGAAGATTTTACGTCTTCCTACGATGAGGTTTGCGGGAAAATTGAAAATTATGACGGAGTGATTATCCGCAGCAGAATTCCTTTGGATAAAAATTTTTTAGAGAAAGCCAAGAACTTGAAATTTATCGCCAGGGTAGGAGCGGGCATGGAAAATATTGATATTCCCGTTGCTGAAAAGCTGGGCATCCGGCTGATCAATTCTCCTGAAGGAAACCGGGATTCCGTGGCAGAACATGTGGTCGGGATGCTTTTGATTTTGATGAACCGGCTCTTCATTGCTTCCCAGGAAGTGAAAAACGGCATCTGGCTGCGGGAAGAAAACCGCGGTGATGAGCTTTTAGGAAAAACTGTCGGATTAATCGGGTATGGCAATATGGGAAAAGCAACGGCAAAAAGACTTTCCGGGTTTGGATGTAACGTGGTTTTTTATGATATTCTGCCCAATCTTTCTGATGAATTTGCTATGCAGGTTTCTTTGGAAGAACTGAAAGAAAAAGCTGAAGTTTTAAGCTTACATATTCCGCTCACCGATGAAACGCATTATCTGATCAATGATGATTTTATTTCTGAAATGAAAAATGAGTTCTATTTCGTAAATACGGCGAGAGGTAAAAATGTTGAAACGGAATATTTAGTTAAAGCTTTGAAGTCCGGGAAAGTAAAAGGCGCCTGTCTGGATGTTTTAGAATATGAAAAATCTTCTTTCGAAAACCTGGAAACGGAAAATGAAGATTTATCGTACCTGCTGCATTCAGAAAAAGCGATCGTGACGCCGCATATCGCCGGATGGACAATCCAGAGCAAGGAAAAGCTGGCCCAGGTGATCGTGGATAAAATTGTGGCGGAGTTTGTTTAGCCCGCTCGTTTCCTAAGTAAGCATCCAAGCCATGTGGATTTTGCCTTGTTGAAATAGTAAAGTTTTAACGATCTGCTGCGGAAAACCGGATAAAATTTTTGAAATAAAATAATCCGGTGAAATGATTTCATTTTTTCTGTTTTTATTTTATGTTAAATAATTCATAATATAGAGCCGATAGGGAATAATTATTTTCAGTTTTATTAAATTGCCGCTCATTTTGAAATTCCTGAGAATGCGTAATCTTGTCCTTATTGTAACGGTCTTTTTATCTCTTTTTTCCTGTAAAAAAAAATCTGAAAACCAGGAGGCGGCCGCCGGAAGTACGACCAACCTCCCGAATTACGGAAATGTAGATGTAAGCAAGGCTTTTACACCGGCGGAGAGCCGTGTCGATGATAAAGCATCACTGGTAAGGTATATCGACCAATACTATAAAAAAGTATGGGAAAGAGGCGCTCTCAGCGGAGGGATCCTGGTGGCCAAAGGCGATGATATCCTGTATGAGAATTACCGGGGTTTTGCCAGGGAAGGCAATCAGAAACCGATAGACCGGAATACGCCGCTTCATGTAGCCTCGGTTTCCAAAACATTGACGGCAATGGCCATGATGAAGCTCATCGAGGCCGGAAAAATCAATTTATCGGATCCCCTGACCAAATTTTTCCCTGGGTTTCCTTATCCGCAGGTTACCGTTAAGACCTTACTGGACCAGAGAAGCGGTCTCCCGAAATACGAATATTTTATTACCAAAATACAGCCCGCTCCGGCAGAGCTTTCCAAGACTTTCCTTACCAATGAGGATATCCTGAATATGCTTATCAAATACAAACCTGCCCTGGCAAGAGATACGGATACGGGCTTCATGTACTGCAACACCAATTTCGCCATGCTGGCCCTGCTGATCGAAAAAATAACCAGGACCCCTTTTCCGCAGGCGATGAAAGAAATGGTTTTCGAGCCTTTAAAAATGAAAAATACCTACATTTTCCAGGAAAAAGATATCCCGACGGCTTCACAGTCTTTTTACTACGGCGGAAGCAAGCTATATCCTCTGGACCGGCTGGATCTTATCTATGGAGACAAAAATGTCTATACAACGCCAAGGGATTTATATAATTTTTCAAAAGCGATGTTTTCAAAAAACTTCCTGAAACCCGAACTGATGGAACAGGTGTTTACCCCATACAGCAATGAAAAGTTCGGGATGAACAATTACGGTTTCGGCTTCAGGATGAAACTTTTCGATAACGGGGAAAAGCTGACCTATCACAACGGCTGGTGGCACGGGACCAACTCGGTATTTGCCCATTTGCTGAAATCCAAAGTGACGATTATTGCCATCGGGAATAAATATTCCGGAAAAGTATATACTGCACTGGCCTTATCGGGACTGTTTGAAGATTTCCCGCCACAGAAAGATAAGCTTCACAGCATCATGAGCGACGAAAAAGATACATTGAAAGGACATGGCGAAGTTTATGGAGAATAATGTTTATTTTTGCGTAAACATATTCATGAAAAGATTCCTTTTTTTATTCGTTATCGGTTTTCTGTTGCAGTCCTGTGCAAGGGTGGGTTCACCTATCGGAGGGTCGAAAGATACGCTGGCGCCAAAGTTTTTAAGCTCAAACATTGATACGACGAGGGTAAATGTACCGACGGATATCAGGGAACTCCGTCTGGATTTTGACGAATATGTGACGCTGAAAGATGTGAGCAAAAACCTGATCATTTCTCCGCCGATCAAAAACATTACCCGGATTATCCCTTCCAATATCGCCAATAAATTCATCCTGATCCAGTGGAAAGATACCCTGCAGGCCAATACCACCTACAACTTCAATTTCGGGAATTCCATCTCGGATAACAACGAGGCAAATATTCTGCGGTATTTCAACTTCGCTTTTTCTACAGGAAGTAAGCTGGATGATCTCTACGTCAGCGGCGAGATCAAAGACGCTTTGTCGACCAAAAAGCCGGGTGAAAACAAATATGTCGTAGGATTGTATCAGGTGAAGGATACCATGAATTACAAACAGAAGCCATACTATATTACCAAAGTGGACGACGACGGCTATTTTGAGCTGAACTACCTGTCGCCCGGAAAATACAGGATTGTGGCTTTTGAAGATGAAAACGGAAATTCCATTTATGATGCCGGAAAAGAAAAAGTAGGATTCCGGAAAGATGAGGTGGTTGTGGAAAAATCAATTTCAGGGCTGAATCTCAAATTATATCCTTCCAGAAAACCGGTGAAATACCTGGAAATGAAAGAAATCCCGGGCGGCGTACAGATGGCGTTTGAAGGAAAGCCGGAAACAGTGACGGTTCAGCCGCTAAATGAAAAAATAAAAGATTATAAAGTTACCCATGCTCCGAAATCCGATACGGTGAGGATCTGGTTTGATGCGGTAAAAAGCGACGTAGGCCAGACGACGACGGAAAACCTGAAATTCGGCTACAATGCCGGGATTGGTAAAAAAGATTCCCTGTACAACGCTTCCCTGTTCTATAAATACAATACCAAAAACGCGATGGACGTCAACAGCGACAACGGAGGAAGCCTGCTTCCGCCGGGAGAAGACTTTAAGATGGTGTCCAATTATTATATCGACAAGCTTAATACGGATAAATGGATTTTCAGGGCGGCGGGCGACAGCCTGAATACCCTTCCTTTTACAGCGAGGATCTCGGAGAAAAATCCGTACCAGATTCTGGTAAAAGCAGATTTCGTTGCCGGTAAAAAATACCAGCTTACCGTTCCGAAAGAGACCGTTTCTTCTTTTTATGCCAAAAATTTCCAGTCGAAGCGTTTCGATTTTGAAGCGGACAAGGTGGAAAACTACGGAAGCCTGAAATTTATTCTGCAGAATGCCCCTGCCTCCAGCTACTGGATCCAGCTGCTGGATACTTCGGATAAAGTACTTTACCAGAAATATACAAAAGGAAGTGAAGTGAAATTCGATATCCTGAAACCCGGTGAATATCTCGTGAGGATCCTTGCAGACAACAATGGCAACGGCTATTGGGATGAATCGGATTTCCAGAATGATGCTTTTGCGGAAGATGCTTACATCTACTACAAAACGGCCGTGGTACGGCCGCTTTGGGACAGCAATGAAAACTGGGATCTGAAAGATACCCGCGTATTGGATACATCAAAACTAAGCTTTCCGAAAACCAATACCACCACGCCGAAAGATGCCAGAAAACCGGATCTGAAAAGCAACAACACCTTACTTTCGCCTACCGGATCCACACTGACGAGATAATATGAAAACATTTAAAAAAATCCTGTTGTGGAGCCTGATCGGGTTTGCCCTGATTCAGTTTATCCCGACGGATAAAGTCAATCCGCCGGTAGACCGTAAAGCCAATTTTACCGATGTCCGGAAAACGCCGCCAAAGATTCAGGGATTGCTGAAAGGGGCCTGCTACGACTGTCATTCCTACGAAACGGTTTATCCCAAATATGCTTATATAGCACCGGTGTCCTGGTCGGTAAAAAGCCATGTGAACGAAGGCCGGGAACATCTTAACTTTTCCGTCTGGGGAACATACAACAAAGAACTGAAGGAAAGCATGCTGAATAAGGCAGTCCAGACCGTTCAGAATAAAACGATGCCGATGCCGGGTTATATCGTTTACCATAAAGAAGCCAATTTATCCGATGCAGAACGGGCTCTGCTGGTCAGGTATTTCGATGAAATGCTGAAGTCGGGATCATATTAATAAAAAAATCCCCCGCAGCTTCATCATCTGCGGAGGATTGTATTTTAAAAAGAATATCATCAGATCTTCTTCAGATAGCTTTCAAAAAACGTCTTCTGGGAATCAAAGGCCAGGTCATCCAGCTGAAGGGAATCTAAAGGAATCCAGACCGCTTCTGATATTTCAGAAAGCTCCAGGTTCACTTCAAATTTTTCCGGAACGTTATATTCGTAAAAAAGATCGATCGTATGATAATCAATTTCTTTGTACTGATACACGTTCGGAAGGCTGGTGAGGTATTTTAATTTGGATATATCAACCTCCAGTTGCAATTCCTCAAAAAGTTCCCTCCTGCATGTTTCTTCGGCGCTTTCCTCCGGGTCTACAAAACCTCCGGCAAGATCCAGCTTCCCTTTTTTCGGGTCTCTGTTTCTGCGGGTCAGGTAAACTTCATCCTGATGCCGGATCACTACGGCTACCGCGCCGGCCACATTGTTGTACAAGGTGAAATTGCAGTCGGGACAGTTCCATTTTTTCTCTCCGTCCCAGTTAAGGGATTCCTTACCGCAGTTCGGGCAGTATTTCAGTATTTTCATTGGGTGATTTTAGCGTTTCTCGGATGGTAGGTGAGGATTACATCACGAAGTTCTTCCGTTTTCAGATGGGTATATACCTGGGTTGTGGTAATGCTGGAATGCCCCAGCATCTCCTGAATAAAACGGAGGTCGGCCCCATTCTGAAGCAGATGGGTGGCAAAAGAATGGCGGAAGGTGTGCGGTGATATTTTTTTGCTTACGCCGGCCTTATCGGTCAGTTCCTTGATGATCAAAAAGACGATGACCCTGGACATCGAGGTTCCGCGGCTGTTCAGGAATAAAGTATCTTCATGCTTCCTGTTGACCTTGCTCTTGGAACGGATATCGCTGATGTAGCATTTTATCAGCTCTGCCGTATAATCGGCCAGGGGCACAAAACGTACTTTGTTTCCTTTTCCTACTACTTTGATATACTGTTCTTTAAAGTTGATGTTGGAAATCTTCAGGTCGATAAGTTCTGAAACCCGCAGTCCGCAGCCGTACAGCACTTCGATGATGCACTGGTTTCTTTTGCCGAGGTCTGTATTGATTTCGATGGCCCCGATAATTTTATTGATGTCGGTAAGGCTTAATGTATCCGGAAGATAGAGCCCGAGTTTAGGGCCTTCCAGCAGCGAGGCCGGATTATCTTCACGACATTCGTCCTCCAGCAAAAATTTGAAGAATGCTTTGATGGAAGAGATCCATCTTGCCTGCGACCTTTCACTGAATTTCTGTTTGGAAAGGTTGAAGATGTACTCCTGCAGATTTTCATAGTCTATTGAGTCCGGACCCATATTTTCCAGATCTCCTTCTGCGTATTCTTTTAATTTTTTGATGTCCCTGATATAGGCATCTAATGTGTTTTCTGAAAAGTTTCTTTCAAAACGTAGGAAGATTTCAAAATCCTTAATTTTTTCATCCCAAGTCATTGGTGTGTTATTTTTTTAGTTCATAATCCGAAATTTGTTCTATTTCAACCTGATGGTTTCTTAAAAATGATATTCCGTCGTCGTCCGAATACTCGTTGATGTAGACCAGCCGGGTAATTCCTGCCTGCAGGATCAGCTTGCTGCATTCTTTACACGGAGAAAGTGTTAAGTACAGGGTAGCTCCTTTGGCAGACTGTGCGGAAGCGGCCAGTTTTAAAATAGCATTCGCTTCGGCGTGCAGCACATACCAGTGGGTATTTCCTTCAGGGTCCTCACAGCAGTTTTCAAATCCTGAGGGGGTACCATTATAACCATCTGAAATAATCATCCTATCTTTTACGATAAGAGCTCCTACCTGCTTTCGTTTACAGTAGGAAAGTTGTGCCCATTCCTGGGCCATTTTTAGATAAGCTTTATCAAACTTATTCATACAGCAGCATTGTTGGTTTTCGAAATAATTTGTATTAAGGGTAAAAATCAGAAGCCGGGTTTTCTTTTTTCCAGAAAGGCCGAGACTCCTTCTTTTTTATCGTCCATTTCAAAAAGCTCTCCGAAATATCTGATCTCGGTTTCAAAGCCTTTATCCGTTTCCGAAAGGTTGATGGCATGAATTGCTTTTGAAATTGCCATCGGTGAATTGTTGGCAATGGTCTTAGCTAATTCTTTTGCTTTTGTTAATAATTCTTCAATAGGGTAGACCTCATTAACCAGGCCGGTTTCCTTTGCTTTCGCTGCAGGCACCATTCTGGCAGAGAAGATCATTTCGTTGGCAATACCTTTTCCTACAAGCTTCGGCAGCCGCTGGGTTCCTCCGTACCCCGGGATAAGTCCCAGCGTCACTTCAGGAAGTCCGAGTTTCGCGTTTTCCGATGCATATCTGATGTGGCATGCCATGGCAAGCTCAAGACCCCCGCCTAAGGCAAAGCCGTTGACGGCTGCAATGACGGGCTTGGTCATATTTTCGATTTTATTGAACAAAGCGTTTTGTCCGTTGCGGGCAAGTTCTTCTGCCTGATCCTGTCCAAAATCGCTGAATTCTTTAATATCAGCACCGGCAACGAAAGATTTTTCGCCGCTTCCGGTAATGATAATAACCCTGCAGGTGGTATCGGAATTCAATTCGTCCAGGACTGAACTAAGTTCACTGATTGTTTTGGCATTCAGTGCATTTAAGCTTTCAGGTCTGTTTATTGTAATGATAGAAATTCTATCTTCTTTTTGCAATAATATATTTTCGTAACTCATTTTCCACTAATAAAATATTATTCCGCGCAAATTATGAAATTTTTTACAAAAAAAAGGAAAAAACATTGATCTTTTTTCCTTTTAACAAAAATTATATTTTAAACTTGTTATTTCGTATGGTTCATCATATTGGCGTCGATAACAACACTGAGCTGGGATGCGACTTTCATGCCAAGCTCGATATTGGCTCTGAAAAAATGGCACAGCTGGCGGTTGATAATTTCGTCTTTTTTGGGTCCGGTAATCTGTTTCATACTGGCCACGATATTGTTTACAAGACTATGCCGCTCTTCAGGGGTCATGGCCTTGGAATACAGTAATCCCGGCTGCGTATAATGGTCGTCATCGTTTTCGTTTCTGTTATAGGCGGCTACATGGGCGCTGTCCAGTTCGTATTCGTAGCTTTTATAAGCATAATCCGGCTTGATGTCGTCGAAACTGTTCGGATGGTAATTCGGTTGATTCTGATATTGGCTGGAATCTGCCATAAACCCGTCTCTCTGGTAATTGTTTACGGCAAACGGGCAGCGGTTCACTTCCAGCTGATGGGCATTCACGCCAACCCGGTACCGGTGGGCATCCGGATAGGAAAACAGCCTGCTCTGGAGCATTTTGTCCGGCGAAAAGCTGATCCCGTTGATCAGGTGGCTTGGTGAGAAAACCGATTGTTCCACATGGGCAAAATAATTTACAGGAATTTCGTTCAGCTCCATTTCTCCCACTTCAATCATCGGGAAATCATCATGGAACCAGACTTTGGTAATATCGAAAGGGTTCCATCGGAAATCCCGGGCCTGTTCTTCGGTCATCACCTGGATATACATGGTCCATTTCGGAAAGTTTCCTTCTTCAATGGCATTGCAGAGGTCTTCCTGCGCAAAATCCGGATTTTCACCCGCCATTTTCACGGCTTCCTCATTGGTGAAATTTTTAATCCCCTGCTTCGTTACAAAATGGAACTTTACCCAGATCCTTTCATTTTTATCATTGATCATGGAGTAGGTATGCGATCCGAAACCGTGCATGTGACGGTATCCGTAAGGTGTTCCCCGGTCGGACATCAGGATCAGGACCTGGTGCAGCGATTCGGGGTTCAGGCTCCAGAAATCCCACATCATCGTCGCACTTTTCAGGTTGGTTTTCGGAACCCTTTTCTGGGTGTGGATGAAGTCCGGGAATTTTTTGCCGTCTTTAATGAAAAATACCGGGGTGTTGTTTCCTACGAGATCCCAGTTGCCGTCTTCCGTATAAAATTTAAGGGCAAAACCTCTCGGATCCCTTGCTGTATCGGCACTTCCTTTTTCGCCGCCTACGGTAGAAAACCGGGCAAACATCCTGCATGAATTTCCTACTTTCGAAAATAGTTTGGCTTTGGTATATCGGGTAATGTCGTGGGTAACCGTAAATGTTCCGTAAGCACCTGTTCCTTTGGCATGAACGATCCTTTCCGGAATTCTTTCCCGTACAAAATGGGCCAGGTTCTCCTGTAAGATAAAATCCTGCATCAGTACCGGACCTCTGGGGCCTACCGTCTGCGAATCCTGGTGTTCATAGTAAGGTGAGCCGTTGCTTAAGGTTAATTTTTTAGAATCCATAATGGTTGCAATTTGTATAAAATATTTTCGGGGTGGTATTTGATCATGTAAAGGTAGTAATAATCAAAATTACTTGAATTTTTAATTGTCAATAGCAAAAACATTTTATCTTTGTAATAGATAATATTAATCAGATGAACATTCAGCAACTGGAGTATCTTATCGCTGTGGATAAGTACAAGCATTTCGGGAAAGCAGCTCAGGCGTGCTTCATTACCCAGCCTACGTTAAGTGCCATGATACAGAAATTCGAGGATGAACTGGATGTAAAGGTTTTCGACCGCACCACGCACCCGATCCGGACGACGGATGTAGGCCTTCAGATCATCGATCAGGCGAAAGTGATTATAGAATCTGTCAATGAATTGAAGAATAAGGCCAACCTGCTGAACAACATTCTGGGCGGAACCATCAATATCGGGATCATCCCTACGGTTTCTTCATTTATTTTACCGACTGAGATTTTCAAATTCCTGAAAGACAACCCGAAAATCCAGATGAACGTTAAGGAGATGACGACCGATAATATTATCAAATCCTTAAAAGCAGGGGAACTGGATGCCGGAATCATCTCAACGCCTTACGATGCTGCAGATGAATTTTACCAGGATTTCCTGTTCAATGAAGAACTGATGATTTACAGTTCGGAAACGGAAAATCACAAGAAAAATTCTTACGTGGTCCCTGAAGAGCTGAATGTGGAAAAAGTATGGCTTCTGGAAGAAGGAAACTGCCTGAGAAACCAGTTTGAAAACATCTGCCACCTGAAAGAAAATACCCTGAAGCCGAAAAACCTGGACTTCCTGGCGTCCAATATCCAGACCCTGGTGCATATGGTGGATAAAGTAGGCGGCATCAGCATCTTGCCGGAACTTGCCCTGAACCAGCTTTCCGAGCAGCAGAAAGAAAATGTATACCGGTTCAAAAAGCCTTTTCCGTACCGGGAAATCAGCATTATCTATTACAAGCCGACCTTCAAGCAGAAGATTATTGACGAATTGTCCCATTCGATCCGTACTTCTTTAGAGAAAAAGCTGAATTATCATAAAAGTCCGAAAGAATTCGTAAGTATAAAACCCCAATAGTTTTTTATCAGCAGCCGGTTGTTAAACCGCTAATTTCAAGAAAATTATAATTAAGCGGCAAAAATTTTGAGTATTAAAAAATAGTACTTAAATTTGCCCACGTTTACGGACGAGGAAGAATTTGACCTGATTGCAACCTCTATAAAAAAATGCTAAAACAGTATTCTTTTTCAGGCCTTCAGACATTATTCTTATTTTCCTCGTGAATTTTTAATCTCAAACAAACAGAATAATATGTCTTATTTATTTACATCTGAATCCGTTTCAGAAGGACATCCGGACAAAATCGCCGATCAGATATCCGATGCATTAATCGATCACTTTTTAGCATACGATAAATCTTCGAAAGTAGCTTGCGAAACGCTAGTAACGACAGGGCAGGTAGTTCTGGCGGGAGAAGTGAAGTCCGGTGCCTATCTTGATGTGCAGACGATTGCAAGAGAAGTGATCAACGGAATCGGGTATACCAAAGGGGAATATATGTTCAACGGGGATTCCTGCGGGGTTATTTCTGCCATCCACGAACAATCTCCGGATATCAACCAGGGTGTGGACAGGGCTGTTTCTGATGAGTCTTTTGAAGCGAAGGCCAATGCTCAGGGAGCCGGCGACCAGGGTATGATGTTCGGGTACGCCACCAACGAAACGGCTAACTATATGCCTTTGGCACTTGATCTCGCCCATACCATTCTTAAAGAGCTTTCTGCCATCAGAAGAGAAAATACGGAAATCAAATACCTTCGTCCCGATGCAAAAAGCCAGGTGACGATTGAATATTCTGATGACCATAAGCCAATCCGGATCGATTCTATCGTAGTTTCCACGCAGCACGATGATTTCGGGGCAGAAGAAGAAATGCTGAACAAGATCAGAGAAGACATCAAAAACATCCTGATTCCAAGGGTGGTCGCTTTGCAGTCTGAGGAAATCAAAGCTTTATTCAACGATCAGATCAAATACCATATCAATCCTACAGGGAAATTCGTCATCGGAGGTCCTCATGGGGATACCGGTCTTACGGGAAGAAAAATCATTGTGGATACTTATGGTGGAAAAGGCGCTCACGGAGGTGGAGCATTTTCAGGAAAAGACCCTTCAAAAGTAGACCGGAGTGCGGCTTACGCCACCAGACATATTGCTAAGAACCTTGTAGCGGCAGGCGTTGCCGATGAAGTGCTGGTACAGGTTTCCTATGCAATCGGGGTGGCGGAACCTTGCGGATTGTACATCAATACGTACGGAACCGCGAAAGTGGATCTTAACGACGGGGAAATCGCGAAAAAGGTTTCTACAGTTTTCGATTTAAGACCTTATGCGATCGAGCAGAACCTGAAGCTGAGAAACCCGATCTATCAGGATACGGCCTCATACGGACACATGGGAAGAGAAAGCTATGTGGCCAGCAAGACTTTCAACAAAGGGCATAAAAATGAGCTTACCCTTGAGAACCTTGAGTTCTTTACCTGGGAAAAACTAGACAAAGTAGATGAAATTAAAGCCGCTTTCGGAATTTAATTTCTAAAACTGATATAATAAATGACTGCTTTATCTTTACGGTAAGGCAGTTTTTTTTATTTTTACATAGAATAATAATTAAAAAATGATGAACGCCAGATCTGCCATTGCCATCTTATCCGTATTTTTCCTGAGTACTTTCGCCAAAGCGCAGGTTACCGTGCACAAAATGATCAGTGTAGGGTACACCTATCAGAACCAGAGTTTCGGGGAATTGGGCGGAAAGCTGCTCTTCCTGAAGAATGATGACGTGATTTACCGCCTGGGTGCTTCGGCACTGATGGGGTCCGCCCATTCGGAATTTGCCATCATGCCCAAGGTGTCGGCAGATGTATTGCTGAACTTTGAAAAAAACGTCGATTTCTACCACTCGTATTATTTCCTGATCGGCGCCGAAGGGACGAATAAATATATTGCTCCGAAAGTCGGCGTCACCCTTTTCGGGATCCTGGACCTCACCGGCGGATATGCTTTTCCTGTCGGCAACAGCGGAATCAACGGCAAAGAACTTAGGGGGGTGAATGTTAATTTTACACTAAATATCCCCACTGTATTCATTCACGACATGTTTAAGTGATTTTTTTTAAATTTTTCTTGTAAAAAGTTAATAAATGGTTAACAGTTATTAAAAATTTATTATATTTACAACATAGAAAAATTGTATCCGCCTATTGATTATACTTTACTCTGAAGAATTGTTTTGTATTTACAGCTGAAGCCAGATGAAATATCTGGAAAATTATCTTCGGCAAGTATATTTATTGAGAAGAAGTTATGAAATCAAAATCGGATAGTTTACTAATTTCCCTTTACCAGGAAGGAGACGAAGCGGCGCTGTCTACCCTTATTCACCGCCATCAGAGAGAACTGTTTACATTCATTTTTTACAAAATTAATGATGAAGATTTGGCAAACGATGTGTTTCAGGATACGTTCATGAAAATTATCGTGATGCTGAAAGAAGGACGCTATAACGAGGAAGGTAAATTTATTCTTTGGGCCAAGAGAATCGCCCACAACCTTATCATCGACCATTTCCGGGCAAAAGCCAAAAATATCAAGGTTTCCGAAACGACTTTCGAAACCGATGAATATTCTATTTTTGACCTGCTGAAAGAGCCTTCTGAGAATATTGAAGACCAGCTGGTGACCAACCAGATCCAGGAAGACCTTTTAAGAATGCTCCAGTTTCTGCCGCAGAACCAGCAGGAAGTCATCAAGCTTAGATTTTTTGACGGGTTGAGCTTTAAAGAAATTGCAGACCATACGGACATGAGCATCAATACCACATTGGGAAGAGTGCGGTATGCTTTGATCAACCTGAGAAAAATCATGGATGAAAATCATATTGTCTTGACACGATAGATAATAATTTCGGAATATTCCCGTTTTAAGGAAAAACATTTAGTCGCCTATGAGAAAAAATGATTCCTTAAAAGTGAAAGCTTTGAAACCTAAGAAACAAACCATTGAGTTTTTGCTCAGCTTTTCAAAGAGTGTCGAGGTTGTAAAAACCCCGGGCAAGAATTATCCGATTTCCAAAAATTAAAATTAATTTTGTGCTGTATGAAAATTCAGCACATTTTTTTTGACCTCGACAATACCTTATGGGACCACCGCCGGAACGCTTATCTTACCATTAAAGAACTTTTTGATAAAGAAGAAATCGGGCTGAAATACAACATCGGTTTCAGTGAATTCCACGCCGTCTATCATGAGATCAATGAGAAGCTTTGGGAAGATATCCGGGACGGCCTTATCGACAAGGAGTATCTGAGAAAGCACCGTTTTTACGACACCTTCAGACGCTTTGGTGTGAATGATGAAGCCCTTTCGATGTATTTTGAAGAGCATTTCCTGGATAAAATCCTCAACCATAACGAACTGGTGGGAGGGGCGGAATACATTCTGGAATATCTGAAAACAAAACATTATACCTTACACATCATTTCCAACGGGTTTAAAGAAGTAACGGAGCGGAAGTGTATCCTATCCGGGATCGACCGGTATTTTAAAACCATTACCAGTGCGGATACCGTCGGCGTAAGAAAACCGCGCCCGGAAATTTTTGAATATTCTCTAAACCTGGCCGGAGCCGAAAAAGAAAACAGCATGCTCATCGGCGACGACTGGATTGCGGACGTCACCGGTGCCCAACGTTTCGGAATGGATGTCATTTTCTTTGATGTCCTGAATGAAAACAGGGAAGAAGAAGGGCTGAAGGTGATTAAGCACCTTTTGCAGATTAAAGAATATCTATAAAAAATTCGGCGGCACAAATAGTACCGCCGAATCATATCTTTAAGCTAAGAATATTAAATCCCTAAACTTTCTCTTACTCGCTTCATCGTTTCCGTAGCAATCACTCTCGTTTTTGCAGCACCTTCCTGAAGTTTGGCTTCCAGTTCGTCCAGGTTGTTCATGTAATAGGAGAAAAGTTCCCTTTCTTTTTCAAATCGTTTCAGGATCAGATCCAGCAGTTCTTTTTTCGCATGGCCGTACCCGAAGTTTCCGGCTAGATATTTGGCTTTTAATTCCTCAGTCTGCTCAGGCGTTGCCACCAACTGATAGATCGCAAATACTTTGTCGGTTTCAGGATCTTTCGGTTCTTCCAGGGATTTGGAGTCGGTTTCGATGCTCATCACCTGCTTTTTAAGCTCTTTTTCAGGCAGGAAGATGTTGATGATGTTCCCTCTGGATTTCGACATCTTATGGCCGTCTATTCCGGGAACGTATTTGGTGTTTTCCTGAAGCTCGGATTGAGGCAGTACAAAAACTTCCCCCATCTGGTTGTTGAAACGGGAAGCCACATCACGGGCAATTTCCAAATGCTGAAGCTGGTCTTTTCCTACAGGAACGATCTCCGCATCATACAGGAGGATATCGGCAGCCATCAGGATCGGGTAGGTAAACAATCCGGCATTCACATCCTGCAGGCGGTCTGCTTTATCTTTGAATGAGTGCGCTAACGTAAGTCGCTGATACGGAAAAAAACATGATAAATGCCAAGAAAGTTCACAGGTTTCAGGGATGTCGCTCTGTCTGTAAAAGTATGTTTTTTCGGTATCCAGCCCACAAGCAAGCCAAGCCGCAGCAATCTCGTAGGTATTCTGTTTCAGTTCTTTCGCGTCTTTAATCTGGGTAAGAGAGTGAAGATTCGCGATAAATAAAAATGATTCGTTTCCTGCCTGCCTGGATAGCCCGACTGCAGGAATAATAGCACCCAATAGATTCCCAAGGTGCGGGGTTCCGGTGGCTTGAATGCCGGTAAGAATTCTTGACATTGTTTAAAATTTATATTTAAAATTAATGAATTGCAAATTTAGGCAAAATTACTTTCGGATTGCGCTGTAGTATTGAATTTCGATTCTTTTAAACATTCCCGGAAGAATAATTTTGAATTCTTTTTTCTCCAGGTTTGTAACAACGACTCCCGAAATGTAAATGAAATACGTATACTTTCCGTTATTGATAATTGTACAATAATCATCATTGGAACCAAAGAAAATTAAATTTTCAGTGTTTTTAAGCTGCTTTTTAAATGCACCGAAGGAACGATCTTTCATGTAAGACAGAAGATACCTTATTTTCTCTAATGATTCCTTGTTGAAAATTTTCTGCGGCTTATTTCGGTGGGTATAGATTTTTTTTTCGTTTTTAAAAATCCGGTCAATAACAAAGAGCTTTCCGGTATATCCTTCATTGTAGTCGTAAAATAGTCCGATGGCATCCTGAAATGAAATGAAGTTGGAAAAGTAGGAGGATTCTTTAACGGCAATACCGAATTTTGATAAAAACAGGGCTTCATCCCGGCTTATTTCAAGTGCCTTCCCTGATATAACCGGATAGGAATAACCGAATAGGTAATTGCCGGGAATTTCAGTATCGGAATTTCTGTAAAGCATGTTCCCAGTTCGGATTAGCCTTCTCAATCCGCCGAGCGAAATATCCTTCCGGTCATATTTTTTGTTTTTAAAAGAACTGTAATAATTAATGATTTTTCCCGTCCTGTTATCCACGACCATGATTTTTTCTCTGAACCAATCGTCAAATGCCTGTTTGTATTGAGGCTTCAGATTGGATTTCCTGAAAATTTTATTTCTTATGGAATCTAAATTGTTTTTGTACGAGGCAGAATCCAGAACCGTATAAATTTCCAGATTTTTTTCTTCCGGATTAATTTTTAATTTTTCAAGCTCAGCATCAACGAAGCGGATAACCGTGCTGTCCTTTATCGGCTTTTTATCGGCATAATAATAGATGTTCTCCTTCCTGCAGGAAATAAGAAATAGCAGCAGGACGATCTGTAGAAATTTCATTTGGTTAGGGAATCTGAATTTTCTTCCCTCCAAACTTTGGTTCAACGCCTGTCATGAGATCCAGATAGGCTTTTGTTTTGGCGAGGTATTCCCGGACATTGGTTTTGAAGCCTGCATATTTGTTGACGTCCGGCGCATTGTAACCGTAGGCTTCCATCCCATGCTCACGGGCGAGGAATACGGCCCTTTCGTTATGAAACTTCTGCGAGATGGTGATCAGCTTTTCCTGTCCGAAAATTTCTTTGGCCCTTACCACAGAATCCAGGGTTCTGAAGCCGGCAAAATCAAGAAATATTCTGTTTTCGGGAACACCGTATCCGATCAGTGCCTGCTGCATATCTTCCGGCTCGTTGTAATCCTTTCTGCTGTTGTCTCCGCTTACAATAAGATACCGGATTTTCCCGCTTTTGAAAAGATCGGCAGCAGCGCGGATCCTGTACAGGAAATAGGCGTTGGGCTGGCCGTTGTCCAGGTTCTTGCTGGTTCCAAGGAGCAGACCTGTTTTTGTATCGGGAAGATCGGCCATCAGATAAGAAATATAAGCTTCCGTATTTCTTTTCATGCTGTAGTTGGCCCAGGCAATAAAAAGAATTCCTGCTACAAAAAGGAGCAGGAAAATTTTAAATATGTTTTTAATTAATTTCTTCATCGTGGATAAATATTTAGAACTCCAGTCCGTTCGGGAAAGCTCTTTTTCTGAAGATCAGGAGAAGCGCTGCCCCTACCGTAATGGCAGAATCGGCGACATTGAAAATATACTTGAAGAATTCAATATGCTTTCCACCGATTAATGGCCAGCTTTCAGGGACATTCCAGTCAACAATCGGGAAGTGGAGCATATCCACCACGCAGCCTTTCATAAAGGTGGAATAACCATGTCCGAAAGGGACGAAATGCGAAATACCTCCGTAGCCGATCCACCGGCCGGTGCTTTCATCGAAAACCGTTCCGCTGTCGAAGATCATTCCGTAGAACATGCCGTCAATTAAGTTTCCGATGGCTCCCGCAAAAATCATGGACATGGGAATCAGCAGGTAATTCGATTCACCTTTCTGAAGCCATTTTTTAAATAGATACACCATCCCTCCGATCAGGCAGATCCTTACGATCACGAGGAAGTATTTCCCGATAATTCCTCCGAAATGGAAACCGTAAGCCATGCCCGGGTTTTCCACAAAAGTCTTATTAAAAAATCCCTGAATAACGGGAATGCTTTCATTCAGCTCAAAATGGGTTTTTACATACATCTTGGAAGCCTGGTCGATCAGTAAAATAAGAAAGGTAACAAGTGCGAGCTTCTTCATTACAGGCCTTTAGGTTTAGAAGGTTTTCCTATTTTCTCATTTTTCCGTTCAACGATCTTTTTAATCGTTTTCTCGTTATGGTGCGTGTTTTTCGTGTGGAATTTCTCGAATTTAATATTCATTTCCTTTAAAACGCTTTTCAGGGCGTTCAGTTCCATGGCATTCTTGGTGTGCACAATTATGGATTCCATTGTCTTGATATAAGTTTTCTATTTTCTGGAGAGTTCATCGAGTCTTTTCCGGTCCTTTTCCGACAGGTCATTCACTCCGTTTTTGCCCATCTTGCCCAGCAGGCGGTCGATTTCTTTTTCCCGGTCGCGTTTTTCGGAATTGAATTGGTCATCGATCGTGTAGTTTCGCTTTTCATCCGGAAAGAACCTGTTTCTGATTTGCTCCCTGTTGAAAAACGCCAGTACGGCAACAACAATAATCCCTAAAATAATTATTTCGCTCATGGGCCTATACTAAAAAATCAGGTTTATAAAGTATTCCGTGAAATACGATATAAACCCAATGTATTGTAGATAACCGGATGGTTATTTCTGCATATTTTTCGCTTCGATGCTTAAAGTGGCATGAGGAACGGCAAATAACCTTTCTTTAGGAATAAGCTTACCGGTTACCCGGCAGATTCCGTAGGTCTTGTTTTCAATTCTGATCAGAGCATTCTTCAGATCGCGTAAGAATTTCTCCTGTCTGCCTGCCAAAATAGAATTCTGTTCCTTGCTCAGCGTTTCAGCACCTTCTTCAAATGCTTTAAAGGTCGGGGAAGTATCATCCGTACCGTTATTCTGGTCATTGATGAAGCTTTCTCTGATCAGCTGTAAATCCTTTTCCGCTTTCTCTATTTTTTCCCGGATTACTGCTTTAAACTCCTGTAAATCAGCATCACTGTATCGTACTCTTTCGTCTGACATAATCATTTTTCTCTTTTTTAATAAAATTATGAAATCAAAATTGAAAAACAATAACTATATGTTAAATTTTTTCAACATTTATCTTAAAATTAACCTCATCGATCTCGATTTCGTTAAAATTTGAAAGTGAAGATACAATTTCTATTTTATCCGACAAGACTTCCGAAGAAATATATTGTCCGTTCTTATTAATATCTTCAAGGAATGGTGAATTTTCTTCCAGGAAGATGGTAATTCTGTCGGTTAAATCGAAATCTTTCTCTTTTCTCAGGTTCTGGATTCTGTTGATGAATTCCCTGGCGATCCCTTCAGATTTTAATTCTTCTGTCAACGTCAAATCTAGTGCCACAGTTGTTTTCCCGTCGGAAGTTACCGTCCATCCCGGGATATCTTTGGTAGAAATTTCCACATCATCAAGCGTAATTTCATACCCCTGAACTTCAAGTTTCCCTTCTTTTTCAAGCTGTAAAATCTGCTCTGGCTGAAGGCCGGCAATCGCTCCGCCTACTGTTTTCATGTCTTTACCCAGTTTAGGGCCCAGCGCTTTGAAATTCGGTTTGATCTGCTTTACAATAAGATGCGATGCTTCTTCGGCATTAATCAGCTGGAGTTCTTTAACGTTAACTTCCTGCTTGATCAGTTCTGCAACCGCCAGGATCTGCTCTTCCGTTTTCTTATCCAGGAATGGGATGAGTACTCTTTGAAGCGGCTGTCTCACTTTAAGGCTTTCTGCACGTCTGATAGACAGGACCAGGCTCGTGATGGTCTGGGCAAGGTGGGTCTTTTCCACAAGATCCGTATCAATCAGGCTTTCATCCGCTACCGGGAAGTCCGTCAGGTGAATGGATTCCGCCGTGTCTTTTCCGGTGACTTTATTCAAATCCTGGTACAATTGATCCATAAAGAAAGGCGCAACCGGTGCCGATAATTTGGCTACCGTTTCCAGGCAGGTATACAAAGTCTGGTAAGCGGAGATTTTATCTTCAGAATAATCGCCTTTCCAGAAGCGTCTTCTGCACAGTCTTACATACCAGTTGCTTAAATTGTCATTTACAAAGGTATTGATGGCCCTGGCCACTCTGGTCGGCTCATAATCTTCATAGAATGCCTTTACTTCTTTGATCAGGAGATTCAGTTCGGAAAGGATCCAACGGTCGATTTCAGGACGGTTTTCCACTTCTTTTTCAGAATAGCTGAAGCCGTCTACGTTGGCATATAGAGCGAAGAAGGAATAGGTGTTGTAAAGGGTTCCGAAAAACTTTCTTCTTACTTCATCGATTCCCGCAATATCAAACTTCAGGTTTTCCCAGGGGTTGGCATTGGAGATCATGTACCAGCGTGTGGCATCCGGCCCGTACACTGAAAGGGTTTCAAACGGGTCTACTGCATTTCCTTTGGATTTAGACATTTTCAGTCCGTTTTTGTCCAGGACAAGACCGTTGCTCATTACGTTTTTATAGGCTACCGAATCAAACACCGCTGTTCCGATCGCATGAAGCGTATAGAACCAGCCTCTTGTCTGGTCAACGCCTTCCGCGATGAAGTCGGCAGGGAACGCTTTATGGTTGTCGATTAATTCTTTATTTTCAAAAGGGTAGTGCAGTTGTGCATACGGCATCGAACCTGAATCAAACCAAACGTCGATCAGATCGCTTTCCCGCTTCATCGGCTCTCCTGAATCCGAAACCAGAATAATCTTGTCCACCACATTCTTATGCAGATCGACAAGCTCATAATTCGATTCGGACATATTTCCGATGATGAAATCTTTGAACGGATTTTCTTTCATCAGCCCTGCTTCAACGGACTTCTCGATTTCGTTATATAATTCTTCGATCGACCCGATGATCTTCTCTTCTGCCTGTCCTGCCCCTAGGGAAGGGTCTGTTCTCCAGATCGGCAACGGGATTCCCCAGTATCTTGATCTTGAAAGATTCCAGTCGTTCACGTTTTCCAGCCAGTTGCCGAAACGCCCTTCTCCCGTAGATTTAGGTTTCCAGTTGATTTCTTTGTTTAAGCTGACCAGCCTTTCTTTTACAGCGGTCATTTTCACAAACCATGAATCCAGCGGGTAATACAGTACCGGCTTATCTGTTCTCCAGCAGTGCGGATAGCTGTGGACATATTTCTCTACTTTGAAGGCTTTGTTTTCCGTCTTCAGTAAAATCGCCAGTTCCACATCCCAGGATTTTTCCGGAGCCGTACCGTCATCATAATATTCGTTCTTGATGTATTTCCCGGAGAATAATTCCGGAACATTTTCACCTTTAATGAATTTTCCCTGAAGATCCACCAACGGAACCAGGTTGTCGTTTTCATCTTTTACCAGCATCGGCGGGATCTCCGGTTGAGCCATTTTCGCCACTCTCGCATCGTCCGCACCGAAAGTCGGGGCCGTATGAACGATTCCGGTACCATCTTCTGTCGTTACGAAATCACCCGCAATCACCCTAAAGGCATTTTCCGGATGGTCATTCGGCGTAAACCATGGAACCAGTTGCTCATAGCGCGTATCCAGCAGTTTCTCTCCTGTAAATTCTTTTAAAATTCTGAACGGGATGGTTTTGTTTTCTGCGGAATAACCGGCAAGATCTTCATCCGTCCCTTCAGCATATTTTTTACCGAAAACTTTAGGCAACAGAACGCGGGATAAAACAACGTTTACCGGCTCGAAAGTGTATTGGTTGAATGTTTGAACCAGGACATATTCGATATCTCTTCCCACGGTAAGGGCCGTGTTGGAAGGAAGTGTCCATGGAGTGGTCGTCCAGGCAAGAATATGTACGTCTCCGTCCACATCGTTAAACAGCTCGGAAGAATCTTTCTTTACCTTGAACTGGGCCACCACTGTTGTATCCGAAACATCGTGGTATGTTCCAGGCATGTTTAGTTCTGCCGAAGAAAGTCCGGTTCCTGCTTTCGGGGAATAAGGCTGGATCGTGTAGCCTTTGTATAATAATTCCTTATCATACAATTGCTTCAGCAGCCACCAGACCGTCTCCATGTATTTTGATTTGTACGTGATGTACGGATCGTCAAGATCTACCCAATATCCGATTTTTTCGGTCAGGTTGTTCCAGACGTCGGTATAGCGCATCACCGCTTCGCGGCAGGCTTTGTTGTAATCTTCAATCGAAATCTTTTTGCCAATATCTTCTTTAGTGATTCCTAATTCTTTTTCCACACCAAGCTCTACCGGAAGTCCGTGGGTATCCCAACCCGCTTTACGGAAAACCTGCTTTCCGTTCTGGGTCTGATAACGACAGAAAATATCCTTTAGTGCCCTGGCCATTACGTGGTGAATTCCGGGCATACCGTTTGCCGAAGGCGGACCTTCATAAAAAACAAACTCGGGCTGCCCCTCACGGATCTCAACACTTTTATTGAAGGTTTTATTCTGCTTCCAGAATTCCGAGATGTTCTCGGCTACGTCAATAAGGTTGAGGTTTTTGTACTCTTTAAACTGGCTCATTGTAATAGATCAATATCGTTGATTAATTAAGTTGGCAAATTTACTAAAATTTACCGGTTTATAATATATGTTTTATTTTGATAGTTCCCATCAAAAACTTCTGTTTCAGAAAAATATAGTGAAGATAGGAAGGAAAGGTGAATCGTCAACGGTGAATGAGTGAATTTTTAGAGGTATTATGGTTAAATAATTTCATAATTAATAAATATGGCTGTAAATGCTTTTGAAATGCCTCCAATCGATAAAGGGTAATCGTCTATTAAAATCTGTGCGATCTGTGGAAAAATTGAACTGCCGGATTTTAATTTTAATTAAATAAATTTGTCCTCTAAAATAGCAACCATTGGAATTTCATCCATCCATCGAAAAAGCATCCGTTCAGGAGATAAAAAAAGTTCAGGAGCAGAAGCTTCAGGAACTGCTGGCGTATCTTGAAATGCATTCGCCTTTTTACACAAGGGTATTCAGAGAAAATAATATCCGGGTTGCCGAGATCCGGACTCTGGAAGATCTGCAGAACATCCCGGTGACCACAAAAAACCATATCCAGCAGAACAATGACGATTTCTTCTGCGTCACGCCGGATAAAATCGTGGATTACAGCACCACTTCCGGGACTTTAGGCGATCCGGTAACGTTTGGTTTATCCGATAACGACCTGGAGCGGCTGGCGTACAATGAAGCCATTTCCTTTGCCTGTGCCGGGATTCAGAAAGGCGATGTGGTGCAGATGATTACGACGATTGATAAAAGATTTATGGCCGGGCTGGCTTATTTTTTAGGCTTACGGAAAATGGGGGCGAGTGTCGTAAGGATGGGGCCGGGAATCCCGGAACTGCAATGGGATTCCATCTTCCGGTACAAGCCGAAATACCTCATTACGGTTCCTTCTTTTTTATTAAAAATGATCGACTATGCTGAAAAGCACGGTATCGATTACCGGAATTCCAGTGTATACGGGGCCGTCTGTATCGGCGAAAGCATCAAGAACCAGGATTTCACGGATAATATCCTGTCTGCGAAAATCAAAGAGAAATGGAACATCAAACTTTTCTCCACCTATGCTTCCACCGAAATGAGTACGGCTTTTACGGAATGCGAACAGCAGGCCGGCGGCCACCATCACCCTAAGCTCATCATCACGGAAATCCTGGATGACGACGGAAACCCGGTAAAAGAAGGCGAAAGCGGCGAGCTGACCATTACCACTTTAGGAGTGGAAGCCCTGCCATTACTGCGCTTTAAGACCGGCGATATTGTAAAAGCCCATTATGAACCCTGCCCATGCGGAAGGAATACCATGAGGTTAGGACCTGTAATCGGAAGAAAACAGCAGATGATCAAATACAAAGGAACGACGCTGTATCCGCCGGCAATGAACGATATCCTGAATGATTTCAATAACATTCTGTGTTACCAGATCGTGATCCAATCCAATGAAATCGGATTGGATGAGATCATCATCAGGATCAGTACCGACAGCGATTCCGAAACGTTCGTGAATGAAGTAAGAGATCATTTCCGCGCCAAGCTAAGGGTGAGCCCGAAAATTGAAATCATGGATTTCAGGGTATTGTCTAAAACCGTGTTCCATCCGAACAGCAGGAAGCCCATTACCTTTATCGACTTAAGAAATTAAATAAACAATACATTAATTAATAACTCATGAAAAAATCAGCATTAATTCTTTTTGTTTTCCTAATAAGTATGGTCTCTGCGCAAAAGATGAAGGTAACTTCGGGAAATTTCGATTTTCTGAAAGGGCAGACCGAACTGAACCTTCAGATGGATTACAGCCACATGACTTTTTATAAGGAAAATATGGATGAGGCGGCCTACATTGCCAAACAGGAAAACGATATCCGGAAAGCCGGTAAAAGTCCGGAAGAATTTGAAAAATGGAAAAAAGACTGGGAATATTCCAAGGACACTCAGTTTGTAGACAAGTTCCTGGCTTCGATGAATAAAAACATGGACATTAAAACCTCTGTGAACAATTCATCGGCAAAATATACCCTGATCGTGGAAACGGTATGGATTTATCCGGGATGGTTCGGAGGCATCATGAACCAGCCGTCTAAACTCAGCACGCTTCTGAAATTTGTAGAAACCGCAGACCCTTCCCGCGTTCTGCTGGAAATTGAAAGCAAGAATGCGCCCGGCGATAATTTTGTAGGGTTGCCCAATAACAACGACCGGATTTCGGAGGGATATGCCAAAACGGCAAAGACCTTGGCCCATATGATCGGAAAGAAGGTCAGGTAAGAAAACTGATAAAATAACGTGAATTCAAGATACAAACTGTAAACAAAGGCTGGAAGAGGGAAGCTGGATGCCGGAAGTTTCTCTTGTCAGACATAGAATCAAAGATCCTGATCATCAAACTGAATATTTTATCGCTTTAGTAGAGGAGTTCTTATTCAATCCTGAATGATCAGCCTCTGTTTTTTCAATCAGGGGCAGATTTATATTGTTTTAAAGTCCTGAAAGGACGGCTTAGTACAGGATAGGATAAAATCCTATCAGAAGCGTAAACCGTTTATTTGTGTCAACAATTGAATCAGCCTCATTTTTACTTTTGAATTAAATAATCGGCTGAATATGATTTTGATACGGTCGAGATCACGTTAAAATAGAAATACGCTTCCGAACCCGGAAGCGTATTTTTTATGCCTGTAGTTTTTCTGTTTTAATGAATTCAGCTAAATTTTTTATCGCCGTATCGTGTATCCTGACGAAGGTATTCTTTTTATTCCAGACATAGCCGGCCAGTACAGCACAGATCTTTCTCTTTACATCCGGGTTTTCCGGCTGGTGGAAAAACAGCTCCTGGAGATTTCCGGTATACCATTCTTTGACATAGGTGGTGAAAACATTCACACCATATAAGATATAATCCGCATACTCTTTCTGCCAGTCGATGGTTTCGCCGTTCAGCTGACGTAAAGCCAATTTGGCGGCCAGCATTCCTGATTCCGTGGCGAAAGCCATCCCCGAAGAGAAAACGGGATCCAGGAATTCGGAAGCATTTCCCGTTAAGGCAAATCCGTCTCCGAATAATTTTTTCACCGAGCAGGAATAGTCTTTGAGATGTCTCGGCTCAAAAAGGAAATCCACCTCCCCGAAACGCTTTACGTAATAATCCGAAAGGGAAATGGCATTTCTTAAAGCTTCCGCCGTATCGCCGTTTTCGGATAACTGATCGATATATTCTGTAGGTCCGACAATGCCGACGCTGGTATTTCCGTTGGAGAAAGGGATCACCCAAAGCCAGACTTCCCTTTCAATAATATCGAATGAGATCAGCGTTCCTTCGGTTCCTTCTTCACGGTTGGTATCCTTTACATGGGAAAAGATGGCAGAGTGGGGCGATAGTTTTGATGGTTTTTCAAGATCCAGCAGCCTTGGCAGCACCCTTCCGTAGCCGCTGGAGTCGATGACGAATTTGGCGTGGATCTCTTTTGTTTCGCCGTCTTTTGTTCTTACGGTCGTTACGGAATCCGTGCCGTTGAACTCAATGCCGGTTACTTCGGTCTCAAATTCCAGGTCAATGCCCTTGTTGATCACTTCCTGAGCCAGCGTATTGTCAAAATCGGCCCTTGGAACCTGCCAGGTCCAGTCCCAGCCTTCCCCGAATTTATTGCTGAAATCAAAAATGCATACTTCGTTGCCTCTTAGAAAACGGGCACCCAGCTTTTTCTCGAATCCCATTTTATCAAGGGCCGGGAATAATCCGGCTTCATCAAAATGGTCCATTACCCGAGGGATGAGGCTTTCCCCAACCACCAGTCTCGGAAACTTGGTTTTTTCAACAACTTTTACGCTGACGTTGTTCTTCTTTAAGTATGAAGAAGATACGCATCCGGAAGGCCCGGCACCGATTACAAGAACGTCAACAAATTCTTTGCTCATCTTTGATTTTTTATTTTAATAATAACTTCTATCTTTGCCGCAAAATTAATGACAATTAATTAATAATTACAAAATTATCTTATTATTACTTTTTAATTAATGAAAATAAATAACTTTTTAACACTGAGCGACTTTAAAAAAGTCATCATGGAGAATGAAAAAATAGAACTGGATGAAACGCTTCTTGCCCGGGTGGATGAAAGCTTCCGGTTTCTGAAAGAATTTTCAAAAAATAAAGTAATATATGGAGTCAATACAGGCTTCGGACCGATGGCCCAGTTTAAAATAAGCGACGAAGATACGCATCAGCTTCAGTACAACCTGATCCGCAGCCATTCGTCCGGGATGGGGAATCCGCTTCCTGCCGATGAAGCAAAGGCCTGCATGCTGGCCCGGATGAATACCCTGTCCCTGGGAAGATCGGGCGTTCATCAGTCGGTAGTTAACTTGCTTAAAGAATTAATAAACAGAGATATTACACCGCTGATCTTTGAACACGGCGGGGTAGGGGCAAGTGGCGATCTGGTGCAGCTGGCCCATCTGGCCCTGGTACTGATCGGAGAAGGGGAGGTTTTTTATAAAGGAGAAAGAAAACCGACGAAGGAAGTCTTTGAAACGGAAGGTCTGGAGCCGATCAAGGTGGAAATCCGTGAAGGACTGGCCCTGATGAACGGAACATCCGTGATGTCCGGGATCGGGGCGGTAAATGCGCATAAAGCCAATCAGTTAACCGATATTTCTTTAAAATTATCCTGCGCAATCAACGAAATCGTCCAGGCTTACGACGATCATTTGTCGGAAGCACTGAACGGAACCAAGCTTCACGCAGGTCAGCAGAAGGTGGCTGCAAAAATGCGTGCCCATTTGTCCGACAGCAAACTGATCAGGAAAAGAGCCGACCATTTATACACCCATTTTGAGGAGCAGGAAATCGTATTCAAGGAAAAGGTTCAGGAATATTACTCTTTACGTTGTGTGCCCCAGATTCTGGGACCTGTCCTGGATACTTTGGAGTACACGGAAACGGTACTGGAAAATGAGATCAATTCGGCGAACGATAATCCGATCATCAATGTGGAAGATCAGCATGTTTACCACGGCGGAAATTTCCACGGTGACTATATTTCGCTGGAAATGGATAAGCTGAAAATTGTGGTTACCAAACTCACGATGCTGGCGGAAAGACAGCTGAATTATCTTTTAAACTCTAAAATCAACGAGATTCTGCCTCCGTTTGTGAATCTGGGGAAATTAGGCTTCAATTTCGGAATGCAGGGCGTGCAGTTTACGGCTACTTCCACAACAGCGGAAAGCCAGATGCTCTCCAACCCGATGTATGTCCACAGCATCCCGAACAACAATGACAATCAGGATATCGTGAGCATGGGAACCAATGCCGCAGTAATCTGCAGAAAAGTAATCGAAAATGCTTTCGAAGTGTTAACGATTGAAGCCATTACCATTGTTCAGGCCATCGAATATCTGGGTTTCCAGGATAAGATCTCATCGGCAACAAAAGCGCTGTATGACGAAATAAGAAAGATCATTCCTGCGTTTTCCAAGGATATGGTGATGTATCCGTATCTGGAAGAGGTGAAGAATTATCTGAAGAACCTGTAACTTCCTGCTTACAACAGTTGTCATAAAAGAATATATACTAAAAACTAAAACTTACATACGCAACACATGAAATGTGCAATCATCACAGGCGGCTCCAGGGGAATTGGAAGAGCGATCTGTCTTAAACTGGCAGAAGAGAAGAACTACCATCTGCTGATTAATTATACTTCCAACGAAACGGCGGCAAAAGAAACGCTCGCTAAAGTTGAAGAATTGGGTGCTACGGGAGAAATCCTGAAATTCGATGTCGGCAATGCCGGAGAAACACAAGGTATTTTAACCCAATGGCAGGAGAACAACCCGGAAGCAATCGTTGAGGTAATTGTAAACAATGCCGGGATTACCAGGGACGGACTTTTCATGTGGATGCCGAGTGAAGACTGGAATGCCGTCATCAACACCAGCCTGAATGGCTTTTTCAATGTAACCAACTTTTTTATCCAGAAGCTGCTGCGCAACAAATACGGACGGATCATCAATATGGTTTCCGTTTCCGGCGTAAAAGGAACGGCCGGGCAGACCAATTATTCCGCGGCAAAAGGAGCTTTGGTGGGCGCGACAAAAGCGCTGGCACAGGAAGTGGCCAAAAGAAATATCACCGTGAATGCAGTGGCGCCAGGATTCATCAGAACCGATATGACGCAGGAGTTCAATGAAGATGAACTGAAAGCCATGATCCCGGCCAACCGGTTCGGTGAAGCGGAAGAAGTGGCGGATCTGGTGGCGTTTTTAGCTTCGAAAAAATCATCGTACATCACCGGCGAAGTCATTAATATTAACGGAGGAATCTACTCTTAATAAATGTAACAATATACCAATGTAACAATATACCAATAACCAATGGACCAATGAATACGGATTGATTAAAAATTGTTACATTGCCAGATTGATACATTGTTAAATTTAACAATATGGAAAACAGGGTGGTCATTACCGGAATGGGAATTTATTCCTGCATCGGAACTTCTTTGGAAGAGGTGAAGGAATCTTTATTTCAGGGAAAATCCGGTATCTTTTTAGTAGACGAAAGAAAGGAGTTCGGTTTCAGGTCGGGGCTTACGGGCGTAGTTCCCAAGCCGGATCTGAAGAACCTCCTGAACCGCCGGCAGCGGGTGAGCATGGGCGAAGAAAGCGAATATGCTTACATTGCCACTTTGGATGCCTTAAAACAGGCAGGGATAGACCAGGAATTTTTAGATCGTCATGAAGTCGGGATTTTATACGGAAACGACAGTGTCTCCAAAGCCGTGGTAGAATCGATAGATATTGCCAGAGAGAAAAAAGATACGACGCTGATGGGATCCGGAGCGATTTTCAAATCGATGAACTCTACGGTTACGATGAACCTTTCCACGATTTTTAAACTGAGGGGAATCAACCTGACCATCAGTGCGGCATGTGCCAGCGGATCGCATGCTCTGGGACTGGCGTTTATGATGATTAAAAATGGCTTCCAGGACATGATCGTCTGCGGAGGCGCACAGGAAACCAACAAATATTCGATGGCGAGCTTCGACGGGCTGGGCGTTTTTTCCGTAAGGGAAGACGAACCCACGAAAGCTTCCAGGCCTTTCGATTCCGCAAGGGACGGGCTGATCCCGAGCGGCGGCGGTGCAACCCTGATCGTTGAAAGCCTGGAATCGGCACAGAAAAGAGGCGCGAACATCCTTGCAGAAATCGTAGGCTACGGGTTTTCCTCAAACGGCGGTCATATCTCGACCCCGAATGTCGACGGGCCGGCCCTGGCGATGGAAAGAGCGCTGAAACAGTCAGGCTTCAGAGCACATGATATCCATTACATTAATGCCCACGCTACTTCTACCCCGATCGGTGATGCCAATGAGGCAAAAGCGATTTACGAAATCTTCGGCGGGGAAGTTCCGGTAAGTTCCACAAAATCCATGACGGGGCACGAGTGCTGGATGGCCGGTGCCAGTGAAGTAATCTACTCGATCCTGATGATGCAGAACGATTTTATCGCCCCCAATATCAACCTCGAACATCCTGACGATGAAGCCAAAAGGATAAATCTGGTGGCTGAAACAAAAAGTCAAAAAATTGACGTATTTTTGTCGAATTCTTTCGGATTTGGGGGAACCAACTCCGCATTAATCGTAAAAAAATTTAATTAAAAACATGGAAAGGGAGAAAATTATCGCGATCGTTAATGATTTTTTAGTGAATGAATTTGAGGTGGACGGTGATGAGATCAGCAGTGAAGCCAATTTAAAAACGACACTTGGGCTGGACAGCCTGGATTATATTGATATGGTGGTGGTTATCGAATCCAATTTCGGCGTAAAACTTGGCGAAGCCGACTTTAAAAAGATGGTGACGTTCGATGATTTCTATACCACGATTGAAAATAAAATCACAGAAAAGAATAAATAATATCTTAATGTAACAATGTAATAATAGAACAGTTTGCCAATGCTTCATTGAATAATTGTTACACTGTTACATTGATATATTGTTACATTATTAAACTAATGCTATGAACAAATGGAAAGGTAAATCCAGAGGAACCATCCTGGGATACAGGATTTTTGTCTGGTGCATCAGAAACATCGGAATCCGGAGTTCGTATGCCGTCCTGTATTTTGTAGCCTTCTACTATTTCCTGTTCGAAAAAAAGAGCAATACCTATTACCGCTATTATTTCAGCCAAAGACTGCAATACGGATACTGGAAAACCAAATTATCTTTATTTAAAAATTACTTCACTTTCGGAACGGTTTTAATCGATAAGACTGCGATTTCAGCCGGATTACGGGATAAATATACCTATGAATTCGATGGAATAGAAAATCTCAGGAACCTTCTGGCCGAAAAAAAAGGAGGGGTTCTCATCAGTGCCCACATCGGAAACTTTGAAATCGCTGAACATTTCTTTGCCGATATCGATTTCGATTGCCAGATCAATCTGGTGACTACCGATCAGGAAGTGACCGTCATCAAAGAATACCTGGAAAGTGTTTCCGTAAAGGAAAGCAGTATTAAATTCATCTATGTAAAAGAGGATATGTCGCATATTTTCGAGATCAATGAAGCATTGTCTAAAAATGAGCTGATCTGCTTTACCGGCGACCGCTATTTTGAAGGCTCTAAATTTTTGGAAGGTGAATTGCTCGGAAAAACCGCAAAATTCCCGGCCGGACCCTTCCTGATTGCTTCAAGATTAGGTGTTCCCGTAGTCTACGTTTATGTGATGAAAGAGAAAAATCTACACTACCATTTGTACGCAAGGGTAGCCCGGAACGTCAAAAAGCGCGATGCCCAGGGACTTCTCAATTCCTATACCCAAAATCTGGAATCCATGATCAGGAAATATCCCCTTCAATGGTTCAATTATTTCGATTTTTGGGATGATATTGATTAATTTTCCTACTTTTACCCTAAATAAAACTAATATTACTCAAACATCAATGGTTACAAATTAATTGGTAAACAAGAGCTGCCGCTGATCCTGCCAGGCATTCATACCTTTGCAGATTTAGAATATTCAGCGTTTGTCGGCTTATTTCATGCTTTACCTCATTTATAACCATTACTAACACAGCTTTCCCTTTGAAAAAAGAATTCGACATACTGGTAATCGGCAGCGGATTGGGAGGTCTTGTTTCGGCGCTTGTTCTCGCCAAAGAAGGCCTGAAAGTCTGTGTCCTGGAAAAAAACAACCAGTATGGCGGCAACCTTCAGACGTTTTCCCGCGACAAAATGATTTTTGATACCGGTGTTCATTATCTCGGCGGGCTTTCCGAAGGGCAGAACCTCCATCAGTATTTCTCCTATCTCGGTATTATGGACGATCTGCAGCTTGAGCAGATGGAAGAGGACGGATATGACAGAATCACTTTCGGGGACGATAAAACCGAATATCCGCATGCGCAGGGCTACGGCAATTTTGTGGATCAACTGGCCCGGCATTTTCCTGAAGAAAGGGAAAACCTTCAGAATTACTGTGAAGAAATCCAGAGGATCTGCAGCCGGTTTCCGAGATATAACCTGGTAGGGAAAGACCCCTATCCTGAAGAAATCCTGCACCTGAATACCAAACGGTTTATTGAATCCATTACGCAGAACAGGACCCTTCAGTCGGTTCTGCTGGGCTCGAATTTTCTGTATGCCGGAGATTCTGAAAATGTTCCTTTTTACGTACATGCCTTAACGGTAAACTCGTATATCCAGAGTGCCTACAAATGCATCCGGGGAGGAAGCCAGATTTCAAAACTGCTGATCCGGAAGCTTCGCGAACACGGCGCGGAAGTTCATAAGCATTCCGAAGTTTCAGAATTTATATTCAATGAAAATCAGGTTCTGGCAGGCGTGAAAACTTCGGCCGGCAAAGAATACCATGCGAAAAATTTTATTTCCAATATAGAAATAAGGTCTGCCATAAGGCTGATCGGAGAAAACCGCCTGAAGAAATCTTTTCTGAACCGGATCGGAAGCTGGGAACCGGTATCCTCCTGTTTCAGTGTTTACCTGGTGCTGAAGCCACAGACCATTCCGGAATTCAATTATAACATTTATCATTTTTCCAATGAAGAATTGGTATGGAATGCGTACCGCTATCAAAAAAATGACTGGCCCGAAACCTATATGCTGTCTACCACCCGATCCAGGCATCATCCGGATTTTGCCGAAAGCATGACCGTTATTTCCTATATGGATTTTGAGGAAGTGGAAACATGGAAAAATACATTCAATACCGTCGTGGAAGAGAAGGAGCGCGGAGAAGCGTATGGAAGGTTCAAGCTCGAAAAAGCGGAAAAGATGATCGATGCCGTAGAAAAGAAAATTCCGGGTCTGAGAAAGTCGATTAAAAGAATATATACGTCTTCGCCTCTGTCGTACCGGGATTATATCGGAAGTTTTAACGGGAATATGTACGGCTATATGAAAAGTTCGGAAAATCCCCTTAAAACCATGGTTTCCCCGAAAACGAAAATCGATAACCTCTTTCTTACGGGACAGTCGGTGAATATGCACGGGATTTTAGGCTGTACCATCGGGGCTTTCAATACCTGTGCAGAAATCCTGGGCAGGGAGGTGATTGATGAACGGCTAACCCAACTGATTAAGTAGCTGATAGCAATTGGCTTTTTGCTACTGGCTTTACAATCAGAATTTTAAAATTCATAAATGGATCATTAAATTATTTCAAGTACTTAATAAAAATAAAGGTGAAGAAAAATAAAATTCGCGGTTTAGTCGAGAGACATCTTTCAGAGCGGCAAAAGATCACATTTCTTTGCTTCATACTGATTCTGAATCTGAGCCTTATCTCCTGCGGAATAAGAAAATCGGTTCGTCATGTCCCTGATATCAAGCAATATGCACTTGAAATTCCGAAGGTGAATAAGATTAACGATTCCACTTTCAGCTTTAATGAAAATTCTTTAACGAAAAACAGGCAGCAGCTCTGGGAATTGTATATTAAAGGAAACCCTTTGCAGCTGGGCTACAACAACGGTGCGCTTACCCAAAGCCTGATGCAGAAGCAGGAAGAGGTCTTTTTCTCGAAAGTGGAGGGTTTTGTTCCGTCAAAATTTAAGCAAAATCTTTTAAGAGGTTTTCTGAAATGGTACAACCGGAAGATGTACCTGAATATCCGGGAAGATTACCAGGCTGAATTGTACGGATTATCCCGCTATTCCTCCGACCAATATAATTTTATCGCACCAAAATTCCTCAGAAGCATGTACCTGCACGGTGCCCACGATATCGGCCACGCGATGCAGGATCTGATGATGGTCGGCTGTACGTCGCTTGCCGTGTGGAATGAAAATACGGAAGACGGCGACCTGCTGATCGGCCGGAATTTCGATTTTTACGTTGGGGATGATTTTGCTAAGAATAAACTCATCGAACTGGTAGAACCGGAAGAAGGAATTCCGTACCTGTCCGTGAGCTGGCCCGGGATGATCGGGGTGGTGTCCGGAATGAACAAGGAAGGAATTACCGTAACGATCAACGCCGGAAAGTCGAAGATTCCGCTGACCGCCAAAACCCCTATTTCCCTGGTGACAAGGGAGATTTTGCAGTATGCGAAAACTATCGATGAAGCCATTGCCATTGCTAAAAAGAGAAAGGTTTTTGTATCGGAATCCATTCTGGTGGGCAGTGCGAATGATAAAAAAGCAGCGATCATCGAAGTTTCGCCGGATAATTTCGGAGTTTATAAAGTGGAGAATACGGGTAAAGTGTTTTGTACCAACCATTTCCAGTCGGAGGCCTATAGAAATGATAAAAGAAATCAGAAACAGATCGCAGAGAGCCATTCGGAGTACCGCTACGAGAAGCTGCAGGAGCTTCTGCAGGAAAACAAAAAGCTGAATCCCGAAAAGATGGCGGCTGTTTTAAGAGATCAATCGGGGTTGAAAGGAGAGAAGATCGGTTATGGCAATGAAAAGGCGATTAATCAGCTTCTGGCGCATCATGCGGTGATCTTTTCACCTAAGAAAAAGCTGGTCTGGGTTTCCGCCAATCCTTACCAGCTGGGAGAATTTGTATGCTACGACCTCAATGCGATTTTTTCAGGTCAAAAACCGGTCAACGGAACGCTGGCCACAACTGAGCTTACGATTCCCAAAGATCCGTTTTTAGATTCCCCGGAATTTAAGCATTATGAAGAATTCAAGCTGGCCCAATCTGAAATCAATGAGGCGGCAGATGACAAGGCCAAAGCACTCAGCAACGGATTCATTCCGCATTACCAGTCGCTGAACCCGGATTTCTGGCTGGTCTACTACCAGGCCGGAAAATACTACTTCAACAGAAAAGACTATTCCAGGGCAAAACCTGAATTTGAAAAAGCATTATCCAAAGAAATCACCACGGTCCCGGACCGCAGAAATGTCGAGAAATACCTGAAGAAGACGAAGAAGAAACTGCGGTGAGAAGTGAAGGGTGAATTTTGCTTCGCAAGTGAATGGTGAATTAGTAATACTGAATTTTCTTAGATAAAAGATCAATGTTCGATGCTGAATTCATCTTCCGTCCGATCATTACACTTCAAAAAATTCACCATTCACTTGCAAAGCCGGATTCGCCATTGACATCAGACCAGTGTAGAAATAAAAGACTGCCGGCGTAGCCCCGATAGAAACGGCATCCTTTTTCTGTAAGGGCTTTGAAAAAAGGCGTGGGCGAAAAAGATACAGCGGATAGCGGGATGAAGCTCCTGAAAAAATCAGTTGTTGTCCGGGCTTACCCTGTTCAGGAAAAAGAAGGTGAGGATCCACGTTAATGCAGATGCTGAGACTGCCAGGATCATGCTTCCGATCACGTATTGCAGCAGGTTGTTTTTTACCAGGTCGAAATTCAGTTCCTGGCTCAGGAGGTTGCTGTTGCCGTCTACAAAGGGAGCGCCCAGAAACAGGGAAGCCGCGATGATAAACGGAATGAAGGGCGGCAGGCTGACGTTGGAGGCAAAGAATGCCAGAACCTTGTTGAGCTTGAAAAGTACCGCCAGCGCAATAACGATCAGCGTATGGAAACCCCAGAAAGGGGAGAAGCCCACAAAGACACCCAACGCAATGGAAAATGCTTTCGTCCGGTTGGTTCCGTCGCTTTCCAGCACATCTTCTTTAATAAACCGCCGGATGCTTTTTTTTCTGAAATTGTTGATGAAATTCCGCGGGATGATATACAGTAAAGTGATCGTCACCAGGATGGTATTGAGGATGCTGATGCGCGTAAAATCTTTGAACGGCCTGAAATGCGATACCCTTTCCGAAGGATCGTACAGCACTTTTACCGGCACATTTTTTACCGGTACGTGCCTCCAGGCAGTCCGTACGATAATCTCGATCTCGAACTCAAATTTCGGGGTAAAGTATTTCTTGGGAATTTTGTGAAGGGGATACAGCCGGTAGCCGGACTGGGTGTCTTCCAGCTTAATACCCGTTTCGAACCAGAACCAGAAGTTGGAAAACCGGTTTCCGAAGCTGCTTTTTTTAGGAATGCCGTCCTGGGCCATGTTGCGGTTTCCGATGAGCAATACATCTTCTTTTTCGAACAGCAATGCTTCTACAAAAACAGGGATGTCGTCCGGATAGTGCTGGCCGTCGGAATCGATGGTGACAGCATAATGATAACCCAGCTTTTCCGCTTTCCGGAAGCCTGTTTTCAGTCCGTTTCCCTTTCCTTTGTTTTCAGGTAAATGAATAACCTGAATCTGCGGGTACTGCGCCAAAATTTCCTTAGTAGAATCGGTAGAGCCGTCGTTGACCACAATAATGTCCTGTGTATAGTCGAGTACGCCGTCGATCACCCGTTTGAGGGTTTTCCCGTTGTTGTAAGTCGGTATTAAAACACAGATTTTCTTTGCGGAAATGGCGTTCCGTACTTCAGGAAGGGTCATGGTTTTATTTTAGGGTAGCTCTTTCAGCAGGCGTAATGGTTTTGGATTGTGCCGCAAACCGTTTGATGTAATTTTTAAGGACTGTGTTCTGCTTGCTGTAATTGGCCAGCAGAAAAGTTTTATCTTCTTTTAAACTTCCCCTGTAGCCCACGATTTTGGGAATGTTTTCCTGAACGCTCATCCGGATGACCCTGAGCTCCGCATTATTGGGATTGCTTTTAACGACTGCTTCCAGGCTGGTCGCTCCGGACTTTACCAGAGCTTTCCGGTTGGTTTTGGTAATTTTGGCTTCCATGATCTTTGCTGCAGCCTTGTACCCCTGAATTACAGCATCCTGGCCTGGGGCCTTTTCAGCCAGATTGATGAAAGATTCCGTGTTGGCATTGGAAGCGTTGGCCTTTGCATAGCTTTCTCTCAACGATTCGAGGTTCGACTGGAAGAAGAGAACGAAAGCGGTAATCAGTGAAAATATCAGTTTCATGAGGTCAGTTTTTGATAGTTAACAGACATTTTCAATGCAATAGTCCCGCCAAAAAAGGTGGTATTTTTTACCTTCACGTCTTCATCGGTTTGGGTAATGTCTAACTGCAGCTTCAGGTCCGGCGTTTCAAAAGGGTTGATGATCGCCATAAATTTGATGTTGGAAGCCGTCTTCAGAAACAAAGGCAGACCGGTAATTTCCTCAGAAAGTTCTTTTACGATCTGCATCATGCATACTCCGGGCGTTACCGGGTTTCCCGGAAAATGCCCTTTGAAAATCTCATGGTCCTTATTCAGGAAGATATGGGCCGTGTAGGTTCCGTTTTCTGCCTGTTCGTAAGACTGCAAGGTATAAAAATCGGTAAGGATGGTCTGCATACAATTATTTTTTCATGTTAAAGGTATAATACACGCCGGCCTGGAACGTGATGTTTGAATGGTCGTTGTAGAAAGAATACACCGGAATGAAACCTTTCTTTACTCTGGCTTCGATCCCGAAATGCTCGGTAATATCGAATCCTGCCCCTGCCGTAATCCCAAGGTCGATTTCATTGGAGGCATCGAAGTTTTCCTGCTCTACCAGAAATTCCAGCGTCGGCCCGAAATGAACGTTGAATTTATTGAAGTAGAATTTGTTAATCAACTGAAGGCCTACATAAGAAGCCGTAAGCGTCTGCCCGTTCCAGTTGTTGATATTGGTGTCCAGTTTTGCCCCTTGTCTCGAGTAGTTGATCTCCGGCTGCAAAGCATAAAACCGGGCAAATCGGATATTTCCGAACAATCCCACATATAGGTCGGTTTTATTTTTGAATTCCATCCTTGCATTGTCATTGCCGGTATAGTCGTAATCCATATAGGAATACCACTGCGCTTTATTCGTGAAATGCGAGAAATTAGCACCGGCCCGGATTCCGGGATTAAATGTTACCTGCGCCAGGGAAAATCCTGAGATCAGGAGGATAAGTAAGGAAATAATTTTTTTCATGGATATTTATTCGTTTTCGGTTATCTGAAACAGTTTGATGTTTATTTTAAAATCTTTATGCTGAAGATTCAGGCTGTCCGCGAAGATATGTTTTTTTGCCTCAAAAGTAAAATCGATTTTCGCCTTATTGTTTTTTGTGTAAACGATTTGTTTGAGGAGTTTATTCTCTTTGTTAAAGAATAAGTAATATTTCTTTTGATTGATTTTTGAAAGGTAAATGCTTGAATTTCCATTCTCAAAGGTTTCGGATACAGGGTATTTCTGTCTCAGGAGTTCCCGGAAGTCATCTTTCAGGAAGTTGATGACGATCTTCTTATCCATATCGGGAAGTACGTAATTCAGCTTAAAATCCGTCTCCGAAATTTCAAAATCGATTAATTTATTTCCGAAATCTGAAGTCAGCGCCACCCGGTGGGTCGTTTCATTAATTTTTTTTAATATCAGGATTCCGCTGACGTGATTTTTGTAAATGTCCATCCGGCATTTATACACGTAATCTTCCTTTGAAGAAAAATACAGGTTTTCCACCCTTTTTTCCGCGTTCAGAACCGGTTTTGCATCCGTAAGCCTGTAGGTTTTACAGGATACCAACAGGATGAAAACCAGGCTATAAACTGAATTCCGAAGCAGCAACCGGTGCATTGATCCTGGTATTTTTGAAAACGATATTGGTGGTGTCTCCCGAAGCTTCCGTCATATTCACCTGGGAAACCGTCGACTGGCTTTTAGGAAAATACAATTCAATCTGTTTGATGTATTTCAGCAGCTGCGCAGATTTGGGCGTAAACCGGGCAATGTTGAAACTGCCGTTTTTCAGGTAGGCTACGGAAAATTCCGGATCGTTGAACATCTGTCCGTTGGAACTGCCCACGATCAGCTTATTGATTTTCTCGAATGTTTTGCTCTTCGCATCCACCGCAGACTTTTTACCCTGATCGTTGATGAAAATTTTATTATCCTTGAAAACGATGCTGTACTGATACGGTTTGGTATACTTCCAGCTCAGCATATTCGGGGTTTTCAAAGACATTCTTCCGTAGGTAACGATGTTTTTATCCAGGAAATCCATTTTCTTGGTCTGGGTAAAATCGCTTTGAAGGGTTCTGATCTCTTTGGTTTCGGAAGAAACTTTAGCAACGAACGCTTTCGCTTCCGCTCCCGGCATGGCGGTATTCTGTGCAAAAAGGAAACCCGAGACGGACAATCCTATGATGATGAAAATATTTTTAATCATTGTTTTTATTTTAAGTGAACAAATTCTGACCCTGAAAGTCAAAGCTTTGAATTATTAATCCAAAAATCTTTGATTTTTTAACCTGTATACGCTTAAAGTTCATCCATAATAGACTTTATTGAGTATAAATAAATCTTTTATGACTTTCGTGGTTCAAAACAGCTTCTGTGTTAAATTATTCGATGGTAAAAGTCGAATATTTTTCACGTTTCAAAAATACTAATAAATTTACCAAAACATGATACGTTTTTTCGGAAGTGTCGTGAAGGAGAATAATGCTTCCCGGCTTCAGTCCTTTGGTCACTTTCCTGTAGATTTTGCTTTCGTCTTCGGTCATGGTATCCAGCGAACGGACATTCCAGCCGATGCTTTTTTTGTCCGTCAGCTTTATCGCTTTGGCGATATTCGGATTGGTTACCCCAAAAGGCGGACGGTATAGACCGGTCTTCAAATTCCCGGTTTTCAGCATCGCTGCATCACATTTTTCAATTTCCTCCACCATTTTTGATGTGGATAGAAATCCGGTATTATCTGAATGGGTAAAGGTGTGATTGCCGATCGTATGACCTTCTGAAATAATTCTTTGGAATGTTTCGGGATATTTCTCAATCTGTTTTCCGATACAGAAGAAGGTGGCTTTGATATGGTTTTCTTTTAAGAGATCCAAAAACTCCGGGGTAAATTCCGTCGGTCCGTCATCGAAAGTAAGAGCTACTTCCTTGATTTTTGTCCTTTTATGCGTAATGCTTTTGACGAAATAGCCAAGCCCGATATCAAAGGATCCCCAAATAACTATTGCCGAAAACATCAGGAAACAAAACAGATATACCCAGAACGTCCCGTGAAACGCATAAATAAATACATTGCAGAAAAGGTAAAACAGGATAAAATAATAATGTTTCATTTTTGAATTTAGGCTTAAAAATATCTACAACTTATATCTGTAATATGATTTGCTGAGTGAAACGCCTTTGCGAACGAAAATATTTTCAAACTTTACAATTAATTTTTGCGCTCTTTGCGTTAAAAATAATTCAACAGCTAAACTCTTTCCAGCAAAACCAGACTATGGTCATTCCCGCCAAGATGATTGTAAAGTAAAATATTTTTTACCTCTTCTTTTTTCACTTCGTTAATTCTCATGATTGCCGGAATTTCCTGTTTTTTAAGGATCTGACAGGCCATAAAAGCTGAAAAACCGCTGGCGGTATTGAACTCTCCGCTTAGATGCTTATAATAAAGCAAAACGGAATCTGTAAACCGTTCTATGGCTTTGGTATAGTAAACATCAGATTTTGCATCGCCGCTGAATCCTAAGATAACGGCATCGACCCCGTTGAAAGTCAGGTTGTTTTTGGCTAAAAACGATTCAATAAACGGTTGGGTTTCTTCCAAATCCAGCCGGTTGGTGATGCTGATGTCTTTCAGCCGGGCATAAGAGCTGTCCTTCTTATTTTTGCTTAGAACAAAAAAGCTGGCACCTTCTCCCCAGACGACCCCGTTTGTCGTGGAGTGCAGGTAATCCACAGGAAGGTCTTCCTGCTTTTTGATGGTTTTGTTCAATTCATACAAATCCATGGTTCTTTCGGTCTGTTCATCGGTGGAGCCTACCAAAACGTGTTCGGCTTCACCGTCGGTGATCTGAAGCCTGGCATCAAGCATCGAAAATTCCAGTGAAGAAGAGGAATTGACATATGTGAAATTGTAGGCGTGGCACTGCAGGCCTAAGGCAATCTGCCCGGCTACCGTATTGTGGGTCGACTGGATAAAATAAGTCGGCGTCAGGAACTCTTCGTTATTGTCCAGCACATTCTTCAGGAACTTTTCAGAATCCTGGGAACAGCCCATTCCGGTTCCTACGATAATGGCATCCGGATTTTCGATTCCGGCTTCTTTCAAAGCATATGAAGAGGCCACG
>Ga0308166_1000327_pt1 | contig 74235 bp, 71 predicted proteins | sample PhyCR2_2_FD_202137 | JGI IMG/M metagenome (GOLD analysis project Ga0308166, IMG submission 202137) | Phyllosphere microbial communities from UC Gill Tract Community Farm, Albany, California, United States - DLSLCC.R2 | ecosystem: Host-associated > Plants > Phyllosphere > Unclassified | place...
AGTCCCTCACCTCGCTCGCGGTCACGGGGCTGCTGCCGGATTCTCTCGTCGCGTCCGGATCGGTGCTGCTCGACGGGCATCAGGTCGTCGGTGCGCGCGATGCCGACCTCCGCCCCCTCCGTGGACCCGTCGCCCAGATCGTGTTCCAGGAGCCGCTCACCGCTCTCGACCCCCTGATGCGCGTCGGCCGCCAGATCGCCGAACCGCTGCGTCGTCACCTCGGCCTGCGCGGAACCGAACTGCGCTCGGCCGTGACCGCCGCCCTCGACGAGGTGGCACTGTCGGAACCGCGGTTCGCGCGCGCCTACCCGCATGAGCTCTCAGGGGGCCAGCGTCAGCGCGTGGCGATCGCGATCGCCCTCGCCGCTCGTCCTCAGCTGCTCATCGCCGACGAGCCGACGACAGCTCTCGATGTCACGGTGCAGGATGCTGTGCTCTCGCTGCTCGAGCGCCTCGTCGCCGAGCGCGGCATGGCGCTGCTCTTCATCAGCCACGATCTCGCCGTCGTGTCGCGCATGGTCGATCGCATCGTCGTGCTCCGTGACGGGCTCGTCGTGGAGGAGGGTGCGGTCGCTCAGGTGCTGCAGAGCCCGGCGGAGCCGTACACGCGGATGCTGGTCGACAGCGCCCGGGCGCTCGACGCGTTCCTCGATGCGAAGGGGGCCGGCGCATGAGTCTTCTCGAACTCCGCGGTGCGGGTTTCGCCTACGGATCGCGCCGGGTGCTCGATGACGTCTCGCTGCGCCTCGACGAGGGCGACTCGCTCGGCCTCGTCGGCGAGTCCGGCGCGGGCAAGTCGACGATCCTGCGGCTGCTGCTCGGGCTCTCGGCGCCGCGCGACGGACAGGTGCTGTTCGACGGGGCGCCGTTGTCGTTGCGCGACCGCGCGCAGATGCGACGGTTCCGGGCGAGCGTGCAGCCCGTATTCCAGGACCCGTACTCGTCGCTCGACCCCCGGCAGCGCATCGACCGCATCATCGGAGAGCCGCTGCGCTCGCTCGGCCTCGCCTCCCGAGCCGATGCGCAGCGCCGCATCGCCGAAGCGCTCGAATCCGTCGGCCTTCCCGCTGACACCGCCCGCCGTTACCCGCACGAGTTCTCGGGCGGACAGCGTCAGCGCATCGCGATCGCGCGTGCAGTGGTCTCACGTCCGCGGGTGCTGCTGGCCGACGAGCCGGTCAGCGCGCTCGATGTCACCACCCGCGTGCAGGTGCTCGAGCTGCTCGATCGCCTGCGTCGTGAGAACGGCCTGTCGCTCGTGATGGTGTCGCACGACCTCACCGCCATCGCCTCGGCGTGCGACCGCACCGTCGTGCTGCAGAACGGTCGCGTCGTCGAGCAGGGCGCCACGGCATCGGTGCTGCGCGCCCCGCAGGACCCCTACACCCGCGCGCTGGTCGACGCGGTTCCGCGCCTCCCCCGCTGAGCCGGCGCGACGTCTCCCGTCGGCATACGAGGAAGAGCCCGGATGCGCCGACACGCATCCAGGCCCTCGATCAGTTCGCTCTCCCGCGGACTAACTGGTGCGACGGCGGAGCCCGACTGCGACCGCGCCCACGATCAGCAGCAGCACTCCCAGCGCCACCGACCCCCAGTCGACGCTCCCGCCGGTGATGGCGAGAGCGTCACCGGTCTCGCCACCCGGATGCGCCGGTGTGCCCGGCTCCTGTGGACCTTCCGGGGCCACCGGTGTCGTGGTCGCCGTGTTCGTCAGCACCACCGCGATGGTCTGGTCCGCACCGATCGTCACCGTGCTCGTGACCGCCCCATCGACCTCGAACACCGGTGTGCCCCAGGTCACGCCGGTGATGGTCGGCAGACCGACCTCGGTCAGCGTCACCACGTCGCCCTCGGTCAGCCCGCTCACGGTGACAGGGGTGCCGTCTGCCATCACGGACAGCTCCTGTGCCGTGCCGTCGCCCACGGTGTACTGCACCGTGAACACCGTGTCACCCGGCACCGCGCTCGACGCCGTTCCGTCGATGACCTTCACCACCGAGAAGCCGCCGCTCGCCGCTGCCGCCTCTCGGAACTGGATCGAGGCCGCTCCCCGCACCGTTGCGGCGCGCGTCGTCTCGAACGTCGCGAAGACCTGGCAGACGACCCCGTCGGCTCCGGGAGACTGCGCCCACGAGATCTGCTCCCGAGAAGCCGGGGTGGCCGCTCCCGAGACGGTGACCGTGCCGGCCTCATCTGCAGTGATGCACAGGGTGACCGTCGTGGATGACCCCGCATCCGTGCCCTCGACGGTCAGGACGCCGTCAGAGAGCGATGCTCCTCCCTCGCAGACGGTCGCGGAGCCGCCGTCGATGGTGAGCGCGATCGGCTGACCGTAGACGTTGGTGGTCACATCGACGCGCGCAGTCTCGCCGACCTCGAGGTCGGTGTCCTCCGCGCGCAGACCGAAGGTGAGTTCGCTCTCGGCCGCGGTCAGAGCCAGGATCCGCTGCTGCTCGGCCGCATCCATGTTCGCCTCGCAGTATCCCTCCTCGTTCTCCCACTCGGGATCCGAGACGCACCACACGAGATATTGACGCGCCTCGCGGGAGTCATGGTTGGCGTTCGACGCGAGACCCCCGAACATGGTCACGGGCATGTCGTGGCGCAGGATATACGCGATGATGCGCTCCTGCTCGGTGGTGAGGCGGACGTTCTGGTCGAGATGCTCGAGACCGGGGACGACCACGCCGCCGTACGTGATCTCGCCATCGGCGTTGACGCGCGTGCAGGTGCGGCTGTGGACGTCCGTGCAATACATCCACTCCGACACCGGGCCGATGCCGTCGACGTAACGGAGCGCGCACGCTGGCACTCCCTCATTGTCCCCGTACGCGCCGTACAGCACGACGACCTGTCCGGCGTTGTAGTCGGTCAGGCGCTGACCCCACACGCGGGTCAGGTCCTCGATCCCGTTGAGCGCGTCGCCATCGGTCGGATCGTACGCCGTCTCTCCTTCGCAGAGCGGGGCATTGAACGGCTCGCTCGCCGGCGGGTTCGGCACGTCCGCGCGTGCCGGCGAGGCACCGGCGAGCAGACCGGCGAGGACTGTGAGGACGACGAGCAGGAGCGCCAGAACGGCGCGCGGTCTCGTCTCTGCTGTGGTTTTCAGGGTGTGCATGGCTGTCTCCGTGTCGGTCGCACGCGCGCACGTCAGACGTTCGCGGGCACGAAGGAAGCGGCGACCCACCGATCGCCACACTCTATGAGACGTCGGCGTCCGGCTCCGATCACGGAATGCCCGCAGATTCCCCTAGGTGTGGGGGTGCGTCATGGCCAGGTAGTCGAGCTTGCGCGGACCCACTATCCTCGACCTATGCGTTTCACCGTTTCGTCGTGGTGGCTGCACCGGCAGCCGTAACGCATCGACGCGCGGGCTGCACGGCAGCCCGCGAACCCCTCCGCGGATCCATCGTCCGTGCAGCTCCTCTCGACTCAGGAGCAGATCATGGATTCGTACGCCGCAACTCTCGCCCGCATGCCTGCACTTCGGGCGGCGATCAAGAGAAATCCCGAGGATTACCGGATACTCACCGGAGAACGACCCACGGGGAGGCTGCACCTCGGCCACTACTTCGGCACTGTCCGTGAACGGGTGCGGTTGCAGGATGCCGGTGTCGAGACGTTCGTGATCCTGGCCGACTACCAGGTGATCACCGACCGCGACTCGGCCGGCGATGTGCGCGGCAACGTCTACGGCGCCGTCCTCGACTACCTCGCCGCAGGACTCGATCCGAAGACCACCACGATCTTCACCCATTCCTCGGTGCCCGCACTCAACCAGCTCCTGCTTCCCTTCCTCAGCCTGGTCACCGAGGCGGAGCTGCATCGCAACCCGACGGTCAAGAGCGAGCTCGCCGCGTCCGGTCGCACCTTGAGCGGCCTGCTGCTCACCTACCCCGTGCACCAGGCAGCCGACATCCTGTTCTGCAAAGGCACCCTCGTTCCCGTAGGCAAAGACAACCTGCCGCACGTCGAGATGACGCGCACGATCGCGCGTCGCTTAAACGACCGATACGGCAGCGTGTTCCCCGAACCTGACGCGCTCGTCACCGAGACGCCTGAACTTCCGGGCCTCGACGGACGCAAGATGTCGAAGAGCTACGGCAACACCATCGCCCTGGGGATGACGGCTGACGAGACCGCCGACGCCATCAGGCGCGCTCCCACCGATTCGGAGCGTGTGATCACCTACGACCCCACGAACCGGCCAGGAGTGTCGGGGCTGCTCTCGACGGCCGCGGTCGTTCTCGACCGCACTCCACAGGAGATCGCGGAGGAGATCGGCGGGGCGGGAGCCGGTGCGCTCAAGCGCCTCACCACCGAGGCGGTGAACGAGTTCCTCGCCGACCACCGCGCTCGCCGCGCCGCTCTCACCGTGGATGATGCCGCAGACGTCCTCCGAGAGGGGAACGAGCGGGCGCAGTCCGTCGCAGACGACACTCTCGACGAGGTGCGAACCGCGATGGGCATGACCTATTGACCGCCGTCGACCACGAACGCGTTCCTTCAGCCCGCCGAGGGCGCCAGCCCGAAGTACTCCAACTCCGCGTCGTTCAGCATCCGGGAGCGGATCAGGAACCGCATCCCTGTCGGCCCCTCGACCGAGAAGCCGGCACCGCGCCCCGGCACGACGTCGATGGTGAGGTGGGTGTACTTCCAGTACTCGAACTGCGACTCCGACATGAAGACCTCGACCGCGGCGTCGAGCCCCACATCGAGCGCGCCCAGCAGCACGTCTCCCGGCCCCGTGATGAACATGCCCACGGGATAGCACATGGGCGACGAGCCGTCACAGCATCCGCCCGACTGATGGAACATCAGGGGCCCGTGCTGCACGGTGAGATCCCGCACGAGGGATGCCGCGGCATCCGTCACGTCGACCCGCTGGTAGGTGCCGATGCTCACCATGATCCGTGCCTTTCTTCGGATGCTCCGGGCGGATGGTTCCGGGCGGGCGCTGAGGGTGCAGCGCCCGCCCGGGGTCGAGCTCAGAAGAAGCCCATCGGACCCTCGGCGTACGAGACCAGGAGGTTCTTGGTCTGCTGGTAGTGGTCGAGCATCATCTTGTGGTTCTCGCGCCCGACGCCCGACTGCTTGTATCCGCCGAACGCGGCGTGGGCCGGGTACTGGTGGTACGTGTTGGTCCAGACACGACCGGCCTCGATCGCACGACCCGCGCGGTACGCCGTGTCCCCGCTGCGGCTCCACACCCCGGCGCCGAGACCGTAGAGCGTGTCGTTCGCGATGGAGATCGCATCGTCGAAGTCGTCGAACGAGGTGACCGAGAGCACAGGGCCGAAGATCTCCTCCTGGAAGATGCGCATGTCGTTGGTGCCCTCGAACACGGTCGGCGCGACGTAGTAGCCCTCGCTGAGGTCGCCGCCGAGATCGACGCGCTCCCCACCCGTGAGCAGACGAGCTCCGCCCTGTGTGCCGATGTCGATGTAGCTGAGGATCTTCTCCAGCTGATCGTTCGACGCCTGCGCGCCGATCATCGTGGCGGGGTCGAGGGGGTTGCCCTGCACGACCTTGCCGACGCGCTCGAGTCCGTCGGCGAGGAATCCGTCATAGATCGACCGCTGGATGAGCGCCCGTGACGGGCAGGTGCAGACCTCGCCCTGGTTCAGCGCGAACATCGTGAAGCCCTCGAGCGCCTTGTCGTAGAACGGGTCGGCGGTGTCGCGGGCGACGTCCTCGAAGAACACGTTCGGGCTCTTGCCACCGAGCTCCAGCGTCACGGGGATCAGGTTCTGCGACGCATACTGCATGATCAGGCGACCGGTCGTGGTCTCACCCGTGAAGGCGACCTTGCGGATGTGCTTGTGCTGCGCGAGCGGCGCACCCGCCTCGATGCCGAAGCCGTTGACGATGTTGACCACTCCGGCCGGCAGCAGGTCGCCGATGATGTCGAAGAGGAAGAGCAGGGATGCCGGGGTCTGCTCCGCCGGCTTGATGACGACGCAGTTGCCTGCGGCGAGCGCCGGTGCGAGCTTCCATACGGCCATGAGGATCGGGAAGTTCCACGGGATGATCTGGCCGACCACTCCGAGCGGCTCATGGAAGTGATAAGCGACCGTGTTCTCGTCGAGCTGGCTGATGCCGCCCTCCTGCGCCCGCAGCACGCCGGCGAAGTAGCGGAAGTGATCGACCGCGAGGGGGATGTCGGCGGCGAGCGTCTCGCGCACCGGCTTGCCGTTCTCCCACGTCTCCGCGACGGCGATCTCTTCGAGGTGCTGCTCGATGCGATCGGCGATGCGGTTGAGGATCACCGAGCGCTCTGCCGGGCTGGTCTTGCCCCAGCTCGCGAAGGCCTTCCAGGCGACGTCGACCGCACGGTCGATGTCCTCGACGGTTCCGCGGCCCACCTCGGTGAAGGGTTTGCCGTTGACCGGGCTGACGTTGTCGAAGAACTGGCCTTTGACCGGGTCCACGAACTCGCCGCCGATGTAATGCCCGTACCGGGGACGGTAGTTCGCGAGCGCGCCCGGCTGACCGGGAGCGGCGTAGGCGGAGGATGCGGGGGCGGTGGACACGTCTTCTTCGACGATGGTCATCGGGACTCCTTCGACGGGCCGCGGGCGTCGGTGCTGCGCGGCTGTCCTCCGACGGTACGTCCGCGAACGTTGCGTCCGAATGCGCAACGTTGCGCGAGGTTGCGAGGCTGTTGCGAGCCGGTCAGCCCTCTTCGAGGCGTTCGATCCGCGCGACCAGTCCCGCACGCTTCGGCGACCGCGCGGGGAGCATCTCGAGCGCGAGGCGGAGCGCGGCGGCATCCCTCTGCCCCTCCGGGATGTCGGCGTAGGCGAGCAGGACGTCGAGGCTCGCCTCCGACAGCATCGCTTCGCGCAGCGCCGCTCTGACCGACTCGCGGAACTCCTCGACACCCGGCGAGGTCGACTCGGGCAGCACCGGACCCCGGTAGGCGGTGAGCGCCACGCGATGGGCGCCGCGATCGAGCAGCGAGAGCACGTCGTGCGCGTCGGTCTCGAGGGGAACGGCCAGGCGGTAGGGCCGGGACTCGGGCACGAGGCTCGGGGCGTGCTTCTCGAGGACCTTGCGCAGGCGCACCATCTCAGGGCGCAGCGTGTCGGCGGATGCCTCCGGTCCGTAGACCAGTTCGCTCAGACGCTCGGCCGACAGGCCCTGACGGTTCACTGCGAGCATCAGCAGGATCGCGGCATGGCGGGCGCTGAGCTCGATGACGGACTCTTCGAGCTCGGTCTCGGACTCGAGGCGTGCCCTGTCGCGACCCAGCACGTGCAGCGTCGCTCGCGTGGTCGGTTTGGCCCGTGACGAGATCGTCGTCGTGCGGTGCGATTCGCTGCGAGCTCGAAGTCTGGCGACCATCAGCTCGGATTCGACGGCGCGCGCTGTGGCATCGACGAGAAGGCGAGCCTGGGTCGACACGACCTCGTCTCCTCCGGTGATGTCGATGACTCCGAGCACGCGCTGCGTCTCGGGATCGCGCACGGGGGCCGCAGTGCACGACCACGGGTGCACGAGTCGGTTGTAGTGCTCCGCGCCGCGGATCTGCACGGACTGCCCGAGCGTCAGCGCGGTTCCGGGGGCGGTGGTGCCGACGGCATCCTCTGCCCAGTTCGCCCCCGCGACGAATCCCATGCCCTCGGTGAGCGACTGCAGCTGGCGGTCGCCTTCGATCCAGAGCAGGCGCCCGGCCTGATCTCCGACGGCGATGACGACTCCGGATTCCTCCGGGGTGCCGGGCAGCAGCAGCGCTCGGATCATGTCCATCGCGGATGCCAGCGGGTGGGCGAGCCGGTAGGCCTCGAGCTCGTCCGTGACGAGTTCGATCGACGGCGCGGCTTCAGGCCCGACGCGACCGCGCCACGACCGCACCCACGACTCGCGGACGAGCGGGCGGACCTGCTGCAGGCGGTGGTCGTCGAGGTTGCCGGCGATGAGCTCCTCATGTGCACGCTCGATCAGCAGACGAGAGGCCTCGGGTGGGCCGTCACGTGACACCTGCCACGACGCAACCACAGCGTCTCCGATCGTCGATGGTGGAGCGTTACCTCAGTGTAGGAGCCTGATGCCGCGCACGGAACCCGCGATATTCCGGTGGCGGGTGCACAGATGCAGGCTCAGATGACGGATGCAGGTCGAGATCCGCGATCTGGGCATGCAGGTGTCATCCGGGCATGCAGGTGTGCCGCGAACCGGAGTCAGCCCCGGGCGGCCCACCATTCGCGGAGGCGCTGCTCAGAGGCATCCGTGCCGATGACTCCCTCATCGAGACGCAGTTCGAGCAGGAATCTGTAGGCCTCGCCGACCTCGCGGCCGGGCGCGATGCCGAGGATCTGCTGGATCTGATTGCCGTCGAGCTCGGGGCGGATGGAGTCGAGCTCCTCCTGCTCGCGCAGCGCGGCGATGCGCGACTCGATGTCGTCGTACGCCGAAGCGAGGCGACCGGCCTTGCGCTTGTTGCGGGTGGTCACATCGGCACGGGTGAGGATGTGCAGACGCTCGAGCTGGTCGCCCGCATCGCGGACGTAGCGGCGCACCGCGGCATCCGTCCAGGCTCCCTCGGCGTACCCGAAGAATCGCAGGTGCAGCTCGATCAGCTTCGACACGGCATCGGTCGTGTCGGTGTCGAACCGCAGCGCCTGCAGACGCTTGCGCGCCATGCGCGACCCCACGACGTCGTGGTGATGGAAGGTGACCACTCCCCCGTCTTCGAGCTTGCGCGTGCGGGGTTTGCCGATGTCGTGCAGAAGTGCGGCGATGCGCAGGGCGACGTCGGGTGCGGCGTCGGGAGTGCGCGACTGCTCGAGCGAGATCGCCTGGCTGAGCACCGTGAGCGAGTGCTCGTAGACGTCCTTGTGGTGGTGGTGCTCGTCGACCTCGAGTCGCAGAGCGCTGACCTCGGGAAGGAACTCCTCGACCAGGCCCGTGTCGACCAGCACGCGGATGCCGCGCACCGGGTCGTGGGTCTGCATCAGCCGCACGAGTTCGGATTGGATGCGCTCCGGGCTCACGATCTCGAGGGTCGCCTTGAGCTCGGTGATCGCATCGAATGTGGCGTCGTCGATGCGGAAGCCCAGCTGGGCGCTGAACCGCGCCGCACGCAGCATGCGCAGCGGATCATCCCCGAACGAGACCTGGGGATCGGCAGGCGTCCGGAGCACCCCGCCGATGAGATCCTCGACGCCCCCGGTCGGGTCGATGAGCTTCACCGACGGAACCAGCAGGGCCATCGCGTTGACCGTGAAATCGCGGCGGTGCAGGTCGGCGTCGATCGTGTCGCCGAACTCGACGGTCGGCTTGCGGGTCACCCCGTCGTAGCTGTCGGCCCGGTACGTGGTGACCTCGACCTGCTCGCCCTGCACTCGTGCGCCGATCGTGCCGAAGGCACGACCGATGTCCCACTGAGCGGTCGAGATCGGCGTGACGATGCGCAGGATGTCGTCGGGCAGCGCGTTCGTGGTGAAGTCGAGGTCGTGCGTGGGGCGTCCGAGCAGCGCGTCGCGCACCGGACCGCCGACGACAGCGAGGTCGAAGCCCGCCGCCTCGAACGCATCGGCGAGGGTGCGGACGACCGGATTCTCGGCGAGCGCGCCGAGACGGTCGAGGCCGTCAGCCATGTTGAGCATGGGTTCCAGCGTACCGGGGGTCAGAACAGCGGGTTCTCGCCTTTGGCCTGGGCGATGGCGCGCACTCGCGCCTGCATGAGCCGCACGAGCAAGGCGCTCAACAGGAAACCGCCCACCATGGCGACCGCGACGATGAACCAGATGCCGACCTCGGGGTCGATGAGCTCGAACCCGTAGATCGCCACGGCGAGCAGCAGGAGAACCGGCCCCTCGATCAGCGCGAACGTGATGAACAGCCGGGTCTGACGTCTGCCGAAATCGGCGTGGACAGCCCGGACGCGTGCGTCGATCGACGACTCCCCCGCATAGCTCATGCCCCCACCGTAGCGGCGTTCACCCTCCGGTCGCGCTGCGGCAACCCCGAGGTCATCCGCCTTCGATGGGCTGGTCAGGCCCCGTGCGGCTGAGCACGGACACCCCCACCCCACGAAGGACACTCATGACCTCCCCCACCCCTGCGGTGCGGTGGCGGCGCTACGGGCTCGCGTCCGCCGCCGTCCTCGCCCTGCTCGGCGGCGCCGTCGTCGCCCCGATCGCGACCGCCGCCGGCGAGCCCGCTGTGCCGACCGACTCGCTCATCACCGGCGACACGACGTGGCGCTACCTCGACGACGGATCCGACCCGTCGCCCGCGCCTGCCGCTCTCCGCGACTGGACCCTCCCCGACTACGACGACAGCGCCTGGAAGTCCGCGCCCGGGTCGTTCGGAGCGAAGAACGGCAAGATCGCGCCCGTCGGCCCGGTCACCCCGAACACGCTGCTGAACCACTACATCGACGGAGCGGCGGCTCCCACGGTGCCCACCTACTTCTTCCGCACGACGTTCGAGCTCGAGGCGGGCGTGGCCGAGCAGGTCGCGGCGCTGCGCAGCACGATCATCTACGACGACGCGATCGTGATCTGGATCAACGGCGAAGAGGTCGCACGCTACGTCGACGGGCGCATCACCGACACCGTCAACGTCGAGTACGCCGGCGACAGCGGCGGCGATCCTCTCACGAGCACGTTCAGCGCCGAGGGCGAACTGCTGCACGACGGCACCAACGACATCGCCGTCGCGCTGTTCCAGGACCGCGAGTCGAGCTCGGACATCTACTTCGACATGTCGTCACTCACCCTGGTCGAGGCATCCGACCCCGGCTCGCCCGTCGTGGCTGCGCCGACCCGCGTCATCCTGACCCCGACCGAGCAGCCCGCCGTCTCGCAGTCCTTCTCGTGGCTCGCGGGCGACGCCTGGCACACGATCGGCCAGGTCGAGATCGCCCCGGCCGCCGGCGGCGATACCCGCACCATCGACGCCTACGACGCCGGGGTCGTCAACGGCAACCCGAACACGCACTTCTCCGCGACCGTCACCGGCCTCGCGCCTGCGACGGCCTACCGCTACCGCGTGGGTCTTCCCGGCAGCTGGAGCGACTGGTTCGAGTTCCGCACGGCAGACCCGAGCGCAACGGACTTCCAGTTCATCTACTACGGCGATGCCCAGATCGGCCTCGACACCACCTGGCCGAGCGTCGTGAAGCAGGCCGAGGCTCAGGCCCCGCGATCGATCGGATCGGTGCACGCCGGCGACCTGATCAACACCTCGAGCAACGAGAACGAGTGGCTCAACTGGTTCAAGGGCATGGAGGACTCCGCAGTCCGCACCAACGTGATGGCAGCCCCCGGCAACCACGAGTACTCGGGCGACAAGCTGCTCACCGCATGGAAGGCGGCGTTCGAGTACCCGCACAACAATCCCTCGACGAGCACGATCGGCGAGCTGGCCGATCTCGCGAAGGGCGACTCCGAGGTCGCGCAGCAGTACCGCGCGTTCTTCGACCACTGGTCGTCGTTCGCCGCCGAGACCGCGTACTACACCGACTACCAGGGCGTGCGTTTCATCACCCTGAACGCGACGCGCGACACCACCTTCCTGACCCCGGCAGGGCTCCCGTCGTGCACGGGTGCGGAATGCCCGTCGGCTCAGATCGGCGTGCTGTGGACCCGGTTCCAGGCGGCCTGGCTCGACCTGCTGCTGCAGAACAGCCCGTCGAAGTGGAACGTCGTCACCTTCCACCAGCCGGTGTTCTCGGCATCCGAGGGTCGTGACGAGCCGGTGCTGCGCGCCGAATGGCTGCCGGTCTTCCAGCGCAACGACATCGACCTGGTGCTCATGGGCCACGACCACACGTACGCACGCGGCTACGTGAACACCGATGCGACCGAGACCCCCGGCATGACCTCGGGCCCCGTGTACGTCGTGTCGAACTCGGGTGCGAAGCACTACGAGCTCGAGACCCCTGAGAAGAACGTCTGGACCAACAACGGCGCCACCCAGGTGCTGCGCGGCCAGGGGGTCACGACCTACCAGGTGATCGATGTCTCGAAGAACCAGCTCGTCTACCGCTCGTACCTCGCCGAGAAGCAGCCGGATGCCACGACCGACCTCCCTGTCGGCTCGGTCTACGACACCTTCACGGTGACGAAGTCGGATGCCGGTGAGAAGTGGGTCACCGAGGCCGGCGTCACGCCGCCCGTGATCGAGGAGCCGGCTGCGCCCGAGGTCACGCTGGGTGCTGCATCCGTGGTCGCCGGAGGAAAGCTCACCGTCTCGGGGAGCGGATTCGAGGCGGATGCCGCGCTGCGCTTCGAGCTGCGCTCCGACCCGGTCGACCTGGGCACCGCCACCGCCGATGCCGACGGCGCGTTCAGCCGCACGCTGACGATCCCCGCGAACACCCCGGCCGGAACGCACACGCTCGCGGTGGTCCTCGCCGACGGCACCGAGGTCACCTCCTCGGTCACCGTCACGGCGGCGGCGAGCGGTGGAGCGACCACGCCGGGCGGAACCGGCGGAGCGACCGACGGCTCGCTTGCGACGACGGGTGCCGACAGCACCCCGTACATCGTCGGTGCCGTGGTGCTGCTCGCTCTCGGCCTCGGCCTCTTCGCGATGCGGCGCCGCCGCCACGCGGGCAGCACCGAGACCGCGGAGTAGCAGGCCGCATCCGCTGTCGGGCGTCGTCGGGGCTTCGGTCCCGGCGGCGCCCTTCGTCGCGGGCACGGCATCGGAGGCTGTGCGCGCCGCGCCGCGGCATCCGGCACACTTCCGGCGCGTCGCCTGCGCTCTCCGAAGCTGTGCCCGCCAACCGATCACCCCTCCTGACGAGAGCTGCCCCCCTCGACCCCGACATTCCGGTATGCCACCCCAGTGCGCCCGGCACCGTCACCGTCCTAGGATCAGCACCGTGGCCCCAGAAGAGCACGACTCCTCCCCCGCCGCACCGGACACGTCCCGGCGCGGGTTCCTCAAGATGGGCGGCGCCGCTCTCGCAGGCGTCGTGGTCGGCGGTGCCGCCGGTGCCGCGATCGGCGCGAACGTCGGCAATCATCGCAGCGGGTTCGCATCCGACCCCGACCCCTTCGCCGCGCTGACGCCGCGCAGCGAGCCGGGATTCGACCACCTCGTCGTGGTGATGGGCGAGAACCGTTCGTTCGACAACCTGCTCGGATACCTGTACTCGAAGGACACTCTGCCTGCGGGCGAGAAGTTCGAGGGGCTCGCTTTCGGCACGCACAGCAACACCGCGTCCGACGGCACGGTGGTCGACGCCCACGTCTACACCGGCGACACCGACCGGATCATGAGCCTGCCCGACCCGGACCCCGGCGAGGAGTATCCGCACGTCAACACGCAGATCTTCGGCACCGTCGACCCGAAGGACAACGCCGATCTCTTCGTCGACCAGATGACGGCCCCCTTCAACGCCCCGACCCACGGCGAGAAGGCCACGATGTCGGGGTTCCTCGAGGACTACATCATCAACTTCCGTCGCCTGCGCAAGGGCACAGAGCCCCAGCCCGACGAGGCGGCCCACATCATGGGGTCGTTCTCGCCCGAGATGCTTCCGGTGCTGTCCACCCTCGCGTCCGAGTTCGCGGTGTTCGACCACTGGTACGCGGGGGTGCCGTCGCAGACGTTCTGCAACCGGTCGTTCTTCCACGCGTCGACGTCGCACGGCTTCGTCACCAACCAGGCGGGAGGCGGATACCGCAAGTGGCTCGACGCCCCGGCGGCGCCCACCGTGTTCAACCGTCTCGAAGACGAGAAGGTCAGCTGGAAGATCTACATCGACAAGCTGCAGCTCGTGTCGTTCACCGGGATGCTGCACGCCGCCGTGCTCGAGAAGTACTGGCGCACCGAGCACTTCGGCACCATGGAGGACTTCTACGCGGATGCGAAGAACGGCACGCTGCCCGCCTACGCGTTCATCGAGCCGCGAATGGTCTACGACCACAACGACTTCCACCCGCCGTTCGGGTCGCCACGAGAGAGCGAGGTCGACGGCGAGGCCGTGTACGACAGCGCGATCTCCGACGTCAGGGCCGGAGACCGGCTCATCCACGACATCTACGAGGCCGTCCGCACCAGCGCGTCGCCGAAGGGCTCGAACGCGGTCAACACCCTGCTGCTCATCACGTTCGACGAGCACGGCGGATGCTACGACCACGTGCCGCCTCCCGCCGCCACCAAGCCGACGAAGGACACGCAGGCCGGCGAGATGGGCTTCACCTTCGATCGCCTCGGATGCCGCGTGCCCGCCATCGCGATCTCTGCCTACACGAAGCGCGGCACGATCGTGCATGACGAGATGCATCACGGCTCGGTCACTGCGACACTCTCGCGACTGCATGGCCTGAAGCCGCTCAACGACCGAGACCAGTCGGCGAACACGCTCTTCACCGCCGTGAATCTCGACAAGCCTCGGCATCCGGCAGACTGGCCCGTCACGACGCCCGCCTACACCCCGCCGAACCCCGAGGACCGCAAGCCCACCCCTGGCGAAGCGGATCAGATGAAGCCGCTCACGCCGCCTGCCCGAGGTCTGCTCGGCCTCCTCATCGCCAAGTACGGGACACCGGACGAACCCGAGCCCGAGACGTTCGCCGACGCGTACCGCCTGCTGCACGAGCACGGCGACGAGCTGTTCGGCCCCGCGAAGGGATCGTGACGGCGGACGCTCGTCGTCGAAGTCAGTCGCGGTGCGAGCGGCGCCGCGAGACCAGGAACAGCACGGCCCCGAGAGCCAGCACCGCCCCGCCCACAGCGGCCCACGTGAAGGTCTCCGGTCCGAGCCCTGTGCCCGGCAGGCGTCCGCCACCTGTGCTCGGCGGTGTGGAGGGTGTCGGCGTCGTGGTCGGCGGATCCGTCGGGGTGACGACGATCGCGGCGAGAGTGAAGTCCTGATCGACGAACGTCTCACCGGCGGCGGTGACCTCGACAGTGAGGGTCGACGGGCCGACGATCGTGGTACCCGCCGGTGCAGTGATCGTGAGCGTGTAGGTGCCGGGCGCAAGGTCGCCGAGGCCATAGGCGCCGTCGGCATCCGTGATCAGCTGCTGATCCCCCTCGTCAGTCGTGAGGGTGATGATCGCGCCGGCGACCGGAGCGCCACCGTCGGTGCGCACGACACCCGAGAGCGCTCCGAGTCTGGCCAGCTCGAAGTCGACGTCCGCCACATCCGCTGTCGCGACGGTCTCGCTCTGCGAGGTCGCGCCCGCGGCCACGTAGCCTTCGGGCGTGGTGATCGTGATCTCGTAGTCGCCCGAGGGCAGACGCGGGAACGAGTAGCCGCCGTCGGCACCCGTCACCGCCGTCAGCGTGGTCGCGTCTGGCCCGATCGCCGTGACGGTGACGCCGGCGACTCCCGTTCCGTTCGCGCGCACAGCGCCGGTGAGGTCGGGGTTCTCGACGAGCACGAAGTCCGCGAGGGTGATCGGCACCTCGCTGCCCGGTGGAACGACCAGCGGTTCGGTGGGATCCGTCGTGCTGTAACCGGGGGGCGGGGTGACGACGACGGTGTGAGCACCGACTGCGACCTCGTCGAAGAGGTAGTTGCCCTGAGCATCCGTCGTCGTGGTCTGTGCTCCGTCGACCGTCACCGTCGCGCCCGGCACCGGGTTGCCGTCACCGTCGACGACTCGTCCCGAGACGGCGACGGGGATGATGTCCCGCACGGTGAAGTCGGCGACGCCGTCGGCGGTCGTGAGTTCGACGGCGACTGACGTCGCGCCCTCGGGAATCATGCCTGCAGGTGCCGTCACCCGCACGGTGTATCCGGTCGTCGCGACGACGCCGGGGAACGAATAGCTGCCGTCCGCACCGCTGGTCGTGGTCGCGACGACGTCGCCGTTCGCGTCGGTCAGGGTGAGGGTCGCGCCCGGCAGCGGCTGCGGGGCCTCGGTGACATCGGAGACCACACCGGTGATGTCACGCGCGATCGACGCGAACCAGGTCTGATACACCGGGAACCCCGAGCGGCGCGTGAACGAGAAGGTCAGTGAGGTGATCGGGGCGTTCGGCTCGAACCAGGCGGCCGCACCGCTGGTGTCGAGGGCGGCGACGTTGCCGGTGAGGGTCTGCGTCGTGGCGTCCCAGGTGGGCACGTCGGTGGCGTCGCCCGTGCACGAGGGTTTGCCCGTGACTCCGGGCGCGCAGTAGTTGAAGCCGCCCTGGAACCCGAGCTGTGCCGCGGTCAGCGTCTGGCCGTTCGCGCCGATCGCCTGGATGCGCACCGAGTCGGCGTCGATGTCGCCGAGCACGAAGGTCCAGCCCGAGGTCGGGGTGGGGTTCGCGAACGAATAGGTGGTCGTCGACGGGCTGGCGGCGTTGTCGGCCTTCGGCCGCAGGTTCACGTACGACTGGTTGATGCTCGAGCCGTACTTCGCTCCGACAGGGGTGCCCTGCGCGAGCCAGTTGGTCGCGCCCGAGATGACACTGGCCTGTCCGGCGCGGGAGTCGCTCGTCATCGTCGCGGTGATGGCGGGCTGCGCCGCGACCTGCACGGTGGTCGTGTATGCGCCGCCGGTGCCGGTCAGGGGCTGCCAGGTCGCCCAGGCGGTCGTGGTGGCGGCCGCAGCCGGAATCGCGCCGACGAGCACCGCGACGAGCACGATCGCTCCTGCAAGAAGTCCACCCCTGGGCACGCGCATGCGGCCAGCGTATCGGCATATCGCAATATCGGCGAGGGTCGGAGAGACGAGTCCGGAGGCACGGAGAAGGGGCGGATGCTGCGCGCATCCGCCCCTTCGTCGAGCACTGAGTAGAGGCCGAGCACTCAGTAGAGGCCGTTCCTCAGACCTGATCTCCCTGCACCGGACCCTCGGTGTTCGGCTTCCAGCCGAGCGCCGGGGCGACGTGGGTCGCGAACGACTCGAGCACATGCAGGTTGTATTCGGGCCCGAGCTGGTTCGGGATGGTGAGCAGCAGGGTGTCGGCCGACATGACCGCCTCGTCTGCGAGGAGCTGCTTGATCAGCACGTCGGGCTCGGCCGCATAGGTCTTGCCGAATGTCGAGCGGAAGCCGTCGATGATGCCGATCTGGTCGGCGTTCTCCTCGCTGCGCAATCCGAAGTACGCCCTGTCCATGTCGGACACCAGCGGGAAGACGCTGCGGCTGACCGAGACGCGCGGGGTTCCCGTGTGACCCGCCTCTTTGTAGGCTGCGCGGAACAGGTCGATCTGCTCGCGCTGCAGCTGGTGGAACGGCACGCCGGTCGCCTCGGTGAGCAGCGTCGAGCTCATCATGTTGAGCCCCTTGCGGCCGGTCTCCTCGGCCGTGGCGCGAGAGCCCGAACCCCACCAGATGTGGTCGCGGAGCGTCGGGGACTGCGGTTCGATCGCCAGGTAGCGCCCAGCACCGACCATGCGGGGGTCGCCGGGAGCGAGGCCCTCTCCGTCGATCGCGCGCAGGAAGAGGTCGAACTTCTCGCGAGCGATGACGCTGCCGCGCTCGGGGTCCTCCTCGTCGTGGAAGCCGAAGGTCTCGTAGCCGCGCAGCGCCGTCTCGGGTGAACCACGGCTCACTCCGAGCGCGATCCGCCCGTCGGCGATCAGATCGAGAGCCGCCGCCTCTTCGGCGAACTGGAACGGGTTCTCGTACCGCATGTCGATGACGCCGGTGCCGACCTCGATGCGCTTCGTGCGCGCCGCCATCGCCGACAGCAGCGGCATCGGAGAGGCGGCCTGGCGCGCCCAGTGGTGCACGCGCACCGACGCCCCGTTCACGCCGATCTCGTCGGCGCCCTCGGCGATCTCGATGGTCTGCTTCAGCATGTCTCCCGCGGTGCGGGTCGCCGAACCGGGCACGTCGGCATAGTGCCCGAACGAGAGGAATCCGAAAGCCTTCATGGTGTATTCGAACGCATAGACAACGACGGGTATTCCCGCATCATTGCTCCGACACCAGCAGACCGTCGAGCACGAGCTGCCGGATGCGCGGTTCGAGGTCGGCCCACAGCTCGACGAGCGGCACCTCGAACAGATCGGCCAGCGCCGCGACGATCTGCATCACGGTCAGATCTCCGTCGCACGCGCCGACGAACCCGGCGAGCGCAGGGTCGACCGTGATCGTGCGCGCGAAGCCCCCGCCCTGACGCAGCTCGATGATGCTGGGATCGTCGTTGCCGGGCAGCAGGTGACGAGCCTCGGTCACGTCCGGGGCGGTGAAGAGGATGGACGGTAGACCGTCGACGAGCAGGTCGTGGGCGGCGAGCCCCGAGCGCAGCGCTCCGCCGACATTCGACACGGGCTGTGACAGGCGCTCGAGACGACGCAGCGGTGCGCCCTGGCCGGCTGCTGCGGGCCGCCGCACCAGGATGTAGCCGAAGCCGACGGCGGTCACACCGCGTACGGCGAAGTCGTCGAGCCAGGCGGTGAGCAGTGGCGTGAACCCGGCATCGCGCGGCGTGATGCCGCCGTCGCGGATCCAGAGCTCCGCGTACCCCAGCGGAGACAGCTCCTCGCGCTGGATCACCCACAGGTCGAGGTCGCCGGGCACCCAGGACGAGAGCCGATCGAGGCCGACGCGGCCGGTCAGCTCGCTCTGGGCCCCGCGCGATTCCCAGTTGCCCAGCAGCTGGGCGACCCCGCCGGGGGTGAGGAAAGACGGGGCGGCGCGCAGGAACTGCTCGACCAGCGCGTCTCCCACGAGGCCGCCGTCGCGGTACTCGTACTCGGGCACGCCCTCGGCCCGAGGGGTGATCACGAACGGAGGGTTCGACACGATCAGGTCGAAGGCCTCTCCCTCGACAGGCTCGAACATGCTGCCGAGACGGAACTCGATGTTCGGGACGCCGTTGAGCTGAGCGTTCAACTCGGCATAAGCGAGGGCCCGCGCAGAGATGTCGGTGGCGACGACCGCCCCGGCATGGCGCGCGACGAGGAGCGCCTGGATGCCGCATCCGGTCCCGAGGTCGAGGGCTCGGTCGACCTCGATCGGCATGATGATCTCGGCGAGGGTGCGAGAGGCCCCGCCCACTCCGAGCACGTGGTCGGCGGGCAGAGCTCCGTCGAGCGCGACTTCGTCGAGATCGCTGGCGATCCACCATTCGCCGATGCCGTCGGCGTCGACGAACGACTGCGGCCGCAGGAGCGCGGTGGGAGAGACCGCATCGCCGTCGAGTCGAGCAAGGCCCAGCGCCACCAGACCATCGACTCCGAGCCGAGGCAGAGCAGCGGCCACCGGGGCGAGGGGCTGCGGCATTCCGAGCACCAGGAGGCGTCCGAGTGTCGCGAGCACGCCGTCGTCCCCGGCGATCGCACGCAGGATGGGCTCGCGCATTCCGCGGGCCAGGGCGTCATCCTCCTCCTCTCCCCACAGGCGGCGCAGCGGCTCCGAGCGCAGATCTGCGGCGTCGAGATCTGCGGCGAGCGCGGCGCTGCGAAGCGGATCAGGAACAGGGGTGAGGGTGTCGGACACGGCCGTCACTCTACGCGTCTTCAGGGTTCTCCTTCAGCCAGCCGCCTAGAATCACAAGGTCAGCACTCGCCGGACGCCTGAGATCACCGGCATCCGAGGAAGACTCTCATGACCGCGACCACCCCCGAGAACGGCCTCCGCACGCGCCTGCAGCGCCTGGTGCGCGGATCCGTCATCTCGGCGTTGGTTCTCGGCATGTGCGGCGTCGGCGCGGGAAGCGCGTTCGCCGCCGGCGACTCCGAGACCGAGGATGCTCCTGCGGTCGAACTGCTGCTGTCTGCGGGCGTGCGGGGCACCGTGTCACCCGGAAGCGCGACGACGGCATCGCTCACGGTGCAGAACGACGCGAAGTCCGCTCTCTCTGCCGGACGGGTGTCCGTCGAGATCAACCGCACCCCCCTGGCCGATGAGGCCGCAGTCACGACATGGCTGGACGACTCGGAGGCCCCGGGAGGATTCGAACTGCTGGGCGCGGACCTCACGGCGCCGGTCGACCCCGAGGCATCGGTGACGACGAGCCTCGCGATCCCGCCGGAGGCCCTCGGCGATCTCGCGCCCGGCGTGTACCCGCTGCGTGCGACGCTCAGCGGGGCGCAGACGGATGCCCAGGATGACGCGGAGTCCGTGACGTCGACCACTGTTCTCGTCGTCACCGCTGCCGAGAACCCACCCATCGCCCTGATGGTGCCGATCACTGCGACTCCGGTCGGCGGCGCGCTTCTGACGGCCGAGGAGCTCACCGCGCTCACCGCGCCGGACGGCGCTCTCACCGCGGTGCTCGAGGGGGTTCGCGGCACGTCGGCGATCCTCGCGATCGATCCGTCGATCCCTGCGGCGATCAGGGCCCTCGGATCCGCGGCACCTCAGACCGCGCGCGAATGGCTGCGCCAACTCGACGCACTCCCGAACGAGCGTTTCGCACTGCAGTTCGGCGATGCGGATGTCACGACTCAGGCCCAGGCCGGCCTGCCCGAACTCCTGCAGCCGACGACCCTCGCGCCGTTCCTCACCCCGAGCAACTTCCTCACGGCCCCCGAAGAGACCCCCGCCGCGACTCCGACCGCGACTCCGGCGCCCACTCCGGTGGCCACCGACGGCCCCGTGCTGCCTGACGATGCGGACCTCACCGCCATCGAGGGGGCGTCGCCCGGCATCCTGTGGCCGCGAAGCGATGCCTCTGCCGCCGACCTGGATGCCTTCTCCGCGTATCTGGGCGGCGACGCCATCACGATCCTGTCCTCTGCGGCGGTCGGTGGTGCCGACGACGCCCATGCCACGGTGGGTGAGCGCACCGCCCTCGTCACGGATGCGGCCGCCTCCGCCGCTCTGTCGGACGCTGCAGGCGAAGATGACGAGGTCACTCGGCAGCGATCACTCGCCGAGGCGAGCGCCCACCTCGCTCTCTCCGCCCAGACGAATCCGACCGCGCCTCTTCTCGTCGGACTCGACCGTGATGAGACGCGCACTGCAGACGCACTCAACGAGACGATCACCTCGTTCGACACCCTCGGCTTCGGGCTCGCAGAGATCCTGGCCACCCCCGCCGTCTCGGCCGCGCTCACCACCGAGCCCGGCGTGACCCGCGCCACGGCACTGCAGCGGATGCTCGACAGCGAGGTCGTGCTCGGAGAGTTCGCCACGATCCTCGACGACCGACAGCTGCTGCTGAGCCCCAAGCGCATCCAGATCCTGCGCGCGACAGCGGTCGGCCTCACCGAGGACGCGTTCGATGACGCCGTCGCCGACGTGAACACGGCGACCACCGACACCCTCGAGGCCGTCGACATCCCGCCGGCCAGCACCATCCAGCTGCTCTCCGCCAACGCCGATCTGCCGTTCTCGGTGCGCAACGACCTGCCCTGGCCCGTGAACGTCAACCTGACCGTCAAGCCGAGCGACCCTCGTCTCGACGTCGAGCCGGTGACATCCGCGACGATCCAGCCCGGTACCACGAGCAGAGTCAAGGTGCCCGTGTCGGCGCGGGTCGGCAGTGGCGAGGTCGCACTCACGCTCGAGCTCTCGAGCCCCACCGGGGTGCCCATCAGCACACCCGAGACGGTGCGCGTCTCGGTGCGCGCCGAATGGGAGACGATCGGTCTCGCCGTCTTCGGCGGCCTCATCGTGCTGCTCCTCGGTCTCGGTATCATCCGCACCGTCCGCCGTCGCCGCCGTGAGGCGGGCACGGAGACGGACCCCGTCGAGGAGTCGAATGAGTAGTCTCGGCCGCGCGAGCGCGCTGATCGGCGCAGGAACCCTGATCTCGCGCGTCACAGGCCTGCTGCGCACGATCGTTCTGGTGGGTGTGATCGGCTCTGTCGGAGCAGGTGCGGCCGATGCCTTCGCGATCGCGAATCAACTTCCGAACAACGTGTTCTCACTCATCTCGGTGGGCGTGCTGACGGCAGTCATCATTCCGCAGATCGTGAAGGCGACGGCCGATGCCGATGGCGGCAACGCCTTCATCTCCAAGTTGTTCACCCTCGGCACCGTCGTACTCGTCGCGATCACCGGCATCGCCACCGTCGCGTCGCCGTGGCTCGTGTGGCTCTACGCCGGCAAGGAGGGATCTCCCGAGTTCCTCGCCCTCGCAACGGCATTCGCGTACTGGTGCATGCCGCAGATCCTCTTCTACGGTCTCTACGCGCTGCTCGGTGAGGCACTCAACGCCCGTCGGATCTTCGGTCCGTTCACGTGGGCGCCGGTCGTCAACAACATCGTGTCGATCGTCGGCTTCCTCATCGTGGGAGCGCTGTTCGGCGGACCGCTCACCCGAGTCGCCGACTGGACTCCCGAGATGATCGCCGCTCTCGGTGGGACCGCGACACTCGGCATCCTGATCCAGGCCGCGATCCTGCTGATCTTCTGGAGGCGCACCGGGCTCGCCCTGAAGCCCGACTTCCGGTGGCGCGGCGTGGGACTGGGCAACGTGGGTCGCCTCGCCGGGTGGACCTTCCTCATGGCCCTCGCCAGTCTCGTCGCCGGCCTCGTCCAGACCCAGATCCTCACCGAGGCCTCGGGCGCGGGTGCCTCGGTCGCCACCTTCCAGTACGCATGGCTCATCTTCATGCTCCCGTACTCGATCATCGTGCTGTCGATCGGAACGCCGTACTTCACGCAGATCAGCGAGCACGCGGCAGCCGGACGCGATGCGGAGGTGCGCGGCGACATCGCGAAGAGCATCCGTACGCTGCTCTTCTTCATCGCCGTCGCCATCGCAGCGGTCGCAGCGGCATCCGTCCCGGCATCCCGCGTCTTCACCAATCAGGCGTCCGACGCCTCCGAGGCCGCGCTCGTGCTGGTCTGCTTCCTCGTATGCCTGGTGCCGCTCACGATCCTCTTCATCGTGCAGCGGACCTTCTACGCCTACGGCGACACGCGCACACCCTTCTGGTTCACGGTCTTCCAGTGCGCGCTGGTGGTCGTCAGCGCCCTCGGCGCCCAGTGGCTGCTCGCGGCCGGTCTCATCGAGGTGACGTCCCTCGCAGCGGCCATCGCCCTCGGCCAGTCGCTCGCCAGCACCATCCAGACCGTCGTGGCCGTCTGGCTTCTGCACCGCAAGATCGGCGGGCTGCGGATCGGTACCTGGATGACCGCCATCCTGCGCTTCGCTATCGCTGCCATCCCCGCCGGCTTCGCAGGTTGGGGTGTCTTCCTTCTGCTCGGCGGTGCCACGGGCTGGACGACCGCGGACAAGCTCCAGGGAGCCCTCGGCACCTGCATCATCGGCGCCGCCGTGGTGGCCGTCTACATCGGCATCCTGGCCCTTCTGCGGGCGCCGGAACTCAAGGTCGCGGGCTCCATGCTGCGCCGTTTCCTGCCCGGTCGCTGAGCATCCGCGCGCGGGAATGTCGCGCGGTTACCATTGGTTGAAGCAGTCGAACGTCTTTCGGCGTCTCAGCATCTACGACGGAGAGCACATGCGTCAGGTCATCATCATCGGTTCCGGTCCTGCCGGATTCACCGCCGCCATCTACGCGGCGCGCGCGAACCTCAAGCCGCTGCTCATCGCGAGCACGGTCGAGGTCGGCGGAGAGCTGATGAACACCACCGAGGTCGAGAACTACCCGGGCTTCCCCGAGGGGATCCAGGGCCCCGAGCTCATGGCCAAGTTCCAGGAGCAGGCAGAGAGGTTCGGCACCGAGGTCGTCTACGACGACGTCACCGAGCTCGATCTCGCCGGCCCCGTCAAGAAGGTCACGCTCGGCAGCGGAACCGTGCACGAGGCCCAGTCGCTCATCTATGCGACCGGCTCGGCATACCGCAAGCTCGACATCGAGGGCGAAGAGCGCCTCTCGGGCTACGGAGTCTCGTGGTGCGCCACGTGCGACGGCTTCTTCTTCCGTGAGAAGACGATCGCGGTCGTCGGCGGCGGCGACTCGGCGATGGAAGAGGCCACGTTCCTCACCCGCTTCGCCGAGAAGGTCTACGTCATCCACCGCAAGGACTCGCTGCGCGCCTCGAAGATCATGCAGGAGCGGGCCTTCGCGAACGAGAAGATCGAGTTCGTGTGGAACAGCGAGGTCGCCGAGATCCTCGGTGGCGACTCCGTCTCGGGCGTCCAGCTGCGTAACACGGTCGACGGCACGCTCAGCGATCTCGCCCTCGACGGGCTGTTCATCGCGATCGGCAACGACCCGCGCACTCACCTCGTGCACGACAAGCTCGACCTCACGGCCGAGGGAACGATCTGGGTCGACGGCCGCTCGTCGAAGACCTCGGTTCCCGGCGTGTTCGCCGCGGGTGACGTCATCGACCCGACCTACCGTCAGGCGATCACCGCCGCCGGTTCCGGCACGGTCGCGGCTCTGGATGCCGAGCACTTCCTCGCGGATCTCGAGGATGCTTCTGTCGAGTTCCCGGCTGCGGAAGCCGCCGAGATCATCACCGCCTGAGCGGTCGGGAACAGTTTCACCTCGCCCGCTGTTGTAGCAGGCGAACCTCGAATCAAGGAGAACTCTGATGAGTGCAAAGGCTACGAGCCAGGCGACCTGGGAGCAGGACGTTCTGCAGGCCGAAGGTCCCGTCCTCGTGGACTTCTGGGCCGAGTGGTGCGGACCGTGTCGCATGGTCGCCCCCGTTCTGGACCAGATCCAGGCGGACAACCCCGACAAGATCACCATCCTCAAGCTGAACGTGGACGAGAACCCGCAGCTGGCGATGAAGTACCAGATCACCTCCATCCCCGCGATGAAGGTGTTCCAGGGCGGTGAGGTCAAGACGACCATCATCGGCGCCAAGCCGAAGCCGGCCCTCGAGCAGGATCTGGCTGCCTTCATCGGCTGATCACGACTTCACAGGGCCGTCACCTCTTCGGAGGTGGCGGCCCTTTTCTGTCCCTCCCGTCCGGGTCGTCGAGACTATTTGTCGTAGACCGGGACCGAGGGCAGCCCGCGGGCTGCGCGAGCGCGGTCGATGATGTCCTGGATCGCCGCGGTCTTCGCAGCGTTGTAGGTCGACTGCCCGCGCGCCGCGGCCGCCACGGCATCGCACTTCGCGTGTGAATAGCGATTCGCGTCGTCCGGGTGCGCGATCAGCCAGTCCCTGAGGAGGCGCTGGTTCGCGGCATCCCACTCCCCGGCGACGAAGAAGTGCGCGATCGCAGTGCGGATGCCCTCCTTCTCACGGATCAGCACCGGATGCGTGCGTACTCCGCTGCCCCGCCGCCATCCTGCGGCCTCCAGATGCGGCAGGTGCGCCTCGAACTCGGGGAGATCCCCGACCCTGACGGCCAGGTCGATGATCGGCTTCGCCCGCATCCCCGGAATCGCGGTCGATCCGATGTGCTCGATCAGCCAGTCAGCATTCGTCATGCGGCTGATCTCCGCAGCGATCCCTGCGAACCTGTCGGCCCAGGCAGGGTCGTAGGTGACGAGCATCCTCGGCATCGCTGCGCGACTTTCAGGACGCGTCGGCGACCGAGGGGTCCCAGCGGCGGTGACGCTGCTTCTCGTCGAGCAGCCCCCACACAGCCGGCGTGAGCTCGGGGTATTCCAGAGCGATCTGACGCAGCACACGGTAGTGACGAGCCGCGTTGGGCCGCACGCCGTCGTTCGCAGTGATGTTGTCGGCCCGCAGCAGGTACACCACGAGCTCGTCGACGCTCGGCAGCTCCTCCATGAACTCCCAAGGATCCTCTCCGCTGAGAAGACGCTCCTGAATGAGCACTGCGAGTTCGTCCGACGCTTCTGCTCGCAGCACTTCCAGGCTGGCGCGACGGGGAACGGACTCGGTCATGCTTCCAGCCTACGTCGCCTTGCGGGTGCCCCGGCGCTCCACCGTCAGCTCGTCCGTCATCTCCTCGAGCTCCTTGCCCTTCGTCTCCGGCACCTTGAAGTACACGAAGAAGAACGACACCAGAGCGAAGAACGCGTAGAAGCCGTAGGCGAACGTGAGACCGATGTCGGCGAAGATCGGGAACGTCGTCGAGATGAAGAAGTTGGCCACCCACTGTGCAGCCGCAGCGACCGCGAGGGCCCCCGCACGGATCGAGTTGGGGAAGATCTCTCCCAGGAGAACCCACACGAGGGGGCCCCAGGTGGCTCCGAAGAACACCACGAAGCCGTTCGCACAGATCAGAGCGACCGTCGCCCAGGGGTCGGGCAATGTCGCTGCGCCCTCGGCATCCAGAGTGCCGAACGAGAAGGCCAGAGCCATGAGGCCCAGCGTCACGGTCATGCCCACCGAGCCCACCAGCAGCATGATGCGGCGACCGACCTTGTCGACGAGCAGGATCGCCACGATCGTCACGACGATGTTGGTCACCGACGTGATGACAGAGGTCAGCAGCGCGCTCGACTCATCGAATCCGACGGACTGCCACAGAGTCGTCGAGTAGTAGAAGATCACGTTGATGCCCACGAACTGCTGGAACACCGACAGCAGGATGCCGACCCAGACGATCGGCTTCAGGCCCAGCCGGCTGCCTCGGAGATCTCGCAGCGACTCCTTGCGCTCGGTGTCGATCGTGCTCGTGATCTCCTTGATCTTCGCGTCGACGTCGACGGTGCCTGTGACCGTCTGGAGCACCTCGGACGCTCGGGTGATATCGCCGGTCCTCACCAGGTATCGCGGAGATTCCGGGAGACGCAGCGACATGATTCCGTAGACCAGCGCGGGAATCGCTTCGACGATGAACATCCAACGCCACGCCGTGAGCCCCCACAGCGGCTGGTCAGCGGCACCCGCGATATTGGCGAGGAGTGCGTCTGAGAGGAGCGCCGCGAAGATACCGGTGACGATCGCGAGCTGTTGCAGCGATCCGAGTCTGCCTCGGATCTTCGCCGGCGACACCTCTGCGATGTATGCGGGGGCGATGACGGATGCTGCACCGACACCGAGTCCGCCGATCACACGCCAGATGATCAGGTCGACGACGCTGAAGGCGAGTCCCGATCCGATCGCCGAGATGAGGAACATCGCCGCTGCCACCACCATCACGGGGATGCGGCCGCGTTTGTTCGCGATCGGTCCGGCGAACCACGCACCGACCGCGCAGCCGATCAGCGCCGATGAGACGGCGAAGCCCTTGAGTCCGACACCGAGGTCGAATCCTGACACCGTGCCCGCGAGAGCGTCGACGGCGCCGTTGATGACAGCGGTGTCGAAGCCGAAGAGGAAGCCACCGAGCGCAGCAGCGATGCTGACCGCTATGACTTTTCGCTGGAAACCGGATGGACTCTGCGCAGTGGACATGGTCTCCCCTTCATCGTGGCGATTCCGAGAGTCTACGACCGCTCACTCCCCACGAGGCGGAATCACGCCGATCCGTACCCGGATTGCCCGATCTCCTCGAGGATGCGGTTCAGGTCCTGAATCGAAGCGAAATCAATGATGACCTGGCCTTTGCGTGCGCCGAGCGACACCTTCACCCGAGTGTTGAGGCGATCACCGAGGTTGCCTGCCACCTCGTCGAGATATGCGCGGCGGGCTCCTGGGGTGGGCTTCGCAGTGCGACCGGGAGTGGCCGGCTCGGTCTTCGCCGCGACCTCTGTCGCGCGCACCGAGAGGTCCTCGTTAACGACCTTGTCTGCCAGGCGCTGCATCGCCTCGGGTGTCTCGAGACTGAGGATCGCGCGAGCGTGACCCGCAGTCAGCACTCCCGCCGCCACACGCTGCTGCACGGGAACCGGCAGCTTCAGCAGACGGATCGTGTTGCTGATCTGCGGACGGGAGCGGCCGATGCGCGTGGCGAGCTCTTCCTGGGTGATTCCGAAGTCTTCGAGCAGCTGCTGGTATGCGGATGCCTCCTCGAGAGGGTTCAGCTCCGAGCGGTGCAGGTTCTCGAGAAGGGCGTCGCGCAGGAGGTCCTCATCGGCCGTCTCGCGGACGACAGCCGGGATCGTGGCCAGGCCCGCTTCACGAGCCGCGCGGGTACGCCTCTCCCCCATGATGAGCTCATACTCACCGTCGCCGTTCTTGCGAACGACGACGGGCTGCAGCACGCCGAACTCCCGGACGCTGTGCACCAGCTCCGCCAGGTCCTCAGGGTTGAAGTGTGTGCGCGGCTGGCGAGGGTTCGGAACGATCTTCTGCGGGTCGATCTGGATCAGATGGATGCCGGGGACCACCTCGAGGTCTTCGGCTGCGGGCTGGTCGCTCGTCTGCTCCGTCGCCGGGCGCAGGTTCGCGCCGGGGAAGAACACATCCACGGGACGCTCGGACTGATCAGCGGTGGGGATGAGGGCACCGATGCCCCGGCCCAGTCCAGTGCGCTTCGCCATCATTTCTCCTTGCTCTGCGCCGCTGTACGCGACGCGATCTCGACGGCGGCCTCGCGGTAGGCGACAGCGCCGGCGGATTGCCCATCGTAGGCGATCACGGTCTGACCGAAACTCGGTGCTTCTGACACCCGCACGGAGCGCGGGATGACGGTGTCGAGCACCTGTTCCGGGAAGTGGGTGCGAACCTCATCGGCCACCTGCTGCGCCAGACGCGTGCGGCCGTCGAACATCGTCAAGAGGATCGTCGACAGGTGAAGTCCCGGATTCAGGTGCTTCTGGATCATCTGGATGCTGCCGAGAAGCTGGCTCAGACCCTCGAGCGCGTAGTACTCGCACTGGATCGGGATGAAGACCTCGTTCGCCGCGGTGAACGCGTTGATGGTGAGGAGACCGAGAGACGGCGGGCAGTCGATGATCACGAAGTCCATCGGGTGATCGACCAGGTACTCCTCGAGCGCACGGCGCAGGCGGTGCTCTCGTGCGACCTGCGCCACGAGCTCGATCTCGGCGCCGGCGAGATGGATCGTGCTCGGCGCGCAGAAGAGGTTCTCGTCCTCGGGGCTCTGCTGCACGATGTCCTCGAGGGGGGTCTCCTCGATCAGGACGTCGTAGACACTCGGTGTCTCCGCGTTGTGCGGGACTCCGAGCGCCGTGGAGGCGTTTCCCTGGGGGTCCAGGTCGATCACGAGGACCTTCGCACCGAGGCCGGCGAGGGCAGATGCGACGTTGACGGCACTCGTCGTCTTGCCGACCCCACCCTTCTGGTTCGATACCGTCAGGATGCGGGTATCCCCACTGAAGTCGATAGTCACCGCTTCGAGGACTCTGCGGCGGGCAGAGAGATCTGCGAGTTCCCGCGCGAGCGGGGTATCCATCCCGAAGGAGTCCTTCGGTGATGCCTTTTCGGGCTGTTTCACGTGAAACATCCACTCCTTTCGGGGCCGTGTTCCACTCTAATCGCTGTGACGGACGTTGCTGACTGTCGGTCGAGCTCTGTGGAGCTGCTCTTCGGTGAGTACCCGTGGTCGCGCGGTCTTGCGCACCGTGTTTCACGTGGAACATTCATGGACGCACGAGCGACATGATCTCCCCCGCCACGTCGACGAGCGGCCGCGTCGCGTCGATTTCGATTGTTGCGCCTCGGCGCAGAAGGGGCTCGATCGACCGGAGGTTCTCTCGGATCTCGACTCGCTCGGCCTTCGTGGAACCGTAGGGATTTGTCATACGCCGCTGTACGCGCTCGAGGATGATCGCTTCAGGTGCGGAAAGCAGCACCACATGATCGAAGCGATCGTAGAAGCGTCCCTGGTTCTCGACTGTCCCCGCAACCACGAGATCGGAGTGCTCTTCGAGTAGTGCCGTCAGCCGGTCGACGTCCCACAGGCCATCCCGGGTCTTCCAGCTTCCATAGTCCGTGTCGATCGCCGGGACTGCACTCTCCCCCAGTAGGGCGACCACACTCGACTTCCCTACGCCTGACATTCCTGTGATGAGAACCCGGGCCATTGGTCAACGGTCGGATGTTTCACGTGAAACACTTGGTCGCCCGCGTTCAGTGGGCCGTCGGCAACGTCACTTCGATTGCCGGAGCGGAGTCCGGTGGCCGCTCCATCACCAGATCCACGGCCATGGAGGAATGTTTCACGTGGAACACCCTTCCCGGCGTGCGACCTCAGGCTCTGGCGCGGGTGAGTGGGTCCACCACATCACCGGCACAGAGCGGAATCATCCCCTGCCACACTTCTGACGTCCCGACTCAGGAGAGGATGCGGATGGTCGTGAGGTGGCAGGCGCTGCCACTCAAGGATCAGGCCCGCGACTCCTTTCATGGTCGCGGATTCCGCAGGCAGTCCCCTGCGAGCATTGATGTGCAGTCTGTCCCCCCTTCCGCACCATCCGTTCCCTGGGGAGCAGTGCTGCGTCTCGCCGTGGACCCCAACCGGTCAGATCAGATCGACGAGATGTCGCGGGCACTGGTGACACCCGCGCCGCGCCACCCCGACATCGATGGCCGGCAGGTCATTAGGTGAAGGTGTCGACCACGAATGCGGGGCATATGTCTTGCTGTGGAACCAGGCACTTGTCCTGTCCCCCACCGCTGTGGAGATCCCGCTGCGTCTGTCGGGGGCAACGCCGCGTGGAGCGCATACTCAGTTGTCGAGAATGCTCCCGTTTCACGTGAAACATCGATGCTGTGTCCAAGGGTCATACATCATCATGTCCCGCCAGCCATGGCGGGCGACTCCCCCAGCTGTCGGATGGATCTGTACTTGGCGATACAACGGCCTGGCTGACGACCACAGTCCTTCGTCTCGGTCGTCGGAGCGACCCTGAACGCGGATGTCCGATCTCCCACAGCCGTCGTGTTGCGCTCCAACGCCCGCGAACACGCAGCCCAGAGCCACGGCCGCAGCCACACGGCCACACAGCGACACAGCGACACAGCGACACAGCGACACAGCGACACAGCGACACCCACAGTCCCAGACCTCACTCCCGGACCAGGCCCCAGTCCAAGTCCCTGTCCCACACCCCTATCGCCTACCGCGCGGCCCACACCCCTACCGCCCCAGCTCCACACCGAGGCCCAGCTCCGGTCCCTGAACCAGTCCCAGCCCTAGCCCCAGCCCCACCCCCGGCTCCAGCTCCACCGGGCTCCACCGGGCTCCAGACCACGGACCCCGGGCCCCAGCCCTCGGCTCGAGACACAGACCACGGATCCAGCCCAGGCCCAGGCCCAGCTCCCGACACCGACCCATCCAGATTCAGATCAAGCTCCACCTCGCCGCAAAAACGCTGATGGCGGTGCCAACGCGGAAGACGACCCAGTGCACAACAGTGCTTACTCCATCACCAAAAGCCGCCGCAGGGTGTCCGTCTACTCGAATGTACGCATCGTTTCACGTGAAACATCGAGGTGCAGCGGTCTCTGCTCTTCTATCCAGAGACTCGGGTGTCTGGGTCGGGCTACGTGCGACAGGGGACACATGTTTCACGTGAAACGTCAATCCTTGAGTCTCCGATGACGCAGCGTCCGAGGGTCCGTGGATCCCTTCTTCGACCTGACATCTAGGTGTCTAGCGGCGTAACCAACCGCGCTTTGAGAGCGTGTGTAGCTCCCAGCTCCCTTCATCGGCGGTCTACCGAAACACCGCGTTTCACGTGAAACAGATCACACCCACACCGCACACCCACACCGCACCCCCCCACCGCGCATCGATCGGGGTCGCCGAAAGGGGGATGCTGTCCGCGTCCGCCACCCATCCTCAAGACGGCCTCCGACTCGCACCGCACGCACAACAGGGAGTGGATAGACCCGTGGCCTAGCGAAGACTCGCTGTGTCCCTGCGACGCTGGCAGCGCGACCCAACCAGCGACTACACCCCACTATGCGCAGCAGGTTTCACGTGAAACATCTTCGGTATCAAAGCGGGACGCATCAGATCTGAAGTGATCGACTGCACAAAGCGGCGAACTGCACCGACCCATCGCTATGGACGAGACGAGGTGGCTCCGGCGACCACACTCCGTGCGGGATGCGGAATGCACACATCGCTCGGAGGGAGGCGTGAGAACCCGCGCCCAGAATGGCAGTATCTGCCTAGCGCACCACGGCCCGCACGACCCGGGTCGATTCAGGCAGCGCGCCCTCACCCAGGACCTCGACGCGCACGTCCGACAGACGGAACTTCTTGATCTGCTTCTGCGCGGCCTCTACCTCGTTGCCCGCATTCATCCCTTTGAGCAGAATGAGCTCTCCCCCGTCACGAACGAGCGGAGAAACCAAGGGAATCAGAGTCTTCAATGCACTCACCGCACGCGCAGTCACGACGTCGAAGCCCTCCGGACGTCGAGCATCTTCGGCACGAGCTCGCAGCACCTCGACGTTGTCTAGCCCCAGTGCGTCGACCTGCTCGTTCAACCAGATGACGCGACGCTCCATCGGCTCGATGAGAGTCCACTGCACGTCGGGGCGCGCGATCGCAAGGACGATACCCGGTAGCCCTGCCCCTGAGCCGACGTCCGCAACGGATCCACTAAACAGCGGAGCGGCGATCGCGCTGTTCAAGACATGTCTCGTCCACAGTCGGGGAAGCTCGAGCGGTCCGATAAGACCGCGCTCTTCTCCATGCTGGGCGAGTGCTGCGGTGAACTGCCTCGCCAGCTCGATCCGCTCTCCGAAGAGTTCAGCAGCAACGGCGGGCTCGGCCTCGACAGCACTCACAACAGCATCCCGATCAATGTTTCACGTGAAACGTCAGCGACGACGGAGAACAGTGTGCCGGTCGGCACCCTCACCGTACGACTCTGAGACAAGTCCCTGGTCAGCGGCAATATCGTGCACGAGCTTACGCTCATAGCTCGACATCGCCGGCAGCGACGCCTGTGTTGCACCCTCGTCGAGCTTCGCAGCCGCTGCGTTGACCAGCGTCTCCAGCTGACGGCGGCGAGTGTCGCGCGATCCGCCGATGTCGAGGATAAGACGCGAGAACGAACCGGTCTTGCTCTGCACTGCCAGACGCGTCAGTTCCTGAAGAGCCTGAACCGTATCGGGAGCCGAGAGCAGCGCGAGTCCATCGCCCTCCGCTTCGACCGAGACGTAGGCACGCCCCTGGCGTACGTCGAGGTTCAGATCGCCATCGATGTCGGCGATATCGAGCAGCTCTTCGAGATAGTCGGCTGCGACATCGCCCTCGTTCTCCAGCTCGGCGACCGTGGGCTCCACGATCTCAGTCATGTTGTCGGTCACGAACCGCTCCCCTTCTTCTTCGAACGCTTCTTGCCCACGGGCTGCTGACGCTTGGGAGTCTGCGCCTTCGCGCGCTCCGCTTCTTCGAGCATCCGCTGCTGCTCCGCCTCGTAGGCGGCCATCGGAACGACCTTGCCTGAGGAGTCGATCGCCTTGCCCTTGCGAGCCAGTCGCTCTTCACGCGCCTTGGCGGCCTCCGACCCCGGCGTCGGCATCTCGCGGATGACGAGGAACTGCTGCCCCATCGTCCAGAGGTTCGAGATGAACCAGTACACGACGACGCCGAGCGGGAAGAAGATTCCCGAGAAGATGAAGCCCAGCGGAAGGATGTAGAGCATGATCTTCTGCATCTGGTACGCCTGGCCGGTCTTGGCCTCGGGCGACAGGTTCTTCGAGATGATCTGCAGCTGGGTGAAGAACTGCGACGCGATCATGAGCACGACGAGGGTGACCAGGATGACGATCGCGGTGGTGTTGCCGGCGTCCACGGCGTTGCCGAGCGTCTCGTGGAGGGATGCCACACCGAAGAGCTCAGCGTTGTAGAACTGCTCGGTGAGTTCTGCGTTGAGCAGACCGACACCACCGACACCGAGGTTGTGGTGCTTCGAGACATCGCTGAGCACGCTGAACAGCGAGAAGAAGATCGGCATCTGCACCAGCAGCGGAAGACAGCTCGACATCGGCGTCGTGCCGTGCTTCTTATACAGCGCCATGGTCTCGCGGCTCATGGCCTCGCGAGAGAGCTGATCCTTCTTGCCTCGATACTTCTCCTGAACTTTTCGCAGCTCAGGAGCAATTTCCATCATCTTTCTCTGACTCTTGATCTGCTTCACGAAGAGCGGGATCAGCGCAGCACGAACGACGATGACGAGCCCGACGATCGACAGCACCCAGGTCAGACCGGAGGCGGCAGGAAGACCGACGGCGGTGAGCAGCCAGTGCCAGGCGACGAGCACCATCTCGACGAGCCACTTGAGCGGCCACAGGATGGTTCCGATCAGGTCGAAGCCGCCGGAGGCGGGCGCCGGCGAGGGGGTTGCGCTGGCGAGCAGAAGGTCAAGACCCACCGGTCAATCCTTTCGGGAAGGGACGACGAAACCGTGAGCGGTCAGGTCATAGCGGAAGTGTTCGTGCGGACGGACGTCATCGACGCCGCCGTGGCTCCAGGGGTTGCAACGGAGGATGCGCCATGCCGAGAGCATCGTTCCCCGCACGGCGCCGTGCTGTTGCACCGCACCTACAGCGTAAGCGGAACAGGATGGGTAATAGGCACAGACATCTCCGTACATCGGAGAGATCACTTTGCGGTAGCCCGTCAGGAAGCCCAGCACGAGGTTCCTCGGCGCCAACGGGATGCTGCGCAGCAGATCCCCTGCGCGCATGTGGCCCGTACCGATCGAGGATGCGGGAAGAGCGGTCATGCTCGCGCCTGACCGAGGCGGTCGAGACAGCGGTTCACATCGGCACTGAGCTCTGCGTAGCTGGCAGTCGCTGACGCAGGAAGGGCACGGATGACGACATCCGTGCCCTCGGGTACCCGGGTCAGCGCCTCCGCACAGACGGCTTTGAGTCGCCGACGAACGGTGTTGCGCACCACAGCGGTGCCCACCTGCTTGCTGATGATGAATCCGAACCTCGCGGCTCTGCTCTCGCCTGTCGTCAGCATCGAGGTGACGACCTTGGCCCCGCCACAACGGGATCCGCGTCGAACGACCATTCGATAGTCGCTCCCGCGGGTCACACGAAACGGGCGGGCGAGCACAGCGATCTACGCGGAGAGCTCGGTGCGGCCCTTCGCGCGACGTGCCGAGAGGATGGCGCGGCCGGCGCGGGTGCGCATGCGAAGGCGGAAGCCGTGCTTCTTGGCGCGACGACGGTTGTTGGGCTGGTAAGTGCGCTTGCTCATGAAATCACTCCGGGAATGCTGCCACCGGGATCGATTTGACCGGAGACATAGGGATCTGCCATTCAGGCATAAGTCAACCGATTAAGGGTACGTCCTGACGGCGCGCAGAGCAAATCTGCGCGCTTCGACCTCGACCTCCGGCACGATCCGCACAGCTATTATCCACAACCTGTGGCATGCACGTATGCGCAACACGCGCGCGGATTCCCGTAGGCAGGTTGCCGTTCCCAGCCGCGGTGACTACCGTGGCATCCGAAGTTATCCACAGGGGGGACGCCTTTCTCGACGCCCTCCGAATCCCTCAGCACGGAGCGTCATGTCATCACCTGCCCAGCCCGACGTTCCGATCTGGACCACGGTGCAGGACCTGCTCGAAGCGGACGACCGGGTGACGCCGCAGCTGCAGGGATTCCTCAGTCTCGCCGTCCCCGCCGGCGTCATGTCTGCGACGCTCTATCTGGAGGTCCCCAACGACCTCACGGCTGCCCAGATCAACAAGCGTCTGAGGCTGCCGATCATGGAGGCCCTGTCGCACATCGGACAGGAGGTCACCTCCTACCGCGTCGTGGTCAACCACGAGCTCGCCGAGCAGCCGACTGCGCCGATCGCCGTCGCCGATTACGGACGCCAGGAGCAGATCCGCGTCGAGTCGCCGATGGAGCAGCCGACGCAGCTCCGCCACGAATCGCGCCTGAACCCGAAGTACACCTTCGACAACTTCGTCATCGGCCAGTCCAACCGCTTCGCCCATGCCGCAGCGGTCGCGGTCGCCGAAGCGCCGGCCAAGGCATACAACCCGCTCTTCATCTACGGAGACTCAGGACTGGGCAAGACCCACCTCCTCCACGCGATCGGCGACTACGCCCAGTCGCTCTACGCAGGAGTGAAGGTCAGGTACGTCTCGAGTGAGGAGTTCACCAACGACTTCATCAACTCGATCGCGAACAACCGCGGTGCAGCCTTCCAGGCGCGCTACCGCGACGTCGACATCCTCCTCATCGACGACATCCAGTTCCTCCAGGGTCGTGCCGAGACGCAGGAGGCCTTCTTCCACACGTTCAACACGCTGCACGACCACAACAAGCAGGTCGTGATCACAAGCGATGTGGCACCGAAGCACCTGACCGGGTTCGAGGACCGGATGCGCAGCCGCTTCGAGTGGGGTCTGATCACCGACGTGCAGGCACCCGACCTCGAGACCCGCATCGCGATCCTCCGCAAGAAGGCGCAGAGCGAGGCGCTCCATATTCCCGACGAGGTGCTCGAGTACATCGCGACCGTCGTCTCCTCGAACATCCGCGAGCTCGAGGGCGCCCTGATCCGAGTGTCGGCGTTCGCGAGCCTGAACCGCTCGGCTCTCGACATCTCTCTCGCGCAGACGGTGCTCCGCGACATCATCGACACGGCAGAGGACAACATCATCTCGCCGACCGACATCATCACGGCGACCGCACAGTACTTCAAGCTGACGGTCGACGATCTCTACGGTTCGAGCAGGTCGCAGCAGATCGCGACGTCTCGACAGATCGCGATGTATCTCTGTCGAGAGCGCACGAGCCTCTCTCTGCCCAAGATCGGACAGCTGTTCGGCAATCGCGATCACACCACGGTCATGTACGCCTATAAGAAGATCAGCGAACTCATGAAAGAGCGACGTTCGATCTACAACCAGGTGACCGAGATCACCACGCAGCTCGGTCGCCGCTGAGCGCACGACGCCTCGAAAAAGGGGGTCGCAGGGTCCGACGGGACGCTGCGACCCCCTTCTCGTGCGTCTGAAGGGCATCGCCGACCACGGATAGATCCCAGTTTGCACATGTGGATAACTTGTGGATGGATCGCCTTCAGGTTGGGATGAATGTGGGGGAAACGGGCGAACCTGTGGATAACCGAGGGAGAGCAATCCGGGCGACCGACCGCGTCCACCCGCGGATTCCTCAGGGATTCCACAACTGACAACCGTGTAGTTCCCTACTCGCGTCTGCTTTCCACCGAGTTATCCACAGTATCCACAGGTGTTAACACCGTTAAGGAGTTAATTCAATTCAAGGGCGATCCGATCACCAGACGGTGGGGAAAGTCCGACAGGCCCGGGCCTCGAGACCGTCGTAGGGATACGACCGGCTGTGGGGCTAGCATGGGAAGCCCTGCACTGGCAGGACCGATGACGACGCGTCTCAGAACGACGACAAGGGAGCACCCGTGAGGTTTCAGGTCAACCGCGATGTCTTCAGCGAGGCTGTCTCGTTCGTCGTCAAGCTGCTTCCGCAGCGCAACCCTCAGCCGATCCTCGCCGGAGTCCTGATCGAGGCGGACGGCTCCGGCCTCACACTCTCCGCCTTCGACTACGAGGCCTCGGCCCGAACCACGATCGAAGCGACGGTCGAGACACCGGGAACGATCCTGGTGCACGGTCGGCTTCTCTCCGACATCGCCAGCCGGCTTCCCAATGCTCCGATCGAGATCGCCGTCGAGGACGACGGAAGCATCACGGTCAGCTGCGGTTCCGCCCGATTCACTCTCGCAGCCATGCCGGTCGAGGAATATCCCTCGATCCCCGAGGTCTCCGGGTCCTCGGGCGTCGTTCCGGCAGACGACTTCGGCACCGCGATCGCGCAGGTCGGCTTCGCAGCATCCCGCGACGACGTCACCCCGGTGCTGACCGGTGTGCAGCTCGAGGTCTCCGGCCACACACTGAGCCTGGTCGCCACCGACCGGTACCGCGTCTCTCTGCGCGACGTGCCCTGGGACGGCGAAGCCGTCGAGGCGACCGCACTCGTCCCCGCTCGAACGCTCCTCGAAGTCGGAAAGACGTTCGGTCATGCCGGCACGATCCAGATCGCGTTCTCAGGCGCAGGTGACCGCGAGATCATCGCGTTCACGGCAGGCAACAAGACCGTCACGTCGTTGCTGATCAAGGGGAACTTCCCGCCGGTCCGTCGCCTGTTCCCCGAGCAGACCGAGCACTACGCGGTCGTCAACACCGCAGATCTCGTCGAGGCCGTGCGACGCGTGTCTCTGGTTCTGGACCGTGCTGCTCCGCTGCGTTTCACGTTCTCGAGCGACGGCGTCACGATGGATGCCTCCGGCAGCGAGCACGCGCGGGCCTCCGAATCCGTCGATGCGATCCTCTCCGGCGGAGACGATGTCACTCTCGGACTCAACCCGCAGTACCTCATCGAGGCGCTGGGTGCCGTGAAGAGCGAGTTCGTGCGCGTGACGTTCACCTCGAGCGACAATGCGAACAAGCTCAGCCCTGTGCTGATCACGAGCCAGACCTCGGTCGATCAGGCCGGTCTCGACTCGTTCAAGTACCTGCTGCAGCCCAACCTCCTGCTGCGCTGATCGCGCTCCGCGACCTCAGGGGATCGCCGCGGCGCGAGTATGCGCCGGCGAGTCCGATGTCAGAGGCCGAAGGTAGGCTGACACCGTGATTGTGGAACACCTGAGCCTGGTCGATTTCCGCAATTACGCGACCGCAGAGCTAGCTCTGCACAAGGGACCCAACGTCCTCGTCGGCCGAAACGGTCAGGGAAAGACGAATCTCGCCGAGGCCGTGGTCTTCCTGGCGACACTGGGCTCGCACCGGGTCTCCTCAGACGCGCCGATGGTCCGCGAGGGGCAGGAGTTCGCGATCATCCGCGCGCGCCTGTCGCATGGTGAACGTCGAGTGCTCGTCGAGGTGCAACTCAACAAGCAGGGGTCGAACAAGGCCCGCATCAACGGCTCTCCGTCGAAGACCAACGAACTCCCTCGTTACGCGCACGTGGTCCTCTTCGCTCCCGAAGATCTGCAGATCGTCCGCGGCGATCCGTCGGCGCGGCGACGCTTCGTCGACCAGCTGCTGATTCAGCGCACGCCACGCATGTCGTCGGTGCTCGCGGACTACGATCGCGTGCTCAAGCAGCGCAACGCACTGCTCAAATCCGCGCGTGCGCGCGGCATCAAGGGTGAGGGGCTCAGCACGCTCGACGTCTGGGACGACAAGCTGGTATCGCTCGGGGCGGAGATCATCTCCGCCCGTCAGCGTCTGGCGACCGATCTGCAGCAGCCGGTGGCCGAGGCGTATGCGGCGATCGCCGGTGAAGACCACCGTCCGCAGCTCGACTGGGCGCTCTCGGTGCGAGGAGCGGATCCCGAAGAGGGAGTGGACGCACCGGCCGAGACCTCGGGCGACATCGCCGAGATGTTCCACGCCGCACTGCTCGCGAAGCGCTCGAACGAACTCGACCGCGGCCTCACGCTCACCGGACCGCACCGCGACGATCTGGTGTTGCGTGTTCGTGGTCTTCCGGTCAAGGGCTACGCCTCACACGGAGAATCCTGGTCGGTGGCTCTGGCCCTCCGTCTGGCCTCCGCCGAGCTGCTGCGCAGCGAATCACCGGCGGGCGACCCCGTGCTGATCCTCGACGACGTGTTCGCCGAGCTCGATGCCGATCGCCGGCAGCGGCTCGCGGCGCTGACCGCGGGGTACGAGCAGGTGGTGGTGACCGCGGCGGTGGAGGAAGATATTCCTGAAGTACTGCATGCCCACGTGGTGCGGATCTCTGCAGGAACCATCAGTGACGAGAGGGAGGTGGCGGATGACTGACATCGCAGCCGTTCCGGCACCTGAGACCCCCGAGACGGTCGCCACGTACCTGCGCCTTCGCGGCCTCGCGCCCAGTTCGAAATCGTGGAAGCGCAAGCGACGCATCGTCACGGACGACGACAACGCTCCGTTCACCCCGGGGCGTGACCCGGGAGCCCTCGGCGCAGTGCTCGACAAGCTCAGTCGGGACTCCGGGTGGCAGAAGACGCTGGCGCGCGAAGACCTGGTGCGTCAGTGGGCGGATCTTGCCGGATCCGATACCGCGAAGCACTCCGAGCCGGTCTCGCTCGAGCGCGGAGTACTGACCGTGAAGTGCGATTCGACGGCCTGGGCGAAGAATCTCCAGTACATGCGCGGGACGATCCTCACCGAGATCGGTCGCCGGTATCCCGACGCGGGCGTCGAGAACCTGCGCTTCATCGGACCGGACGTACCCTCGTGGAAATGGGGTCCCAGAGTCGTTCCAGGACGGGGCCCACGCGATACCTACGGGTAGGACACCACAGAAGGGGTCCGACACGCTCAGAGGGCCACAGGTGGCCGCTGAGCCGCATATCGACACGAAAAGCCGCTAGACTGGGAGTTCGTGATATCGATGTGGAGAATGCCCTCTGATGACGCCTGAATCCCCTGCTGACGAGACGGAATCCACCACCGGCGAGACTTCCGGTACCGACAACAAGATCTCACCCAAGGTGAAGCAGCCCGGTGAGTACGGTGCCGACTCCATTCAGATCCTCGAGGGTCTCGAGGCCGTCCGCAAGCGTCCGGGTATGTACATCGGATCCACGGGGCCGCGTGGTCTGCACCATCTCGTCTACGAGATCGTCGACAACTCGGTCGACGAGGCCCTGGCCGGATACGCCGACACGATCTTCGTGACGCTGCTCGAAGACGGCGGCGTCCGTGTGATCGACAACGGTCGCGGCATCCCCGTCGACCCGCACTCCTCCGACCCCACGAAGTCGACCGTCGAGGTCGTGCTGACGATCCTGCACGCCGGTGGAAAGTTCGGTGGCGGCGCCTACGCCGTCTCGGGTGGACTGCACGGCGTCGGCTCCTCGGTGGTGAACGCCCTGTCGACCCGGTTCGATGTCGAGGTCAAGCAGAAGGGCTTCGTCTGGCGGCACAGCTTCGCCGACGGCGGTGCGCCCCAGCAGCAGCTGGAGAAGGGCGAGCCCACCGACGAGACCGGAACGGCCATCACCTTCTGGCCGGATGCCGAGATCTTCACCGAGACGACGGACTTCGACTACGACACGCTGCGCACGCGCTTCCAGCAGATGGCGTTCCTCAACAAGGGACTCCGCATCGAGCTTTCCGACGAGCGCCCTGCCTCGGCGTACGAGGTCGAGGTCGAGGGACAGGCGACGCTCACCCAGCCGAACGACGTGTTCTTCTACGAACGCGGCCTCGTCGACTACGTCGAGTACCTGAACAAGGTGCGTCACGCCGAGGTCGTCAACGACGAGATCATCGCATTCGAATCCGAAGACGTCGAGCGCAAGATCTCGCTCGAGGTCGCGATGCAGTGGACGACCTCGTACACCGAGAACGTCTTCACCTATGCGAACACGATCAACACGCACGAGGGCGGCACGCACGAAGAGGGTTTCCGTGCGGCGCTCACCACGCTGGTGAACAAGTACGCCAGGGCGAACAACCTTCTCAAGGAGAAGGACGACAACCTCTCGGGCGACGACGTGCGAGAAGGACTCACCGCAGTCATCTCGATCAAGCTCGGCGAGCCGCAGTTCGAGGGGCAGACCAAGACGAAGCTCGGCAACACCGAGGCGAAGGCGTTCGTGCAGAAGGTCGTCGGCGATCAGCTCGGCGACTGGTTCGGTCGCAACCCGATCCAGGCGAAGAACGTGATCCGCAAGGCGATCGACGCGGCGACCGCCCGTCTCGCGGCCCGCAAGGCGCGCGAGACAGCTCGCCGCAAGAGCGTGTTCGAGTCGGCGGCGATGCCCGACAAGCTCAAGGACTGCACCAGCAAAGACCCGTCGATCAGTGAGATCTTCCTCGTCGAGGGCGACTCGGCCGGTGGCTCCGCGGTGCAGGGTCGTGACCCGCACACGCAGGCGATCCTGGCGCTCCGAGGCAAGATCCTCAACGTCGAGCGCGCGCGCCTCGACAAGGCGCTGGGCAACAAAGAGGTCCAGGCGATGATCCAGGCCTTCGGCACGGGCATCGGCGAAGAGTTCGACATCGAGAAGGCGCGCTATCACAAGATCGTGCTGATGGCAGATGCCGACGTCGACGGCCAGCACATCACCACACTGCTTCTCACGCTGCTCTTCCGCTACATGCGCGGGCTCATCGAAGCGGGATTCGTCTACCTCGCGATGCCGCCGCTCTACCGCCTCAAGTGGACGAACCAGCCGCACGAGTACGTGTTCAGCGACGCAGAGCGTGACGCGCTGCTGAAGTTCGGACTCGACAACGGCAAGCGGATCCCGAAGGATGCCGGCATCCAGCGTTACAAGGGTCTCGGCGAGATGAACGCCAAGGAGCTGTGGGAGACCACGATGGATCACACCACGCGGACGCTCCGCCAGGTGACCATCGAGGACGCCGCCGCTGCGGACGAGATCTTCAGCGTGCTGATGGGTGAGGACGTCGAGTCGCGACGCAGCTTCATCCAGCGCAACGCCAAGGACGTCCGCTTCCTCGACATCTGACGCGTCCCCGCGCCTGCATTCGTTCGACAACGACCGGAATCGACAACACACATGACTGACGAAGTACGCCCCGAGCCGGCACACGACCACGGCAAGATCGATCAGGTCGACCTGCAGTCGGAGATGCAGCGCAGCTACCTCGACTATGCGATGGCCGTCATCGTCGGCCGCGCGCTGCCCGACGTGCGCGACGGGCTCAAGCCCGTGCACCGCCGAGTGATCTACGGCATGTACGACGGCGGATTCCGCCCCGACAAGTCGTTCTCGAAGTGCGCCCGTGTCGTCGGCGAGGTCATGGGTCAGTACCACCCGCACGGCGACTCGGCGATCTATGACGCGCTGGTCCGTCTGGTGCAGCCGTGGTCGCTGCGCTATCCACTGGCTCTCGGGCAGGGCAACTTCGGCTCGCCCGGCAACATGGGCGCCGCTGCTCCCCGATACACCGAGACCAAGATGGCCCCGCTCGCGCTCGAGATGGTGCGCGACATCGAAGAGGACACGGTCGACTTCACCGACAACTACGACGGTCAGACCCAGGAGCCGACGGTTCTGCCGGCGCGCTTCCCGAACCTCCTCGTCAACGGCTCCGTCGGCATCGCGGTCGGCATGGCGACCAACATCCCGCCTCACAACCTGCGTGAGATCTCCGCGGCCGCTCTCTGGGCGCTCGACAACCCCGGTCTCCCCCGCGAGGAGCTGCTCGAGGGACTGATCCAGCGCATCCCCGGTCCCGACTTCCCGACCGGCGCGCAGATCCTCGGCACCAAGGGCGTGCAGGAGGCCTATCGCACCGGACGCGGATCGATCACGATGCGCGCGGTCGTCAATGTCGAAGAGATCCAGGGCCGCACGTGCCTCGTGATCACCGAGCTGCCGTACCAGGTGAACCCCGACAACGTCGCGGTGAAGATCGGCGACCTCGCCCGTGACGGCAAGATCACCGGCATCGCCGACATCCGCGACGAGTCCTCCGACCGCACGGGTCAGCGTCTCGTCGTCGTGCTCAAGCGCGATGCGGTCGCGAAGGTCGTGCTGAACAACCTGTACAAGCACACGCAGCTGCAGGAGAACTTCGGCGCGAACATGCTCGCGATCGTCGACGGCGTGCCGCGCACGCTCGCGATCGACGGCTTCGTGACCCACTGGATCACGCACCAGCTCGAGGTGATCGTCCGACGCACGCGCTTCCGCCTCGCCAAGGCAGAGGCGCGCATGCACATCCTGCGCGCGTACCTCAAGGCGCTCGACGCGCTCGACGAGGTCATCGCCCTCATCCGTCGATCGCAGACCACGCAGGATGCGAACGAGGGACTGCAGAAGCTCCTCGACATCGACGAGATCCAGGCCCAGGCCATCCTCGACATGCAGCTGCGCCGACTGGCCGCCCTCGAGCGTCAGAAGATCCTCGACGAGGCCGCGGAGCTCGAGCGGCTCATCGGCGAGTATCAGGCGATCCTCGCCGACGAGTCGCGGCAGCGTGACATCATCCGTGACGAGCTCACCGGCATCGTCGAGCGCTTCGGTGACGACCGTCGCACGCACATCCTGCACGGCTTCGACGGCGACGTGTCGATGGAAGACCTCATCGCCGAAGAGGAGATGGTCGTCACCATCACCCGCGCCGGCTACATCAAGCGCACGCGGAGCGACAACTACCGGTCGCAGCACCGAGGCGGCAAGGGCATCAAGGGCGCGCAGCTGCGAGCGGATGACATCGTCGAGCACTTCTTCGTGACGACGACGCACCACTGGCTGCTGTTCTTCACCGACAAGGGCCGGGTCTACCGCTCGAAGACCTACGAGGTCCCCGAGGCCGGTCGAGACGCGAAGGGCACGCACGTCGCGAACCTCCTCGCTCTGCAGCCCGACGAGAACATCGCGCAGGTCCTCGACATCCGTGACTACGCGGTCGCCGACTACCTCGCGCTCGCGACCCGCGACGGACTCGTCAAGAAGACGCGCCTCGATGCCTATGACACGAACCGTCAGGGTGGCGTCATCGCGATCCGCCTGAACGACGAGGACGAACTGGTCTCCGCGCTCATGGTCAACGCCGAGGACGACATCCTCCTGATCAGCCGCCGAGGCATGTCGGTCAGGTTCAGCGCCACAGACGAGGCGCTGCGTCCGATGGGCCGCGCGACCGCGGGCGTCAAGGGCATGAAGTTCCGCGAGGGCGACAGTCTGCTCTCGGCATCCGTCGCAGCGCCTGGTCAGTTCGTGTTCGTCGTGACGGACGGCGGCTACGCGAAGCGCACGGCCGTCGAGGAATATCGCGTCCAGGGACGCGGTGGTTTCGGCATCAAGGTGGCCAAGCTCCACGACGACAGGGGCACCCTGGCGGGCGGTCTGATGGTCTCCGCTGACGACGAGGTCCTTGTGGTTCTGTCCAGCGGCAAGGTGGTACGCTCTGCCGTGGCCGAGGTGCCCGCCAAGGGTCGCGACACCATGGGCGTGGTGTTCGCACGGACGACGGAAGCCGACCGCATCCTCGCCATCGCCCGCAACGGTGAGCGTGGCCTCACCGAAGACGACGAATCGGATGAGGCTGAGGTGGACTCCGAGACCACCGCCCCCGAGACGAACGAGAACCCTGAGGAAGCAGACGCATGAGCACAGTAGCCGACAAGCTGGCGAAGAAGTCCACGCGCAAGACCGGCGGCAAGCAGGTTCGCCTGCGCCTCGTCTACGTCGACTTCTGGTCGGCAGTGAAGCTCTCGTTCCTGGGGGCCGTCGCGCTCGCCATCGTGACGATGGTGTCGTTCTTCCTGATCTACCTCGTGCTGCAGGCCACCGGAATCCTCACGCAGGCCGACGAGTTCATCGGCACGATCACCGACAACTCGGTGCGCATCTCCGAGGTGGCGGGTCTCCCCCAGGTGATGGCCTTCGCGGCTGTCGTCTCGATCCTGAACCTCATCGTGTTCACTGTGCTCGGCGCCGTCATCGCCGGCATCTACAACGTCGCCGTGAAGGTGACGGGCGGACTCCTCGTCGGGTTCATGTCGAACTGACCGACCGGTTTCGAAGAGGGGCGGATGCGACTCGCATCCGCCCCTCTTCTCGTCCACGCGTTCCCTGCTCTTCGCCGATTCCCGGGATCGTGCCCCGAACGCGTTCGGGAAAACCCGAAGTCGGGTCTCCGGTTGCCTCGGTGTCGGCGCGTTCGGGGCCGCCGTACCTTGGAACCATGACGACACAGACTGCCACGCCACCACCGGCGACGGCCTCGAAGCCGCCGCTGCGCATCTTTCTCTCGATCCTGCACTTGGCGGGCATCGGGGTCATCGGCGGCTTCATCTTCGCAACCCTCTCCGGCCTCCTCGGCACGGGCCTCGGCCTGCTCTTCGCCGCCGGCGTCGGCGTCGTGCTCCTCGTCGGATTCGTCTACGCCCTCTTCGGCGTCGGATGGTTCGAGGTCGCTCGCGTCGGTGCGCTCTACAAGACTCCGATCGCCCCGCTGCGCTGGAGGCCGCGCGATCGGCCCGGGTTCGTCGGCTGGCTGCGCTCGCTCGGACGCCAGGCCATCGACGGTCGCATGTGGCGCGCGCTCGCGAACTTCGCGATCACCGCAGTGCTGGGCTGGATCGTGCTGCGCCTCGCCTGGGGTGTCGTGTGGTCGATCGTGATCTGCTTCGCTCCCGTCGCAGGGACGGACGCAGTGATGGGCCCCTTCGGCGGCGGCGGGATCGATGCAGCCTGGGCGCCGCTCATCGGCATCCTCGGCATCGCCGCATCCCTCGCCGGCATGATCGGCTTGGCCCTCCTGCACCGAGTGCTCTCGCTGTCGATCGTGATCCGCAGCCGCGAGGCCGAGCTCACCGAGCGGGTGCGCACCAGCAGTGCGCAGCGGGAGGGCGCGGTGCGCGCCGCCGACGTGGAGCGCACTCGCATCGAACGCGACCTGCACGACGGTGTTCAGCCGAGGCTCGTCTCGGTCGGCATGACGCTGGGTCTCGCACAGCAGAAGATCGACAACGATCCGGATGCCGCCAAGGAGCTGATCGCCGAGGCGCACACCTCGACCAAAGCCGCCATCACCGAGCTGCGACAGCTGGCACGCGGCATCCACGCCTCGGTGCTCGATGACCGTGGTCTCGATGCGGCACTCTCGGCGTTGGCAGGTCGGTCGCACATCCCCGTGAGCCTCGACGTGCGGATGGACGGCCGCTGCAGCCGTGAGGCAGAGGCTGCGGTCTACTTCTCGATCGCCGAGTCGCTCACGAACGCCGCCAAGCACTCTCGTGCCAGCGAGGCCAGGGTGACCGTGCGACTGCGTGAGGGCGGGGTCCTGTGGGCCCGCGTCGAGGACAACGGCATGGGCGGCGCTCAGGTGCAGCCCGGTGGTGGCCTGGACGGCATCGCGAACCGCATCCTCGCCGCGGGCGGGACCTTCCGCCTCGAGAGCCCCGTCGGCGGACCGACCAGCCTGGAGGTGAACGTGCCATGCGCATCCTGATCTGCGAGGACTCCGTCCTGCTGCGCGAAGGACTCGTGCGACTGCTCGAGGACGCCGGCCACACGGTGGTCGCGGCACTCCCCGACACCGAGGGCCTGGTCGAGGCGGTCGCCGAGACCGACCCCGAGCTCTGCATCCTCGATGTGCGGCTCCCGCCGACGTTCACCGACGAGGGGATCCGTGCCGCTCTCGGGCTCCGCGCCACGAACCCGGCGCTTCCGCTGCTCGTGCTCTCGCAGTACGTGGAGGAGCGCTACGCCTCGGACCTCATCGCGGCCCAAGGTGGCCCGCTCGGGTACCTGCTGAAGGACCGTGTGGCCGACGTCTCGGAGTTCCTCGGTTCCGTGGAGCGGATTTCCGAGGGGGCCACCGTGCTCGACCCGGAGGTCGTGGCCCAGCTGCTCACGCGGCGCAACAGAGACGATCGGATGCAGCGGCTCACCGAACGCGAGCGCACGGTGCTGGCCCTGATCGCCGAAGGCAAGTCGAACCAGGCGATAGCGGGACTGCTCTTCCTCTCGGAGGCCAGCGTCGAGAAGCACATCACCGCGATCTTCCAGAAGCTCGGCTTCGAGCAGGGCGAATCAGGCAACCGGCGCGTTCTGGCCGCGCTCGCGCATATCGAGAACACGGGCGGTACGACGCCGACCGGACAGACAGGAGTGGGACGATGACCACGAACGACGACTTCCCGGGCGGGCACACCCCGCTCACTCCCCCGCCGGCCTCCGCACCGGCACCGGCACCGACAGCGACACCGGCACCGACACCGACACCGGCACCCGCGCCCGAATCGTCCGGAATCGGTGAGACGAGCCGCTCGTCGGGGGCGACCGCGGTCATGGTCCTCACCGCGGTGGTGGGCGGCATGGCGCTGTTCGGTTCGGGAGCGACCGCAGCGGTCGCCGCGACCGGCAGTCTGGTCGCATCGTCGACCGAGGGCACGGACTCGGTGATGTCCGAGGACGCCTCGGGCATTCAGGGCATCGACCTCGACGTGGATGCCGGCAATATGCGCATCGAGTTCGGCGACGTCGACGACGCGGAGCTCGCGGTCACGAACAGCCGTGGTCCGGCCTGGACCCTCGAACGAGACGGCGACTCGCTGGTGGTACGCAGCCCCGACTTCGAGTTCGGATGGTGGTTCGGGAGCTGGTTCGGAGACGACCAGTCGGCCGTGCTCACACTCCCCGAGAGTCTCCGGGACAGTGCGCTGGACGCCGACCTGACGCTCGACGCAGGAAGCCTCGATGTGGTCGGCGACTTCGGTGCCCTCGACGTCACGGTCAATGCGGGTGCCTTGGACGTCGAGGGTGCGGCGAGCAGTCTGACCATCGACATGAGTGCGGGCCGCGCAGACGCGACGCTCGACGGCGTCGATCAGGCTGAGCTGACCGTCGCGGCGGGAGACCTCAACGTCGAGCTGACCGGTCGTGCGCCGTCGCAGACGACCATCGACGTGAGCGCTGGATCCCTCGACCTCACGGTTCCCGACGAGTCGTACACGATCACGCAGGACGTCAGCGCGGGCTCCCTGGATGCCAGGGTGGACCAGTCCTCGGGCACTCGGCGCATGATCGACGTCTCGCTCTCCGCAGGCAGCGTGACGATCCGCCCCGGCAGTTGATCGCGATCGAGGGTGGGCATCCGTGGGGATCCCCACCCTCGATTGGGTAATTCGGGAAATCTCCGGTAAAGTTTCGGAGGTTGACGGGCCCATAGCTCAGGCGGTTAGAGCGCTTCACTGATAATGAAGAGGTCCCAGGTTCAAGTCCTGGTGGGCCCACTCCTCAACTCAATATTTCCCTCACGGGGCCTTAGCTCAGTTGGTAGAGCGCCTGCTTTGCAAGCAGGATGTCAGGAGTTCGAATCTCCTAGGCTCCACACTGTGTTGAGACAGTTCGAGAAGGCCCCGCCATGTGCGGGGCCTTTTCGTTTCTGCGGGTCTGCGGCGGACGACGGCCCGTGAATAGGATCGTCAGGTGATGCAGAGCTCGAACGGAGCGCGTGTGAACCACAGAGCAAGAAGTATCGGTGCCGTCTGCATGACGGCCGCTCTGCTCCTCACCTCGTGTGCGCCCGTTCCACGTGCGGATGAAGCGACGCCGGCGCCGACTCCTCCGTTCTCGGAGTCGACGATCTCGATCACCTATGTGAAGGACGGCGAGCAGCGCGAGCTGGTCGCTCACCCGACGCAACCGCTCTGCGACTGGGATCGCGACATCACTGTCCTCGGCGAAGACCCCATGGTGCCGAACGGGGTGATGCTCTTTCTCGAGGACGACGGCGAGTCGATCATCACGGGCTGGGTGGGCGACGCTGACTTTCGCCGTGACGTGCCCGAACGAGTGAAGACGGCGTCGATCGGCTCGTCCACAGGTGTTAACAACCCTGTTAACAACCTCGGATCGCCACTCCGCACCTGTTGACAAGGGTGTTAGCTACCACACGGCGGCACCGGATCCGTCGGCTCCCCGCTCGTGGGATGCGTGACGATACGATCACGGGATGAGCTCATCGGTGCGCGCTGCAACGGAATCATCGGCCCCCCGAACGCGGTGGGTCATCCGACGCCGTGCCGTGCTCATTCTGAGTCTGTTCGCGATCGCGTTCGCGATTTCGGCGCTGCTCAACAGCTACGGACCGCTTACCGCTGAGAGCGCGATCCGAATGGCGTTCGCGACCGTCGCAGGGCAGACGATCGCCATCGGCGGCGCTGTGGCCGCTCTCGCGATCACGGTGGTCTCCCGCCGCAGCATCCCGGGTGTCATCTTCTTCGCCGTGATCACGCTCGTCGTCTCGATGTACGCGTTCACGGTCATGGGGAACGCCGCTGAGCTGCTGCTCGATCGGCTCGAGCTGGTCGAGGCGACCGCGCGTCTGAACTGACGGTGAGGATCGACGATTCCACAGGTGTGGATGAAACTGTTAACAACTCGGATGACCTAAGAAAACCGTGGTCATCCATTCTCATGGCACTCATCCGGCCGTCACTGGCACGGGAGTAGCGAGACCGCAACCCCCCTTCTCAGGTCGGGGGCATCGGCGTAGCGTGCGGACATGACCGACGCGAAGACGATGATCCAGACAGAGGTGGTCTTCGACGGGACGAGTTATCTGCTCGCTCAGGACCAGGATGTCGGGGACCTCCGACATCGCATCGAGGAGGCGGCGAGAATCGGCGGTACTTTCGTCGACATGGTCGTCGTCGGCAACCGTTCGGTCAGTGTGCTGATCACCCCCACCACCCGGGTCGCCATCAGCGTCTCGACCGTGGCGTACGACTCCCGGGACACGGGTGACATCGACTTTCCCTACAGCGGGTACTACGACGTGCTCTGAACGCCGCGATCTCAGACAGGTCGAGCAGGAGTGAGGGCCTCACCCGCGTCATGAAGGCACTCGATGAAGGCCGTGCAGATGGCGCTCTCATCTGCGTGGGCCTTCCTGGCGGCGAGGAGCCGCGTCGTGGGCGATCCGGCGATCGGGATGACGGCGATCGACGGCGGAACAACCTGTCGCACGGACTCCGGCAGGATGCTCGCGCCGACTCCGGCCGCGACGAAGCCGAGCGCCGTCTCTTGGTGCACGACCTCCTCGGCGATACTCATCGCACCCGGGACGATCCCCAGCACCTCGTGCACGCGATCGACGTATCCGGGCATCAGCGCGTGCGGGTAGACGATCATCGACACGTCGAGGACCTGCTCGACCGTCACCTCAGGCATGGCCGCGAGGGCATGTGTGTTCGGCACGCACAGCACGAGGCGCTCCTCGAACACGACCTCGGCGGTCAGCTCGGGTGAGTTCGCGCCCGCTCGCGGGAACTCGTCTCGCACGAGGCCGATGTCGAGGGTACCCTCGCGCAGACGGTCGATCTGCTCGCCCGAGGTGAGCGGTACGAGAGACAGAGCGACCCGGTCACGTCGCGATCGGAACAGCCTCACCACCTCGGGGAGCACCGTGTAGTTCGCCGAGCTCACGAATCCGGCGGTGAGTTGGCCGGCGAGCCCGTCGACGTAGTCGCGCATCTCGGCCCGCACGGCGTCGACCTCGTCGAGGATCCTCCGCGCGCGCTCCTGCAGGTGGCGGCCGGCCGGTGTCAGTGTCACCCGTCGGGTGCTGCGGTCGAACAGAGGCAGACCCACTTCTCGCTCGAGGCGACCGATCTGCACACTCAGCGGGGGTTGCGACATGTGCAGGCGTCGCGCCGCACGCCCGAAGTGGAGCTCGTCGGCGACAGCCAGGAAGTAGCGCAGCTGACGGAGTTCCATCTCGGAACGATACGTGTGATGTATTACCGCAGCGTTACGCGCGCATTGCGAGCAAACCGCTATCAATCCGGCAAGGAAAACGTATTTGACCTGGGGTTGTGTCGAGGCGTTGTCTGGATGGAGGACGTGATGGAGGGACCAGCACCATGACCGCATCCCGGGTCGCCGCATGAGCGTGCATGTCGCCCTCTTCCACGTGCGCACCCGACGCCAGGCGGCGGGAGCCGCTTATCAGTCGCTGCTCGACGCCCTCAACGCCTCCGCCGTCGCCGCGATCGAGCGGGTGGGCTGGACAGCGTCGCTGCATGCGGCCGGGGAGGCTCCCGAGCCGCAGTTGAGGCGGGCGTCGCGCGAGGCGGATGTCATCGTGCTCCTCGGCGGCGATGACATCGAGCCTCTGCTCTACGGTCAGACCGATCGCCGGCCTCAGCGCACCGCCTACCAGCGGCGTGCGGATCGCACGCAGATCGCCGTCGTCATGGAGGCGGTACGCTCGAGGCGCCCGCTGCTCGGGGTGTGCCGAGGTATGCAGCTGCTCAACGTGGCGCTGGGCGGCACGCTCCACCAGCACGTCGGGGGGCACCGCAGCACGGGATCCGATCCCTTCGTCGCGACCGATCTGAACGATCTCCGAGCAGTGTCGCCGAGGCTTCGGCAGCCACTTCTCTGCACGCACCACCAGGCCGTCGATGAGCTCGGGCGTGGGCTGCGCGCCATCGCCCATTCCCGCAACGGAGTCGTCGAGGCCGTCGAGCACGAATCGCTTCCGTTCCTGGGAGTCCAGTGGCATCCGGAGCATCCGTCCGTCGCATCTGATCAGTTCACGGAGCTTCTGCGCGTCGTCCAGAGGCGGGGGGCAACGCTCGACCCGGCCACCACGATGTCTGCCGCCGGGCCGCTGGAGGTCACTCGACCGGTGTCCCTGCCCACTCGTGGGCGGGCCGCCGTCGTGCGGCACTGACGGCCTTGCGCACCACTGTCGGATCGATCTCCTTCAGATCTTCGGTCCGCGAATGATCCGCACGGGTCCTCGGGCCTCGCGGATGCTCACAGGCTCGCCCTTCTGAGTGACCACGATCTCGTCGCGGTCGGCGAGGTCTGCGGCCACCCGACGAACCTCGGGCATCAGGCGACGCCAGGACTCTCCTCCGACCGTGCGGGCGACGTCGCTCGGGCAGATGGACGAGTGCTCGCGCTTTCGCGCGAGAGCGCGGATGACCGCGGCGATGCGTTGATCGAACGCGTCGCCGGCCCGTTCTTCCCACCACGGTGCCCCACGCTCGCCGAGTGCGGTCTTGGCATCGTGCACCCGGCGGCGAGCATCGATCTCCGATGCCTTCACCGCTCGCCGCGCCGCCATGAGCTCGTCGACCAGCTCCTGACGGAACGCATCGGGGATCGCCGGGTCGGTGGCGCGCCAGCGTCGACCGTCGATGATGACGTGATGACCGTCGGCTGTGCGCTCGGGTCCGGACCTCGCGCCGGACGGGGCGCCGCTGTCGGATTCCATAGGAGCAGTCTGCCTCCGTCTGCACCACGACCCGAGGGTCTTGACGTGGGGATGGACGGGTGGGTCGACGATGCGGGTGAGTGGACCGGCTCCGTGACCTCAGACGGTGACGAGCTCATGGGGCGCGACGTTCAGCCGCTCGCACCCGTCGGCCGTCACGACGACGATGTCCTCGATGCGCGCACCCCACTCCCCTGCGAAGTAGATGCCGGGTTCGATGCTGAACGCCATGCCCTCGCGCAGCACCAGATCGTTGCCCGGTGCGATGTACGGCTCCTCGTGCACCGAGACCCCGATGCCGTGGCCCGTGCGGTGCAGGAATGCCTCGCCGAGCCCCGCATCCGTCAGCACCTCTCGCGCGGCGGCATCCACCTCTTCCGCCGTCGCACCGGGTCGAGCGGCGTCGACGGCTGCCTGCTGTGCTCGCACGAGCACGGCGATCCGCTCGGCGGCGTCACTGTCGGGCGCCCCGACCACGTACGTCCTGGTGCTGTCGGAGTTGTAGCCGCTGGGTACCGCTCCCCCGATGTCGACGACCACGATGTCACCGTCGTCGATCAGCCGGTCGGATACCTCGTGATGCGGATCGGCGCCGTTCGGACCTGAGCCGACGATCACGAACTCGACCGTGCGATGCCCCTCGGCGACGATGGCCTCGGCGATGTCGGCCGCCACCTCGCGCTCCGTGCGGCCCGCGCGCAGCCATTCGGGAACACGTCGGTGCACCGCGTCGATGGCCGCGCCCGCCTTCCGCAGCTCAGCGATCTCTTCGGCATCCTTGATCATGCGGCTCTCGCGAAGAACGGGCGTCGCGAGCTCGACGCGTACGCCGATACGGTCGGTGATCGGGATCACGTGCAGGGCGGGCAGCGCGTCGGAGACCCCGACGCGGGTGACCGAGCCCACGGCGACGGCCACCAGATCGTACGGGTTCTCGCCGTCGACCCAGTCGGACACGGTGAGACCGAGCTCGCCCACCGCCGTTGTCCTGACCTTCGCCAGCTCCATTCGCGGAACGATCATCGTGGGCGCGAGCCCCGGGCCGAGCACGAGGGCGGTGAGCCGCTCGATCGTGTCGCCCTCGACCCCGACCAGATACTGCAGGTCGGGCCCCGGCCCCACGATGATGGCGTCGAGACCGGCGTCTGCGGCGAAGGCTCCGGCGCGGTCGAGGCGGGCGGCGTACACGGAGGCGGGGAACGGCAGTGTGCTCACGGGATCCACGCTACTGCGCGGGCCGCCGCCTCGGAACGGCGACTCAGCTCACGGCGAGGCGGATGCGCTCTGCGAGCGCCGTGCGGTTGGCGGCGGTCAGCTCGAGGAGGGCATAGGCCGTGGGCCACATGGTGCCGTCGTCGAGGTTCGAGATCGGTTCGAAGCCGAAGGTGCCGTATCGAACCTTGAACTTGCTTCGCGGTTGGAAGAAGCACAGCACCTTGCCGTCCTTGCCCCACGCCGGCATCCCGTAGTACGTGCGCGGCATGAGCTCGGGGGCGACCTCGGTGACGAGCGCGTGCAGCGCCAGCGACAGCTCGCGATCGTCGGCATCTGACAGCTTCGCGACGGCGGCCTCGAGGTCGGCGACTCCCTCGGCGCGCACCTCCTCGGGGGTCTTCTTGGCTCGAGAGCGGGACTTGCGCTTGTCGGCCGCGGCCTCCTTCATGGCCTCGCGCTCTTCGGCACTGAAGTTCTTCTCTCTGTCAGCCATGGCCGACTCCTTTCACGGGGTGATCTGCGATGGATCTCACACTACGGACGAGGCGGATCGCTGTGCTTCTCGATTCCTGATCGATGGGGCGCAGACGAAGGAAGAACGGAGTCCTCGTCCAGGGTTGCCGTCTGCGTGGTCGCTGATTCGGCGGCCACTAAGGTGGACGCATGGACATGCGGGTCGCGGCATACGCGGTCGTCACCGATGACGATGGGCGCATACTTCTGGCGCGCTGGATCGAGGGGCGCCGGGTCGCGTGGACCATGCCCGGCGGCGGTCTGGAGCCGGGCGAGGCCCCGGAGGATGCGGTCCGGCGGGAACTCCGCGAGGAGACCGGATACACGGTCAAGGTCGGCGAGCTGCTCGGCATCCACTCGCGGGTGATCCCGGCGAGCCAGCGGGTGACCTCCTCAGATCAGCCGCTGCACACGCTGCGCATCGTCTACCGAGCCACGGTCACGGGCGGCAAGCTGCGTTTCGAGACCGATGGTTCCACCGACATGGCCGAGTGGTTCCCGCTCAAGGCAGTGAAAGAGCTGCAGCGGGTCAAGCTGGTCGACATCGCGCTGCGGATGGCCGGCATCCTCTGACGGAGCTCAGTTCCGCGGTCAGTCGCGGGGCTCTTCGGGCACAGAGATGTCGGCGACGGTCGCGCCGTACGCCGCGATGAGATCGTCCGCCTCGACGAACAGGCTGTAGCCGTGCTGACCGGCACCCATCGCGATGCGCTGACCGACGATGGACTCATCGGCGAACACCGGCCAGTCGGTGGTGCTGCCGATCGGCACGATCGTGCCGCGCTCATAACCCGTCGCCGCGAGAGCGAGATCGGGCTCAGGCAGACGGAGCTTGTTGACACCGACGACCGCACGCAGCTTAGGCCACGAGATCGACCGGCCGCCGGGTACCAGCGCGAACAGGTAAGTGTCGTCGGATCGCTTGACGACGAGCGTCTTCACGATCCCGGAGGGATGGATGCCGAGCAGCTCCGCGGCCTCGAAGAGACTGCGTGCGGCGGGCCGCTCACGGATCTCTATGTCGAGGCCGCGTGAAGCCGCGGCATCGTTCACCCGAGCATGCGGATCTCCCGGCTCAGCGGCCGGGGATTCCGATGTCGAGGTCACGCGTCGGGAGCGGAGAGCGGGTCGTCGGCGACCCAGAGCTCGTCATCGGCGCGCAGTGCCTGCCACGCCGCATAGAGCACGCCGGCGGCTGCGGCGACTCCGAGGATCAGGGCGATGACCGATCCGACACTCGGGCCCTTGGGCTCGGGCTTGGTGGCCTTCTTGACCTTCTTCACGACGCCCTCGCGCTTGGCGTTCGCGACGTCCCACGCGGTGAGCGCAGTGCCGACGACGCCACCGACGATCGGAACGACCTTGTCATCGACGACGTGGTGGCCGAAGCGCACCCCGCGGTCGACGACCGGCGCCACGCGACGGTTGTAGGTGTCCTGCACGACAGGACCGACCTGCTCGCGGCCGAAGTGACCGAGCTGACGCCCGGCCTCGCGGGCGACGTCGGCGGCATGGCCGACCAGGACCTGCTGGTTCTCCCACAGCTGGTTAGCGTCGGCCTGAAGACGACGCAGTTCCTTCTTCCGCTTGCGGCTGATGCTCACGATGCTCTCCTGTCGATTGGAGTACGGGTTCCCCATCTTGCCACGCGACCCTGGATGGGGGGAGGGAATCGCCGAACCCTTGCGCCGACGGCTGAACAGCGGTAGTGGCGGGCCAACTCATGGGAAGCTCTGCGAGAATGAATGCATGGCTCATGCTTCTCACGTCGCAACCCTGCACACCAACCACGGTGACATCGTCATCAACCTCTTCGGCGACCACGCTCCGAAGACGGTCAAGAACTTCGTCGGCCTGTCCGACGGCACCCAGTCCTGGACCGACCCCGCCACCGGCAAGCCGGGCGAGGGCGCGCTCTACTCGGACGTCATCTTCCACCGCATCATCCCGAACTTCATGATCCAGGGCGGCGACCCCCTCGGACAGGGCGTCGGCGGACCCGGCTACAACTTCGACGACGAGATCAACATGGAGCTCAACTTCAACGAGCCCTACATCCTCGCCATGGCCAACGCGGGCCTGCGTCGCAACGCCATCACCGGCAAGGCCGAGGGCACCAACGGCTCGCAGTTCTTCATCACGACCGACCCCACCCCCTGGCTCCAGGGCAAGCACACGATCTTCGGCGAGGTCGCCGATGACGCCTCCAAGGCCGTCGTCGACGCCATCGCCGCCGTGCCGACCGCACCGGGCGACCGCCCGATCGAGCCGGTCGTGCTGCAGTCGATCGACATCGTCGCGGCCTGACGACGACGCTGGCCGATCCGGATGACGACGCCTGAGTTCGCGGACAACCGCGACAACTTCTGCTACCGGCATCCGGATCGGCAGAGCTTCGTGCTCTGCCAGCGGTGCCTGCGCACCATCTGCCCCGAGTGCCAGACCCAGGCGGCCGTCGGGGTCATCTGCCCCGAGTGCATGGCCGCAGAGCGCAAGAACCGCACTCCTGCCCAGAAGAAGGCCGAGCGCCGCTGGGGTGGACGCAACACCGCGACAGCCACGGTGCGCAGCGGCAGGCCGATCGTCACCTATGTGCTGCTTGCCGTCACGTCGTTCATCGGGCTGCTTCAGCTGATCCCCGGTGTCGGTGATCTGCTCACACAGCAGCTGCTGTTCGCCCCGAGGTACCTGTACCCCGATCTCTCGCTCCTGCCCTTCGAGCCGTGGAGACTGCTCACCGCCGTCTTCGCTCACGGCGGGTTCCTGCATCTCGCGCTGAACATGCTCGCCCTGTGGATGCTGGGGCAGAGCCTCGAGCCCATGCTCGGTCGTGTGCGATTCCTCTCGCTGTACCTGATCAGCGGCCTCGGCGGCTCTGTCGCTCTCGCCGTGCTCGACCCGTCGGGTGCGACTGTCGGCGCCTCCGGAGCGGTCTTCGGCCTGATGGCGGCCCTGCTCATCATCGGCCGGCACATCGGTGCGAATGTGACCGGGATTCTCGTCATCCTCGGCATCAACTTCGTCATCGGATTCGTCTTCCAACAGAACATCGCCTGGCAGGCGCACCTCGGCGGTGTGATCGTCGGCGCGCTCGTCGCGTTCATCCTCACCCGCACGAGGCGTCGAGAGCAGAGAACGGTGCAGATCGTGTCGCTGGCAGCGGTCGTCGTGGCTCTGGTCCTGATCGTCGCGTTCCTGCCTCCGTTCTTGATCGCGACCGTTTACTCCTGATCAAGGGTTGTTAACAGGGTTGTTAACGGGTGTGAATAACATCTGTGTAATTCTCCCCATGTTGGGGATAACCTGTGGATAACTCCGAGCAGGGCGCGATCGACGCCCTCCGACGGAGGTCAACCGAATCGCTCGTTCGTCTGCGGATCGAACAGGCGGTAGCCGAGTGGATGCATCACGTCGATGATCGCGTTGAAGTCGGCCCCATCCTCGATGCCATAGCCCGTGAACTGGGCGAGCTGATCACCGATGTGAACATCGAAGGCGGGAGCACCGTTGGGGTCGGCTCCAGGGGGTTGCAGAATGTTCCCCGACTGCGTCCACCCCGGAAGGCCATCGATCAACGCACGCTGCACCTCGTCCGAATCGATTCTTCGCACGCTCTCGACCTGCTTCTCGTCGAGGACGAGATATGTCTCGACGGGATCGAGGTCATCTCCGCCGGACCAGAACGCCAATGTGTAACCCATGCGGCCATCATGCCGCCTTCGAGGCGGACGCGCCCGGCGTCGCGGCGCAGTACACCGGTACCCTGGCGCATCGCGACGACCAGACATGCAGAAGGCCCCTCCCGCCGGAGCGAGAGGGGCCTTCTGAAGTGGTGGAGCGGGCGTCAGCGCCAGCGGGTGGTCATGAGGAAGCCGATCAGGGCGATGCCCAGGCCGATCGCGAGGTTCCAGTTGTCGAGTCCCGGAATCGGGAACTGCATGCCAGAGATGTAGAACACGAGGATCCAGGCAAGACCCAGCAGCATGAAGCCGACCATCACCGGCTTGAACCACACGGCATTGGGCGCGGCTTCGCCTTCGCTGCGAGGAGCTTCGGGTTCTTCGGTCTTGCGGTCGCGTGCCATTCCCACAGTGTACCCAAAAGTCATATATCCCACGGAAGATCGGGCGACCACGGCTGGACTTCAGGGTAGAGGGATAAGATCGCGCCATGACTGCATCCGTCGTCTCGGGGGAGCGACGTGCACACCGCCGCCGCCCTCGATCGCGCGCCACCTTCACGAGTGTGCTCGGTGAGCTTCTGCTCACCGCCGGCGTGCTCGTGCTGCTGTTCGTCGCCTGGCAGATGTGGATCGGCGACATCATCATCAGCGCTCAGAAGAACGACGAAGGCGCAGCCGTCTCGCAGGAATGGGCGAGCGGACCCACGCCTGAACTGCCCCCGGTCGTCGAGACCGGCGATGGCACGACGGTCTATGAGCCGGTGATCCCGGCTCCTCCGGCCGACACTCAGCTGCTGGGCCAGATGCACGTGCCGCGATTCGGATCCGAGTACAACGTCGGGATCTACGGCGGCACCACACGCGCTCGCACCCTCGACAAGCTCGGCATCGGCGTCTACACCGACTCGAAGATGCCCGGTGAGGTCGGCAACTTCGCCATGGCCGGCCACCGCACCACCTGGGGCAAGCCCTTCAACCAGCTCGACAAGCTGCAGGTCGGCGACGCGATCGTCGTCGAGACGCCCGACGGCTGGTTCACCTACCGGTTCCGGACACTCGAGTACGTCAAGCCCACCCAGACCGAGGTCCTCCTCGACGTGCCGCAGATGCCCGGAGTCGCGACCGGCGAGAAGTACATCACGCTGACCGCCTGCTCTCCCCTCTACTCACTGGCCGAGCGCATCGTCGCCTACGGGGTGTACGAGAGCTTCCAGCCCCGCGCCGAGGGTCCCCCCGCGGCGCTCACCGACCCGCCCCCTCCGCCGGCTGCGCCGTCGATCTAGCCGAACGGAACCAGACGACCCATGTACGCCGCACTCTGGCGCCTGCTGCCCGGTCCGTGGTGGCTCAAGCTGTTCATCCTGCTCGTACTGATCGCCGCCGTGCTCTACGGGCTGTTCTGGTTCGTGTTCCCGTGGGTGAGCCCCCTGATCACGCCGGGTGAGGTCGACCTCGAATGACCCGTGTGCTCGTCGTGGACAACCACGACAGCTTCGTGCACACCCTCGTCGGATACCTTCGTGAACTCGGCGCCGACGTGACGCTGATCGAAGCGGATGCCACGGACTCCGCCGGACTCGACGACCTGCTCCCGAGGTTCGACGCCCTGATGCTCTCGCCGGGACCCGGCAGGCCCGCCGACGCCGGAGCATCGCTCGACGCGGTCCGCATCGCCGCCCGGATACGGATGCCGCTGCTCGGCGTGTGCCTCGGGCACCAGGCGATCGGCGAGGCGTTCGGCACCCCGGTGACCGAGGCGCCTGAGCTCATGCACGGGATGGTGTCGAAGGCCGTGCACGACGGTTCGCCGCTGTTCGCCGGCATCCCGTCGCCGTTCGAGGTGGGACGCTACCACTCGCTCGCCCTCGCCGAATCGGCACTCCCGGACGACGTGATCGTGACAGCCCGCACCGAGAGCGGAACCGTCATGGCGCTCGCCCATGCCGAGCTGCCGATCCACGGCGTGCAGTTCCACCCCGAGAGCGTGCTCACCGAAGGCGGGTACCGTCTGCTGGCGAACTGGCTCGAGCTGTGCGGCGATGAGCGTGCCGTGGCCCGCTCAGTCGATCTGCATCCGCTCTCGCGGACAGGCGGGCCCGCGGGTCAGCCTGCGGCGACGCAGTAGCGCAGCTCGACGGTCGAGCCGATCGCCACGTCGCCCGGAGCGGCGGACATCGACGCCACGGTGGGAGGGTTCGTCGGAGCGCAGTCTGTCAGCTCGACGGGACTCGCAGTCAGTCCGATGCGTTCGAGTTCGGCCTGGGCGGCCTCCATCGTCCAGCCGGTGACGTCTGTCAGCGTGACCCGACCGCTGGCGACCACGAGGTTCACGACCGTCTTCGGCGCGACCTCGCTCTCGGCGGTCTCACTGGCCTCCATCACGGTCTCGGCCGCCAGCCCCTTGTCGTTGCGTTGTATCACCGTGCCGAGTTGCAGCCCGGCGGCGGCCAGGGCATCCTTCGCCGCAGACAGCGACAGTCCCTCCAACACGGGGACCACCACCGTCTCCTTGCCCGACGAGACATAGACAGTGACGGAATCGCCCTCGCTGACAGCCGTGCCGCCCTCCGGGTCGGTGCGGATCACATTGCCCTCGACGATGTCGCTGCTCGACTCGAGCACGAGCTTGGCCGTGAGGTCGAGCTCGCCCAGGTCCTCCTGCGCGCGCTCCGATGACACGTTGACGAGATCCGGCACGACGCGTGAACTCGACGGCACTTCGTCGGGGCGCATGCTGATCGTCCACACCCAGAAGAGCACGGATGCCAGCAGCACAGCCAGCAGCGCGACGCCGGCCCAGATCCACGCGACCGGAGGACCGGACTGCGTGCGCGCCATGGTCGTGTCGGTGCTGAGCTGCCGCAGCGAGCGGGCCGTCTCCTGCGCCGCACGCGGGCTGGGGCCGTAGAGCTCGCTCGTGAGAGCGCCGAGCTCCTTGCGGCTCGGCGCGTGGCCCGAGACCGCCGAGTCGAGCGCAGCACGGAAGTGCGCAGCATCCGGATACCGCTGATACGGGTCCTTGGCGAGAGCACGCAGCACGATCGGGTCGAGAGCTCCGGGGGAGTCCTCGTTCACCTCGGTCGGGGGAACAGGGGTCTCGCTGACGTGCTGGTAGGCGACGGCGACGGGGGATTCGCCGCGGAACGGCTGGCGTCCTGTGAGCAGCTCGTAGAGCACGACGCCCGTGGAGTAGAGGTCGGCCCGTGCGTCGACGGGCTCTCCCTTGGCCTGCTCGGGCGAGAAGTACGCCGCTGTGCCGATGATCTGAGTGGTCTCGGCGACTGTCGACGACGAGTCGGACACGGCTCGGGCGATGCCGAAGTCCATGACCTTGACCTGGCCCTTGTCGGTGACCATGACGTTGCCGGGCTTGATGTCGCGGTGCACGACGCCCGCGCGGTGCGAGTAGTCGAGAGCCTCGAGGATGCCGTCGACGTAGCGCACGGCGTCGTCGACCGGCACGGGCCCCCTCGCGATGATGTCCTTCAGCAGGGTGCCGCTGATCAACTCCATGACGATGTAGGGAGGCTCGTCCGTGGTGCTGTCTGTGGTCGACGGGTCACCCGCGTCGTAGACCCGCACGATCGACGGGTGCGACATACGGGACGCCGACTGCGCCTCGAGCCGGAAGCGCGTGCGGAAGGCGGTGTCGCGAGCGAGTTCGGGGTCGAGGATCTTGATGGCGACCGCGCGGCCGAGGGTCAGATCGTACCCGCGGTACACCTTCGCCATGCCGCCGTGCCCGATGAGCTCGTCGACGCGGTAGCGACCCGCGAGAACGCGTTGCTCTGTCGACACGTACTGACCCCCTGATACGACCTGATGAATTGTCCCAGACTACGTTGCCCGGGGCGGATCAGCCTTCGTCTTCGCCGTCAGTCGGCGCAGCCGGAAGGATGATCACGCCCTGCATGGCGTTCGACTGCTCGGACGGCATGTCGCTTCCGCAGAAGACGCGGTACGTGGCTGTGATGCTCTGACCCGCGGTTCCGGGGATGATCTGCGTCGACAGCACGCTCGGACCGAAGCTGCGAATGGACTCGCCGGGGTTGCCGCCCGAGAACGTCGCGTTGGTCAGCGTCACCTCGAAGGCGGATCGTGCCGGAGTCCCCGAAGGGCACTCGAAGCTCGGCCAGTTGAGCGTGACGGGCTGACCCTCGGTCGCGGTTCCCGCGATGGTCGGGGTTCCGGTCGGCTTGCCGACCTGGACCTGTTCCTTGTACGTCGTCAGGGTGAGGAGCGTGCCCTCGGGCACATTCCCGCCAGGGGTGACCGATTCGACGGTCCCGACCTGGTTGGCGCTCGGGGCGACGGTGTTGCCGACCACGCACTCGGCCTGGAGGCCGGCATTGACCGCAGCGGTACGCGCAGCCTCGCACTGCATGCCCTCGAGGCCGAGGCCGTCGACGTTCACCTGCTCGGGCTCCTCCGTCGGCGTGTCCGACGGAGTGGGCTTCGGCGTCTGGCTGGTGGTCGCCGAGTCGGTCGGCTTCGGGTCGGCGTCGCCCTGATTCATCAGCGCGAAGACGGTTCCGCCCAGCACGATGACCAGCAGGGCGATGAGAGCGATGAGCGGCCACGTCCACGGGCTTCGCTTCTTCTTCTTCTTCTCGCCGTCCTCGTCGACCTCTGCTCCTGTGGGGAGCTGAGCCGTGGTGGGAAGGATGCGGGTCGTGCCGTCGTCACCCGATGCCGTGAGCAGTCGGGTGGCGTCGTCGGAGGCGACACCGCCGGTCGCGATGGCCGGAACGGCGATCGCCGCGGAGTTGAGGTCACCGCGACGCAGCGCCTGGGCCGCGCGCGCCACCGTGGCGGACGACGACGGACGATCGGCCGGCTTCTTGGCGATCATCGCCATGACGAGGTTCTGCACCGGGATCGGCACTGTCGGCGGCAGCGGCGGAGGCTGCTCGTTGATCTGAGCCATCGCGATCGCGACCTGCGACTCACCCGTGAACGGACGCTTGCCCGCGAGGCATTCGTACGCGACGATTCCCAGCGAGTAGGTGTCGGTCGCGGGGGAGGCCGGGTGTCCGGATGCCTGCTCCGGTGAGAGGTACTGCACGGTGCCCATGACCTGACCGGTGGCCGTCAGCGGCACCTGGTCGGCGATGCGGGCGATGCCGAAGTCGGTGATCTTGACGCGTCCGTCTGGCGTGATCAGCAGGTTTCCCGGCTTGATGTCGCGGTGCACGAGACCGGCCGCGTGTGCGGCCTGCAGAGCGGATGCCGTCTGGGCGACGATGTCGAGAGTCTTGTCGGCGCTCAGCGCGCCGTCGCGTTCGAGGACGGTCGACAGAGCCTCTCCGGGCACGAGCTCCATGACGAGATAGGCGCTGCCGTTCTCCTCGCCGTAGTCGAAGACGCTCGCGATGCCCTCGTGGTTGACGAGTGCGGCGTGGCGCGCCTCAGCGCGGAACCGCTCGAGGAACCCGGGGTCCCCCATGTACTCGTCCTTGAGGATCTTGATCGCGACGGTGCGTCCGATGACGTGATCCGTCGCCTCCCACACCTCGCCCATGCCGCCGATCGCAATACGCGACTGCAGCTCGTAGCGACCACCGAACGACACACCCTGCGTCGGTCTCATCTGCCCAGCACCGCCTCTATGACCTTCTTTGCAATCGGAGCGGCGATGGTGTCGCCGGATCCTGACTGCCCTTGTCCACCGCCGTCTTCGACGAGGACCGCTACTGCCACCTCGGGGTCGTCCGCCGGCGCGAAGCCGGTGAACCACAACGTGTAAGGCTTGTTCCCGTTCTCGGTCGTGCCGGTCTTCCCGGCCACATCGACCCCGTCTATTCTTGCACCCTGCGCAGCACCGTTCGAGACGCTGGCGACCATGGATGCCGTGATCTGATCCGCGATCGTGCCATCGAACGCACGGCCGAACTCGGAGTCGTCGTACGCTCTGACCACCGAGAGGTCGTTGCCGATCACGGTGTCCACCAGACGGGGGTTCATGACGACGCCGTCATTGGCGATGCCCGCCGCGACCATCGCGATCTGCAGCGGAGTCGCGGTGACCTGTCCCTGGCCGAATCCGGTGAGCGCGGTCTGTGCGTCATCGAGTGCCCGAGGGTAGCTCGACGGCGTCGACTCGAGCGGCGTCGAGAAGCTCCTGTTGAAGCCGAACTTCTCCGCCATCTCGCGGATGGCGTCGTCGCCCAGCTGGACGGCGAGTTCTGCCATCGGGATGTTGCAGCTCAGCCGGATGGCCTCGGAGATCGTGACGGTGTCGCCGCTGCCGCACGTGCCGCCCCAGGCGTTCGCCACGGTGTTCGTGGAGCCGGGGAGCGTGTAGCGCGCGGGGTTCGGCAGGGTCGAGTCGGGCGTCCAGTTGCCGGATTCGTATGCGGCGGCGGCCACCACGAGCTTGAACGTCGATCCCGGAGGGTTGAGGTCCCCGGCGATCGCGCGGTTCGAGAGCGGCTTCGTGGGATCGTCGACGAGCTGGTCGTAGGTCGCGTTCGCGGCATCCGCGTCGTGCGTCGCGAGCTGGTTCGTGTCGAATCCGGGCGTCGAGACCATCGCGAGGATGCGCCCGGTCTTCGGCTCGATCGCCACGACCGCGCCGTTGAGTCCGTCGAGGGCCTGGTACGCCGCCGTCTGCGCGGCCGTGTCGAGCGACAGCTCGACGCTGAATCCGCTCTGCGGCTGACCCGACAGGATCCGCTCGATCTCGGCGAAGAACGCGCTCGATCCGGTACCGGAGAGATCGGCGTTCATGGCGCGTTCGATGCCCGTGGCCGACTGCAGGGCCGGGTTGAAGTACCCGGTGACGGGAGCCCACACCGAGGCATCCGTGTAGACGCGCTGGAACTGGTACTTGTCATCGGACGGGGTCGAGGAGGCGATCGCGACATCGTCGACGATGATCGACCCGCGCTGGATCTCGTAGCTGTCGAGCAGTGTGCGTCGGTTGTTGGGGTTCTGCGCGAGGGAATCGGCCTCGACGACCTGGATCCAGCTGGTGGCCGCGAAGAGCGAGATGAACATGAACAGCATCACGATGCTGAGACGTCGGAGTTCTCTGGTCATGTCAGCCGATCACCGCCCGGGGTTGGCTGCGCACACCGTCGGAGATGCGCAGCAGTATCGCGACGATCAGCCAGTTGGCCACGAGTGACGAACCACCCGCCGCGAGGAACGGAGTGGTCAGACCGGTGAGCGGGATGACCCGGGTCACACCGCCGACCATGATGAACACCTGCAGAGCGATCGTGAACGAGAGGCCGATGCCGAGCAGCTTGCCGAAGTCGTCCTGACCGGCGAGACCGATCCGCACTCCGCGACTCACGAACACCATGTAGAGGCAGAGAATGGCGAAGAGGCCGATCAGCCCGATCTCCTCGCCGAGGCTGGTGATGATGTAGTCGCTGTGGGCGAGCGGGGTGACGGCGGGGCGGCCCTGACCCCATCCGGTGCCGAGCAGGCCGCCGTGCGCGAGGCCGAACAGCCCCTGCATGGGCTGGAATCCGGCACCGTCGGGGTCGACCTTGTCGGGGTCGAAGAGGAACAGCCAGTTCGTGAAGCGACCCCGCACGTAGCTGAGGATCTGGGTCGCGACGGCGACGCCCGCAGCGACCAGGCCCAGACCGATGAGCACCCAGCTGGTCTTGCCGGTGGCCACGTAGAGCATCGCGACGAACATGCCGAAGATCAGCGTTCCGGTGCCGAGGTCGCGCTGTATCACGATGATGCCGAGCGAGATCGCCCACACCACGAGCACAGGGCCGAGTTCGCGCATGCGCGGCCAGGTGATGCCGAGGAACTTCGTTCCGACCGACGTCAGGCTCTCTCGCGTGCGCACGAGGTAGCCGGCGAAGAAGATCGCGAGGCAGATCTTCGCGAGCTCGCCAGGCTGGAAGGCGAACATGCCGCCGAGCGACACCCACACCGCGGCGTTCGCGTCGGGGATGCGCAGCCCCGGCACGAACGGCAGGAGGAGCAGCAGGATGCCGGACAGGCCGAAGATGTAGGTGTACCGGAACAGCACACGGTAGTTGCGCAGCATGATCACGACGGTGATCGCGCCGGCCAGCGAGATGGCTGTCCAGGCGAGCTGCTTCGTCGAGTACGCGTTCCAGCCGGTGAGGGACTTGGCGATGTCGATGCGGTAGATCATCGCGATGCCGAGGCCCGTGAGCAGGGTCGCGATGGGCAGCAGGAACGGATCGGCGGCTGAGGCGACCGCCCGCAGCACGAAGTGGACGGCGAAGGCGAGCACTGCCAGGCCGCCGCCGATCGCGAGGATCATCGGATCGATCAGGCCGAGTGCACCGAGCTGCACGAGGGTGAGGGCTGCGCCGCTGATGGCGACGGCGAACAGGAGCAGCCAGAACTCGCGGTTTCGCTGCGTCTGCGGCATCCGCATGCGTTTGAGTGCCTTGATGACGCTGGTGTCGGCCGTGACGTCGGTGCTCATCCTGCATCCTCCGTCGGCGTCGGCAGGGGAGTGGGCAGCGGGGTCTCGCCGATGACGCGGTCGGCGCCGGCCTGCAGCCTCGCGACGATCGCCTCGGCATCCGAGAACGACCGGGCGGTGATCGTGCGCTCGACGGAGTCGCGCTGGTACGGAGGCAGGTTCGCGAGCAGGATGTCGGTGTCGCGCAGCGGAGTCGACAGGGTGATCGGGCCGATGTTCTGCTGGACTCCCTGGTAGATCACGACGCTGTCCTCGTCGGCCCCGACGAAGTAGCGGGTCTGGGTCCAGCTGTACGCCGCGAAGGCGGCGAAGACGAGCATCGCGAGGACGACCAGCATGCCGGCGATCCATCCGAAGCGGCGACGCTTGGCGCGTCGACGATCCTCTTCGATGAGCTCCTCGAGGTACTCGGGAGCCGGCTCGAAGTGGCTGGGCTCGTTGGCGGCCTGACGCACCGGATGCAGCCAGTTGCCGCGCGGCGCGCGCACCGGCGGCACCGTGACGTTGGCGGGGTTCGACGCCGAGCCGACGATCGTCGCCGTGCCCGAGTGCATGGCGTGCTGGCCGCCCACCTCGACGAGGACGATGGTGACGTTGTCGGGCGCCCCGCCGTCGAGAGCCTGCTTCAGCAGGTTGTCGGCCGTGCGCCCCGGGGCCATGCCCATGCGCATCGCCTTGAGGATGTGCGCCTCGTCGACGACGCCCGAGAGACCGTCGGAGCAGAGCAGCCAGCGGTCGCCCGGCTGGGTGTGCATGACGAACATGTCGAGCTCAGGATCGGCATCCATGTCGCTGAGCACGCGCATGAGCACCGAACGGCGCGGGTGGTAGCGGGCCTCTTCGGGCGTGATGCGCCCCGAGTCGACGAGTCGCTGCACGAAGGTGTGGTCGGCGGTGATCTGCGTCACCGCGTCGTCACGGTAGAGGTAGATGCGCGAATCGCCGATGTGACCGATGACCGCGTAGTCGTCGACCATGATGATCGCACTCAGCGTGGTGCCGAGGCCCGCGAGCTCTGGACGGTCCTTCGCGGCGCGGATCAGATCGCCGGCAGCCGTGGTCGCGGCGGCCTGCAGCGAGGCCTGGGCATCTTCGACCGATGTGTACGGCTGGTCGAGCGGCTCCAGCCGATGGATCGCGATGCTCGAGGCGACGTCACCGCCCGCGTGGCCGCCCATGCCGTCGGCGACGACGAAGAGGTTGGCACCGGAGTAGCCGGAGTCCTGGTTGTTGGAGCGGACCTTCCCGGTGTGGGAGATCGCGGCGCTCGAGCCTTCGAAGACCATGCCGGGGTCAGGCTCGCAGCTCGAAGGTCGTGGCGCCCACCTTGATCGGGGTGCCGAGAGCGAGGGTGACCGGACCGCCGGTCACTCGCTGGCCGGCGACGAACGTGCCGTTGGTCGAATCGAGGTCCTGGATGGTCCAGCTGTCGCCCCGCAGCAGCAGACGGGCGTGGTGGCTGGAGGTGTAGTCGTCGCGGATCACGAGGGCGGACTCGCTCGAGCGGCCGATCGTGAGGGTGTCGGTGCCCAGCGGGAGCTCGAGCCCGGCCTTGGGGCCCGAGGTGATCACGAGCCGCTTCGCCGTCGCGACCGTCGCGGGGCCCGTGCTGGGCTTCGCCGATGAGGGTCGGGATGCCGCGGGGGCGGCTGCCGGTGCCGGTGCGGACGCCGGAGTCGCCGCAGCGGCCTCGGCCGGGAGCTTGCGCACCTTCATGCCGAACAGGTCGGCCCGGAGCGAATAGACGACCCCGAACACGAAGAACCACAGCAGCAGCAGGAAGCCGATGCGCAGGAGCAGCAGGACGAGCTCACTGGGAGTGCTCACGAGAGGGCTCCGAACGCACGGGTCGCGTCGTCGTCGCGCGGCCGCGGCGGGCGTGACGGGGAGGCGACGGGAACGATGCGGAAGACCAGCTCGGTGCGTCCGATGGTGATGGTGGTGTCGCTGGGGAGCGCGGCTTCGCGCACCTTGTCGCCGTTCACCTTGGTGCCGTTCGTCGAGCCGAGGTCGCGCATCATGGCGCGCTCGCCGTCCCAGAGGACCTCGACGTGCTTGCGGCTGGATCCGGCATCCGCGATGGTGATGTCGGCATCCGTGCCCCGGCCGATGACCGTGCGGGCGCGGGTGAGCGAGTGGCGTCGGCCGTCGACGTCGATCACGGCCTGCCAGTTGACGCGGCCCTCGACCGTGCCGGAGCTGACGTTGATCGTGCCGGTGGCGATCTTGTCGTCGCCCTCGAGGCTGATGGAGAGCGGACCCGAGAAGCTGTAGCCCTGCGACTTGGCGTGCTTGGTGAGGAGTGCGTGCAGCTCGTCCGTGAGGGCGCCGCCGAGGCTCAGCATGCGGTCGGCGTCGTCGGTGCTGAGACGCACGACGAAGCTGTTGGGCGCGATGATGCGGTCCCTGCTCACCACAGCCGCCTTGGTGTCCGCTTCGCGCCGAAGGGCCGAAGCGATCTCCACGGGCTGGATGCCGCTGCGGAAGGTCTTCGCGAAGGCGCTGTTCACAGCGCGCTCGAGACCCTTCTCAAAGCTGTCAAGTAGTCCCACTGGGCTCCTCTGGCATGCCGACCGGTAGGGACATCGTAGCCAGGTGTCCTGGGTGAACGCCCTCGCAGGGCGGGAGAGCCCCGAGACTCCGGGGTCGTGGGGGAGTGCGCCGGCTTCTGGCGGCGGTGTCTCGCGGTGGCCTTTCGTGCGCCGCTCGGGAGGAGATCTGCGTCTGGGGAGGAGGAATCCGCGGAGATTCCCCTCCCGCGAGGCAGAAGTCCTCCGGAGGGGATGGTCAGGTGCGGCCTCGGTTTCTTCGCGGGGCGGATCGCGTGATATCTTTGGAAAGTTGAGTTCTTCGGAGCCCGACAGACTCGCGCGAGTGGCGGAATGGTAGACGCGCTGGCTTCAGGTGCCAGTGTCCTTATGGACGTGGGGGTTCAAGTCCCCCCTCGCGCACAGCGAGGCCCTGTTCGTTTATTCAGGGCAATCTGTTCGTAAATTGAAAGAGCCGGTCAGGATGTATTTCTGACCGGCTCTTTCAATTCGTCCGTCGAGGTCGCTTTCCTCTGGACCGTTGCGGCTAGAGGTTCTGTACACAGATATTCGCGCCGTCGGCGTGACTTGCGTCGTTGGATCCTGGTGAACAGCGCGCAGTCCTCGGTGTCGGCGATGAGACAGTTGCTCGTGCTCACGCCCCCGACCGAGCAGTGCGGCATCGTCGCATCGACTAAGTAGACGAGACCGCCCGCGGCGAGATCCGATGCCAACGTCCTTCGAGACTCGCGCCGTCGTCAGGCTACAGTTCGCAGATGAAACTCGACATCGCCCCGGGCGACATCGTTCATCTCGACCTCGCGCTCCCGTTGAAGTACGACGACGGCAGCGTAGGGATCGACACGCATGACCTCATTCGGGTGCATGTGGACTCGGTGAGCAAGATCGGTCTGACGTGCAGGTTCTCGTACAGCAGAAGGAGGTTGTCGGATGCTCATCGCTCTTCGTTGGTCATGCTGCGGTCGAAGCGCGCAGATTCGGGTAGGGCGCCGCGGATGTGAGCGACATCACCGTAAAGGGTTCCCCGTGTGGTCAGAATCGGCTTCGAGCATTCGTCGTGTGCGCATTGGTTGCCAGAGAGGAGGTAAAGCTCACGCAGGGTGTTCGGCTTCGGGCGAAGCCGCTTGGCAGTGTCGCTCGCGTGAACACCCTAGGACCTGAGCCGGCCTATAGACGCCGCAAGCTGTCGCGATCTCTCTTCCACCATTGGCGGTCGAGCTCGAACTCCATCGTCCACGCCAGCCCCGCGACGTCACGGCTGTTGAACTCCTGACGGGTGATGTGAATCGGGTCGAACCGGACGTGCTGCTCGTCCTGCTCGCCGGGACTCAAGAGGATAGGGAGGCGTGGGTTGGCGGACAACTTCGGAAAGGTGAAGGCTTGCACGCGCACGGGAGAACTTGAGTCATTGACTATCGTCACCTTCGTGTCCTCGATGGTGAAACCATCGTCTCGCGCGGTGCCTGAGGACGTCACGACGGTCACTCTCACTCTGTCCGCGTTGGAGAGAAGCATCGTTTGTTCGGCCTGGGCGCGTTGTTCCTGATCCGAGCGGAACACGTGCACCGCCCAGAGCAGCGCGGCGATGGTGCCGACCGCTCCGACCCACGTGCCTGCTGTTTCCACCCAGTCTGCCGTCCAGCCGTGCGAGAGGAGCAGCACGGTCATGCCCCCGATGGTGGCTCCGCTGGCCACAAACGCGAAGGGGAGAAGCCAGCTGCGCCGTCGAGAGGTCATGCTCGGAACATTAGCTGGTCGAAGAACATCAGTTGACCGATGATCTCAGACGCTGCGAGCACCGCGTTGACATGCCATCCCGAGCCATTACGGGGTACTGCCCGTGGACGTTGCCCATGCAGGAAGGTCGCGCCAGTCATCCGGGAACCCCGCGGCGTGAAGGGTGTACCCGGGGATCACCGGGTAGGCGTCGATGATCTCGATGAGGCGATTCGTCCAGACTCTGTCGTTCTCGACGTGCTCGAGAAGGTAGACGAGAGAACAGAGGAGCGGATAGAGCCTGTACTTCTGCCAGCTGTTGTTACCCCGTGGGATCGACTCGAAGTACGGGTACTTTTTTGCAGAGGGCAGCGCAGGAGAGCGTGAAAAGTTCCGGTTCCAAATGCGCGCATGATGTGCCGTCTTGTTCCGCAGGTTGTTAAGCGCTTCGAGGATCGAAATCAGTGTTGGGGGCTCAGCCATCCCGAAGTAGCTGCTCACGATCTGCCGGTCCGGCTGACGCATGGCCTTGAAGGCTTTGATAGTCGGCAGGAACTCGATGATCTCCACAAGCGCCCAGATGTGGACGTCGCCGAACTCGTCGATTTGATGGCTGATGGCGTCGTCCGCGTTCTGCTCGCGAGCGATTGCTTGATTGAGGGTGAGTACCCACTGCTCGTAGTCTGAGCGCCGCCGGCGACGCTTCCGTATGAGCGTCATCACTTGTGCACTGAACTTCGGCTTCGCCGAGAACTTCGGGTTGAACACCTCGGGGTTGCGGTGCGCCATCGGGTCGTGAGCTGAGAGGACGTAGGCAACTTGCGACCGAAGCGCGACCTCGACGCGGGAGATCCCCTCGAAAAGATGAGAACGCAGCGTTGCATCCCAGCGGTAGATATCGTCGACCTCTTGGAATCTGTGTCCTGCGGTGAAAGAGTCATGACGCAGTTCCCGTCCGGCAGCCCCTACGCCGGACCGTGCCTGTCTCAGATCGCGCATCGGGAACCAGTAGCCGCTGAGCCTGAAGTAGTTCCGGGCTTTGAGAGTTGGTGTGATGTCGCCGCTGCCCGTGTCCATCCGAGCTGATGTCAGAGTGACTTGCTCTTGCCAGCTCTTGTGGGCTTTCGGTTTACGCACATCGACACGTTAACGAAGAAAAACCGCCCATGCCAATGGCAGAGGGGCGGTTCGAGACGTTTATATTCTATCTCCAGTCGGCTCTCCAGGCAAGCTGGACCGCAGAATTCGGCAGCGGTGGGACGTGGCGCGACCCGGGTCTCATCGATAGTCTCCTCATTAGCCGGTCGTGCGGCTGGCGAGGTTCGGGGGGAACGATGGCGATTCTCGGTATCAACGGGACAACGAGTTGTCTGTGGCTCGCGGTCGTGTCCGACGCAGGCGATGTGATTGAGGCACCACACAGCCTCACCCCCGCCAGTGATACGCCCCTCGACGAGCAGATCGGCATTGCGGTCGATGATGCGACGCGACTGTTCGACCGCTTCGGAATTGACGCGGTTGTGGTCCTTGACGCTGAAACCGTCGATGCGCTATAGCCGAAAATGCTGTTCCGGGAGTTCCTCGACGATCCACTCGTTCTCGGCGATGAGTTGCGTCCTTTGAAGATCTTCGGCCATGGCGACAGGGTACCGGCGCTCCGCAATTCACGGCATGCGGTCAGCGCGCATCAGGCCCGGTGCTGAAGGGCATCAGTAGGCACCGTGCTTGCCGCAGCGAAGGCAGGCACCCGCGTGTGAATAACAAGCCGCAGGCCGGGACGCCACGCAGCGATGGGCGGTGCTACTCGTGCACTCGAGGACCCGCCGAGGGCTATTGCGCTGCGGATTCCCCCGTGTCGCACCACAGGTCCGTCAGTGCCCCCGAGTTGGTTCGTCCGTTCGAGGCCCGCCGCCACTGCGACGCGACCATCCCCAGCGCGGTGCTTGTGACGTGTAGCGCGTAGGCGAACTCTTCCATCGAGGTGATGAGACCGCTCGACACCAGCGGATGGTTGGAATCCGATGCGAGAGTATCGAGCAGGTGCCGGGCGGTTGACGACTGATATCGCTCAGTCCCGCGGAAGTCCGTCACACGCATATGGGGCGTGTTCACGGGAACATTGCGGGCGACGTCCCCGAGTACCCGCTGCCGACGGTCCCACACCATGATGTCGCCGCCACCCGAGCGTCGGCGAGCGCCGCAGCGACGGCGATAGCCAGCCACCGTGGCTTGATAAACAGGTGTCGTAATGGCCACCGGTCTGTACGTCTTCGCTGCACCATAGGTGCTCGCGCACGAAAGCCCATTGAGTTGTCGTTGGTTGGCGAATAGATGTCCAGCGCTCAGCGTACGTCCTTTGCGGGTGCTCGCCGGGCAGGAGCTTTTGCGTGGGCGAGCACGACCGTCTTGGGGACCTCTGCAACCGCAGCGAATGCAACTCGAGCTCGCGTCGATCATTAGATTTGTGGTCATGAACAGTTCGATTACCGTCTTCGCAATCGAGGGCATCCCTGAGGTCCAGCCGGGAGATGACATCGCCAATCTGATACTTGCGACGGGTCCAGATCTGATGGAAGGGGACATCCTGGTCGTAACGTCCAAAATCGTATCGAAGGCAGAAGGCCGGTACGTGCGCGCAGACGACCGAGACGGAGCCATGGTTTCCGAAACCGTACGTGTGGTTGCTTCTCGTACGCGCGGGGAACACACTGTTCGAATCGTCGAGAACCGTCTTGGCCTGGTCTCAGCGTCGGCAGGAATCGATGCTAGCAACACGCCGGATGGGTGGATCCTCCTGCTTCCGACAGACCCCGACGCCTCCGCGCGATCCATCGCCGAACGACTGCGCCAAGTCAGCGGCGCGAGGGTAGGCGTTCTGCTCAGCGACACGGCGGGGCGGCCATGGAGAAAGGGACAGACGGACATCGTCATTGGCGCTGGAGGTGTTCGCGTGCTGGAAGACCTGCGAGGGACCCGAGACTCGGGTGGCAAGGTGCTTAGTGTCACCTCGCCTTGTGTCGGCGACGAACTCACTGCGGCCGCGGACCTCGTCAAGGGCAAAGCCGAAGGCCGACCGGTGGCCGTGGTGCGAGGGCGGGAAGATCTGGTCGGTGGGTTCGAACTGCCCGGGGCGGCGAGCATCGTCCGCGATCCGGCGGATGACATGTTCACTCTTGGCACCCGCGAGGCTTTCGAACAGGGCTATCAGGAGGGCCTGATTAGCGCCCCTAGTGCCTCGCGCATAGCCCCGGAGGATGCTGCCTCATGACACTCACACTTGGTTATAAGGCCAGCGCAGAGCAATTCGATCCGCGCGAGCTCGTCGAGATCTCCGTGGCCGCGGAGGCGCACGGGATGCAGTCCGTGTTCGTCAGCGACCATTTCCAGCCTTGGCGTCATGCGGGAGGGCACGCCCCGTTCTCTCTGACCTGGATAGCAGCTGTGGGCGAGCGTACATCGAGCATCCGCATCGGCACCTCAGTACTCACCCCAACATTCCGATACAACCCAGCAGTGCTTGCACAAGCGTTTGCCAGCCTCGGCTGCCTCTATCAGGACCGGATCATTCTGGGCGTCGGCTCGGGAGAAGCACTGAACGAGATCGCCACCGGCTTCCGTGGCCCTGGCGACCAGGAGTGGCCAGCGTTCAAAGAGCGCTTCGCACGGCTGCGTGAGTCGGTGCGCCTGATGCGCGCGTTGTGGTCGGGAGACCGCGTGAACTTCAACGGTGAGTTCTACTCAACACACGACGCCTCCATTTACGACCGGCCGCAAGGAGGTGTCCCCATATACATTGCCGCCGGCGGTCCGATGGTTGCCCGCTACGCGGGGCGAGCGGGCGATGGATTCATCTGCACCTCTGGGAAAGGAAGGGAGCTCTACGT
>Ga0308166_1000328_pt1 | contig 74189 bp, 64 predicted proteins | sample PhyCR2_2_FD_202137 | JGI IMG/M metagenome (GOLD analysis project Ga0308166, IMG submission 202137) | Phyllosphere microbial communities from UC Gill Tract Community Farm, Albany, California, United States - DLSLCC.R2 | ecosystem: Host-associated > Plants > Phyllosphere > Unclassified | place...
ATCTGGCCTTGCAGCTTAATACCATTCACCAAATAAATAGAAACCGGAACACGTTCACGACGCAATGCGTTCAGGAACGGATCTTGCAAAGATTGCCCCTTAGCCATTCTATCTTTTCCTTATTTGTTTGTTGTTTTTAACCAAGAACCTGTCGGCTCAAAATAAACGACCTAAAAAATTTGCGCGCTGAATACTCATCAATTGTACACAATCACTCAACCTATGCACTAACAACCTGTGTTACCGAGTCTAAAGCCTCTCCCGGCTTTTCACTGTCCAACCACCGAACCGACTCCCAACCCCGTAACCAGGTCATCTGGCGTTTGGCCAACTGACGTGTTGCGCAAATACCTCGAAAAACCATCTCATCGTAACTAATCTCGCCAGAAAAATATGACCACATCTGGCGATAACCGACACAGCGAATGGAAGGCAAATCCGTATGCAAATCACCCCGTGCAAAAAGTACACGCGCTTCCGCCTCAAAACCCGCCGCCAACATCTGATTGAACCGCAGCTCGATACGTTGATGCAACAACTCCCGGCTGACTGGCGCTATCGCAAATTGGTGAACATGATACGGCAACGATTCACCCGAAATTTTAGTCAGTTCAGTTAAAGTTTTACCCGAAATCAAAAAAACTTCCAGTGCTCTGGAGAGTCTCTGTGGATCATTCGGATGAATACGTAAGGCTGCAACCGGGTCTATCGCCTGCAATTGGCGGTGCAAAGCCTCCCAACCAAGCTCCGCCGCCTGCTGCTCAATCTGCTCGCGTACTGCGGGATCGGCAGAGGGTAATGGCGATAACCCTTCCAGTAACGCCTTAAAATAAAGCATTGTGCCCCCCACCAACAGCGGAATACGTCCGGCGGCAGTAATATCAGCCATTTCCCGCAACGCATCGGCACGAAAATCGGCCGCCGAGTACGCTTGCGCAGGATCGCGGATATCAATCAACCGGTGTGGTGCCTGGGCAAGCTCTTCCGCCGAAGGCTTGGCGGTTCCAATATCCATACCGCGATAAATCAGGGCGGAATCGACACTGATCAGTTCGACGGGCAAGCGCTCACGCAGCGCCATCGCCAAGGCGGTTTTGCCTGAGGCCGTTGGCCCCATGATAAAAATGGCTGGGGGACGAGAGTTCATTTCAATTTCAGTCATGCTTAAGCGCTGCCAATGCAGCCTGCAAATCAACGGGTTGTAAAAGAGCGGCAGGAGGGGATTTGACCAGTTGCGGGCAAAGTCGTTCAACTTCTGTCAACAATTGTATCGCTTGCGAGCTGTTCCACACTTCGTGTTCGCTGCCTAATTGGCTGGCGATCCAGATGGATAGCACCGTTGGCGACATCTCCTGATGTTCGGCCAGATAGCCTAACAGCTCGGGTATCAACTTTTGTAAATTTTGTTGGCGTAATGGTAAAGGTACTGCGCGCAACGTCACACGACCGTGATCGGATTGCAGCTCCAACCCCATTTTGACCAGCAGTGCCTGATGTTGCACGCAGGCGGCCGCTTCATTTTTATTCAACGTCAGCTTAATCGGGATCAGCAGCGGCTGCGGCCGTAATCCCTCTTCCGGCGGGCAAAGCTGCGCCTGACGCAGCCAACGTTCGGCCATGGTCAGATTCAGTAACGCCAACTGCTGACGCTGTTCAACCAGCGCATAGCTCGGCGGGCAAATCATCAGAACGCGGCCAAAACTGTGCTGACTACCAGCGAGCGGGGTTTCCTGCACGGCGTTAACCGGCGGGAACAGCGGCTGTTTTACCGTATCTGCTGGCGGTGTCGCCTGCAACAGCTTGCCATACAGCTCGCCTTCACGCTTTTGGTAACCCGCACCGGCCTGATAGGCTGGCTGCGAGGCTCGTTCACGGGCAGCGGAGGGCTCTGCAGGCTGACGTTCACGCTGTGGCGCAGGCTGGGAGAAGTGGTTGCCACCGGCAGCAACGCGGTTCTCCGGCTGCCAGACGGGAGCCTCCTGCGCAGCGGACTCTTCAGCCAATGGCAGCGCGACATTACCCGCCTGCTGCAACACCGTGGTAACCGCCTGGTAGATAAAATCATGTACCAGCCGAGCCTGATGAAAACGCACCTCATGCTTGGCCGGATGAACGTTGACATCTACCTGATGCGGATCCACTTCCAGATACAGCACATAGGCAGGCAGTTGATCGTCTTTCAACTGATCCTGATACGCCTGACGAATGGCATGATTAATCAGCCGATCGCGCATCATCCGACTGTTGACGTAGCAATACTGCATTTCGCCAAGCTGACGCGCTCCTTGCGGGTCAGCCACCCAGCCGCGGATGCTGAGATCGCCATGCTGCCAGGAAATCGCCAACGCATGCTGCAAGAAGGCGGGGCCACAAATGCTGGCCAGACGCCGCTCATGCTGGCTTTCTTCTTTTGCCGCGCGGTACTGACGCATCAGCTTGCCGTTATGGCTGAGGTTGATCGCCACATCGAAACGCGCCAGCGCAATGCGCCGCACTACTTCGTCGATATGGCCAAATTCGGTTTTTTCGGTGCGCATGAATTTGCGCCGTGCGGGGGTGTTGTAAAACAGATCGAGTACTTCGAGCGTGCTGCCCACTGGATGAGCTGCCGGTTTGACGGTGACCGCCTGATCGCGTCCTTCCGCGTAGGCTTGCCAGGCTTCGCTCTGTTCCGCCGTGCGTGAGGTCAACATCAGGCGTGACACCGAGCTGATACTGGCCAACGCTTCGCCGCGAAAGCCCAGGCTGACTATGGCCTCAAGATCGTCAAGCGTACTGATTTTACTGGTGGCATGGCGCGCCAGGGCCAAGGCCAGGTCGGCTTTGGCAATGCCGCAGCCGTTATCACGGATACGGATCAGTTTGGCCCCGCCGCGTTCGATATCAATATCAATCCGCGTTGCCCCGGCATCCAGGCTGTTTTCTACCAGCTCTTTGACTACCGACGCAGGCCGTTCGACCACTTCTCCGGCGGCAATCTGGTTGGCTAGCTGTGGCGGTAACACCTGGATAGGCATGGGGTTCCCTCTGTTGTTGGCATCAGGCCTACGGAATGATCAGCGTCCGATCCAGCGGCGCAACATCCGACTTTAATTTGTTAACCCGTTTAAGCTCGCTGACGCTGACGCCATATTTCGCGGCGATGGATGACAGCGTATCACCGCGAGTCACCTTATGTTTACTCGGTTTAGCGCTTTTTGCCTTGGCCTTGGCCTGAGCCGGTGCTGCCGCCGTTTTCCCGGCAGGAACCTTCAGACGCTGGCCAACCCAGACGCCATCTTTTTTCAGTTTGTTCAGCTCACGTAGCGCCGCCATGCTGGTGCCATAACTATCGGCAATGCCGGAAAGCGTTTCCGCCCGCTTCACCACATGGATCTGCGTTTTTCCTACGCTGGCGCTGCTTCTGGCCGGGCTGGTCACCGGCTCAGGCTGTCTGAGATCGTCTGTCGTGGAGTTAACCGCCGCTGCGACGTCCAGCGGGCGGTTTTCCACCTTTGGGTCGGCTTGTAGCGGATGCGCCAGGAAATAACTGCGCAGGCCGTTGTGGATCGCCCGTGCAATTTTATCCTGATATGCGCTACTGCCCAGCAGTCGCTCCTCCGTGCTATTACTGATAAACCCGGTTTCCACCAGTAAAGATGGAATATCCGGTGAACGCAGCACTCCCAGGCTGGCGTGTTCCGGACGGCGTTTGTGCAATGAACCTACGACCTGTAACTGCTGTAATACCTTGACGGCTACGTCATAACCGACGCGCTGCGAATGACCGAACTGCAGATCCAGCACCGCCTGACTCAGATAAGGGTCGGCCTGGCTATTGGCCAACAGATCGCCCGCACCGCCCAGCAGTTCGGACTGTTTCTCGTGCTGTTCCAACCAACCGGCCATCTCGCTGTTAGCCCGGCGATTGGACAATACCCAAACCGAAGCCCCTTTGGCGCTACGATTCGGCGCGGCATCCGCGTGGATGGACACCAACACGTTGGCCCCCTGCTTGCGCGCCACATCAGAACGGCCCATCACCGAAATAAAGTAATCCCCGTTACGCGTCATCACCGCTTTGAACATCGGATCGGCATCCAACAACGCACGCAGACGATGCGCGATAGCAATGGTGACGTTTTTCTCTTTCAGGCCGTTTGGCCCGATAGCGCCAGGATCCTGTCCACCATGGCCGGCATCGATCGCCACCACCACCCGATCGCCAGAACCGGCGGACACCCGGCTGCTACGTGGGGTAATGCTGGTTGCCGTGCCTGATACCGCAGCCGACTTCGGAGTAAATGGATTGGCGCTACTTGACGTGACCGGCGCCTTACGCACTGGCTCACTCACCACCGGCACAGGCACAGGAACTGGTGCCTTACGAACGGTGTTAGTCGCCGTCCTGGCTTCTGAGGTGATGGTGAAGACGACGATGTAACTGTTACCCTCTTGACGCGTCGCTACACGGGTTTTGGCACGTTGGGTTAAATCAAACACCAAGCGTACGCTTTGCGCATTTTTCGGCTGACTGGAACGAATTCTTTTTACCAGGTTCTGGCCGCTGAAGTTCAACGGTAGGCCGCCCACCTTGCCAGTTTGGGTAACGTCCAGCACCACCCGATCCGGGCCATGTAACGTGGCGAAGGTATACTCCGGAGGGCCAGTAAAGCTCACTGACACCGTGGCTTCACGCTGAGCATTGGTCACTTTGACGTCGGAGAGGGACGATGCCGCCCAGGCACCAAACGGCCCCAGCAGCGCAAGCAAGGCAATTACAGCAAATCTTCTTAACCCATACATCATTGCTGCGTCATCCTTGTTGCCTCTGGATACTTTCTAATAAGTGTTCGCCATAGGCGGAAACCGCCTGGAGCTTCGCCTGACGCCCTTCGTCTTGGTAACTGAGATGCAGTTCCAGATCGGGATCGGGCAGCACGCCGGTACCCTGCTGCGGCCACTCCACCAGGCAAATCGAGTCCTGGGCAAAATAGTCGCGAATACCCATAAATTCGAGTTCTTCCGGGTCGGCCAAGCGATAAAGATCAAAGTGATAGACCGCCAGCGGTTGCAGCGCATAAGGTTCCACCAGCGTATAGGTTGGGCTTTTCACATTGCCCTGATGGCCTAACGCCTGCAGAAAGCCGCGGCTGAAGGTGGTTTTACCGGCACCCAAATCCCCATAAAGATAAATCACGCTGGCACGATCGCATGCCTGGGCCAAGACGGCCCCCAGTGCGACTGTGGCTGCCTCATCCGGCAGCGGTAAAACGAGTTCTTTCATTCGATAATGTCTATTTTGCCAACTCAGGGTTAACGTAATAAGGGATCACCGCCAGCAGATCGGTGGCCAGTAATCCCCTTGTTCCTTGTTTTGCAGCAACCTGATCTGCCGCTGCGCCGTGCACTACGCAGCCCGCGCAGGCGGCATCATACAGCGGTAGCTTTTGCGCCAGCAAACCGCCAATGATACCCGACAGCACATCTCCCATGCCACCGGATGCCATGCCAGCATTGCCAACGTCGGCGATCGCCATCTGTCCATGCTCATCGGCGATCAAGGTGCCTGCGCCTTTCAGCACCACAATACCGCCGTATTGCGCGACCAACCTGCGGGTTGCAAGTAAGCGATCACTCTCAATATCAGCGGTGCGGCAGCTCAATAATCGCGCGGCTTCACCAGGATGCGGGGTAATAATACGATTCTGACGCTTCTCGGGGTGTAATGCCAGTAAGTTAAGCGCATCAGCGTCCCATAATGTTGGTTTATCACTGGCTTGCAGCTGTTGCAACGCGTTGCGGCCCCAATCGCCCTGGCCAAGCCCCGGGCCAATCACGACCACATCGGCCCAGTCCAGCGCCTGTTGCAGGATATCATTACTCAGGCGTTGCACCATCAACTCAGGCCGGGCGGTCAGCAGCGGCCCAATGTTCTCACTGTGAGTAAGCACTCGCACTAGTCCAGCCCCGGTACGCAGTGCGGCTTCCGCTGCCATGCGGATGGCTCCGCCAAAACCGTGATCGCCACCCACCAGCAGTAAACGACCATGCTCCCCTTTATGAGAACAAGGGCGGCGAGGCTTCAGCCATCTGCCCAAATCGTCAGCCGTAATACGCTCGATCTGCGGGGACTGTGTTGTCAGCCAATCCGCTAATCCTAGCGTACTGTAATGCAGTTGCCCCACCCAATCACGCGCCTGCCCGGTCAGCAACCCTGGTTTGAGTGCAATAAAAGTCAGCGTAAGGGCCGCACGGATCGAGACTCCCGGCACGGCTCCGCTTTCAGCCAGCAGGCCAGAAGGGATATCCAGAGCAACCACTGGCGCCTCGGCTCGGTTGGCCGCTTCGATCAGGGCATCATAGGGCGCTCTGGGGGCCGCCCCCAATCCGGTGCCTAATAAACCATCAATGATGAGATCGACATCCTCTGGCCAACGGCTGGTCGCGGGCAGGACTTCTCCGCCACTTGCCAACCAGGCTTGCCGGGCGTTGGCAGCCTCTGGTGGCAATGGACGAACGCCTTCGCAGGCAATCAGTGTCACCTTGATACCCGCCGCACGGGCCAGACGAGCAACCACGTAACCATCGCCACCGTTATTGCCATGCCCACACAGCACCAGCCAATGCCTGCTGGCCGGATACCGGTCGCACGCCAGCTGGTAAGCCGCCGCACCGGCACGCTCCATTAACGAATACAAGGAGAGACCCAGCGTTGCGGCAGCAGCAGGTTCTGCCTGGCGGATCCAGTCTGCAGACCAAACAGAGTGTGGTAAACTGGAACAGTATTGTTTCTCACTATGGCCCGTCATGACACACCCCCTCGATCTCGATCAACTCGCCCAACATATCAAGCAATGGGGGCAATCGCTAGGATTCCAGCAGGTGGGGATCTGCGATACCGATCTCAGCGCGGAAGAACCCCGATTGCAGGCGTGGCTGGATAAGCAATACCACGGCGAGATGGAGTGGATGGCACGTCACGGCATGATGCGCGCGCGGCCACATGAATTATTGCCCGGCACACTGCGGGTGATCAGCGTGCGCATGAACTATCTCCCCGCGAAAGCCGCGTTCGCCAGTACGTTAAAAAACCCGCAGTTGGGCTACGTTAGCCGTTATGCGCTGGGGCGTGACTATCATAAGCTGCTACGCCAGCGGCTAAAAAAACTCGGCGATCAAATCCAGGCTTACTGCGGTGAACTGAATTTCCGGCCCTTTGTGGACTCGGCCCCCATCATGGAGCGAGCCTTGGCCTCAAAAGCCGGCATTGGCTGGGTTGGTAAACACTCACTGATCCTCAACCGCGACGCCGGTTCCTGGTTTTTCCTGGGCGAGTTGTTAATCGATCTGCCCCTGCCGGTGGATAAGCCGCAGGAAGAGCAGTGTGGCCGCTGTGTCGCCTGCATCACCACTTGCCCCACCGGTGCGATAGTTGCCCCTTACACCGTCGATGCCCGACGCTGCATCTCCTATCTGACCATCGAGCTGGAAGGTGCTATTCCAGAAGAATTCCGCCCTCTGATGGGCAATAGAATCTACGGCTGCGACGATTGCCAGCTCATTTGCCCGTGGAACCGCTTCTCGCAGTTGACGGATGAAGACGATTTCAGCCCCCGCGCTGCGCTGCATGCTCCGCAACTGATCGAACTGTTTGGCTGGAATGAGGAGAAGTTTCTCCGTATCACCGAAGGCTCTGCCATCCGACGTATTGGCCATTTGCGCTGGTTACGCAATATCGCGGTAGCACTCGGCAACGCCCCTTATCTGGATCAGATCGTTATCAGCTTGCAGACCCGGCAGGGTCAGGATCCGATGCTGGACGAGCATATCAGTTGGGCACTGGCTCAACAGCTTGCACGCCGTGAAGCCCTGGCGGTTGAGGTGCAGACTATGCAGAAAAAACGTCTAATTCGGGCGGTCGAGAAAGGATTACCGAGGGATGCCTAGAAAACCCTCAGACTCTCCCTGTGGATTTGTGCATAAAAATAAAAATGCGTTGTCTTTCAAGCGTCACAAAAAGAGCAAGTGATCGAGATAACGTTTTATAAGAAATAAATATTGATTATTATCAATGGGATATATATTTCATTTGTGAGGCGTTGCATTTTTGCACAGAAGGTATTATGTACAGGATCTGTGGATAACTCTGTTCACAACCTATTTTCTGAGTATGTATAACTGAAAGAAAGTCACACCGGAAGCGGCGTAGGATTGAATCTAAACTGGAGATAAATTTGGAGCGGGAAACGAGACTCGAACTCGCGACCCCGACCTTGGCAAGGTCGTGCTCTACCAACTGAGCTATTCCCGCATTGATATGCTTGAAGCATGCGGCCAACAATGAACAACATGGCCTTTGAAATTTTGGAGCGGGAAACGAGACTCGAACTCGCGACCCCGACCTTGGCAAGGTCGTGCTCTACCAACTGAGCTATTCCCGCGTCGCATGGGTGTTACTTTAACTACTTTTTCTTCATCATGCTACATCAGCAGCATTTTTGAAGTTGGAGCGGGAAACGAGACTCGAACTCGCGACCCCGACCTTGGCAAGGTCGTGCTCTACCAACTGAGCTATTCCCGCCCGGCGTAACGATGGTGAATGAAACGAAATTCTTCATCGGTACGGGGTGCGCATTATACGAGAAATCCTTTTCGCCGCAAGCCCCTGAAAGCAAAAAAACGCGAATTTTGTCTGATTGCTGCTTTAAGCACCGAAATGGTGAATTTTCGTGCCGAGTTAGGCAAAAACCTGTTTTGCGGGCAACTAAGGTCAGGATTTAGTCCCTCATCACGGTGAACAACCAATGGTTCAACTCACAGCGACTTACGCTTGGAGAAATAATGGGCGGGTGAATCGCCGAAACACCGTCTAAACATCGCAATAAAGTTGCTGGGGGTCGCGTACCCCAAGGCATCCGCAATACTGCTCACAGGCATACCATTAGCCAACATTTCCAACGCGTGAGACAACCTTGCCTGTTGACGCCATTGTGCAAAGCTGTTGCCCGTCTCGGCCATAAACAATCGCGATAGGGTGCTGGGGGAAAGCCCTCCCCAAGCCGCCCAGGCTTGCAAGGTTCTGGTGTTATCAGGCTCGGCAAGGATCGCATTGGTGATCCGTAACAAGCGCCGGTCGGTAGGCATTCTCAAATGCAGCGGCTGATGGGGCGAACGCCGGATTTCATCCAACAACACCGCAATCATCCGCTCCTGTTCAACCTGCAAAGTCTCTTCAAACGACCAGGACACCGCACGGCGTACTAGCGCATTCATCAACTCACTGATGCCAATCACGCAGGGTTGGTCGGGCAAGTCTTTGCTCGCATCAGGCGTAATCAGCACCGTCCAGCCGCTCATGACGCCGCTGATGCTGACCTTGTGCGGCTCGTGTGAGGGTATCCAGCCAGCGCGGTTCGGGGGTAACAGCCAGGATCCCTGCCTGGTGCGAACATGCAACAAGCCGTTCTCCACGCAGAACAACTGCCCCCGCAAATGATGGTGCCAATCGTATTCGCGCGTCCCCAGACAAAACTCAAGCCCCGGATCGTCTTCACCCCACATAGCGATGAGTGAAGGGCCATCGGCTCGTTCACTGAGGTCGGAGGGATGGTTGGCAAGCACCGCTACCGTCATGATTGTTTCTCATTGTTTTTAGCCTAAATAACGTTACCCAACTTTTCGTCAATTGTCCATTATTCATACATTCTCCGCTCATTGACCAACCAGAGGCCCCTAATGAATGACGTTAAGACCCCTTCCCCCACCCCTGCCAAAAGTAAACGCCCTTGGCTGCTGTATTTACTGGGGGCAGCCTGTCTGCTTGCCGCTATTCTCTGGGGGGGATGGTATGGCATGTATGGCCGCTGGTATGCCAGCACCGATAACGCCTATGTTCAGGGTGATGTCGTACAGATCACGCCACAGTTTCATGGCACCGTGGTCTCCATCAACGCCGATGATGGTGAATTGGTGTTCGCTGGCGATACGCTGGTTGTGCTCGATCCTGGTGACAGCCAACTGGCACTGGACAATGCCAAGGCCCATCTGGCCAACGTGGTGCGCAAAGTACGTGGTTTGTATAGTGCGGTCAGCGGTGCCAAGGCCGAAATCGCTGTCCGCCAGGCCACGCTGGACAAAGCACGCGCCGATTACCAACGACGCCGCGTACTCACCCTTTCTCATGCCATCTCCAAAGAGGAGTTAGCCCATGCCAACAACGCTTTTCTGGAGGCACAGAGCGCGCTGGACGCTATCGAGCAACAGTACCAGCAAACTCTCTCATTAGTTGATAACACCAGCCTGACTTCGCACCCAGAAGTACTGGCAGCGATAGCGGCATTGCGTGTCGCTTACCTCGATCGCTCACGCACCACCATCGTCTCCCCGGTCACAGGGTATGTCGCCAAACGCAAGGTGCAGTTGGGACAGCGGGTACAGCCAGGCGAAGCGCTGATGGCCGTCGTGCCGCTGGATAAAGTCTGGGTCGAGGCTAATTTCACTGAAGCTCAACTGCGTGATATTCGCATCGATCAGCCAGTAGAGATCTATGCCGATGTCTATGGCAAAACCATACGCTATAACGGCCAAGTTCAGAACCTGGGTATTGGAACCGGTGCCGCATTCGCGCTGCTGCCAGCACAAAATGCAACGGGGAATTGGATCAAGATCGTTCAGCGTGTACCGGTACGGATCTCCCTCACTCAGCCCGAGCAACTCATTAGCCACCCGCTACGCATTGGCTTGTCCATGCAGGTCAATGTGGATCTGCATGACCGTAGCGGTGCGTTATTAGCTCAACGCTCGCCAGAGCCCTTGCTGGCGACAGATGTCTATCTTGATCAACTGAGTCAATCAGACGCCTTGATCGAACAGATCGTTAAGGCCAACGGAGGGGACATATGAGCTCCGCTATCCCTGCCCAGGATTTCCGTCCGCCCAGCGTCAACTGGACCACCTTTGGCCTGGCTCTGGCGGTATTTATGTACGTGCTTGATGGCACTATCGCCAACGTGTCCTTGCCGACCATCGCCGGTAATCTGGGAGCCAGCAGTAGCCAGAGCGCCTGGGTGATCACCAGTTTTGCCGCCAGCAACGCGATTGCCTTGCCACTCACCGGTTTTCTGGTACGTCGTGTTGGCCAACTGCGGCTGTTTCTCTGGTCAATGGGATTGTTCACTGCCGCTTCATTAGCGTGCGGAATGGCCATCAATATGGAAATGTTAATTCTCTGTCGCGTGTTACAAGGAGCGGTGGCCGGGCCACTGATCCCGACGACCCAAGCGCTGATGTTGTCGATTTATCCGCCGGAAAAACGGGGTTATGCGCTGTCGATGATCGCCATGGTCACCGTGGTCGCTCCGGTTGCAGGCCCTTTGCTCGGCGGGTGGATCACCGATTATTACTCCTGGCGCTGGACCTTCCTGATCAATATTCCCGTCGGCATTTTTGCCTGCACGCTGGTTGCCAGCCAAATGCATGGTCGCCCCGAGAGCACCCAGCGTGCCAAGGTGGATCGAGTTGGCCTAGTCGCGTTGATCCTGGGGGTTGGAGCACTCCAGATCTTGCTGGATAAAGGCAACGAAGAGGATTGGTTCAACTCTACCCAGATCGTCGTGCTGGCTATCGTTGCCGTGGTCAGCTTACTGTTTTTTGTGATCTGGGAACTGACCGACTCACAGCCGATCGTCAATTTGCAGCTATTTCGTCATCGCAATTTCCGGGTGGGTACGCTTGCGCTGATCGGTGCCTATTCCGCGTTTTACGCTACCAACGTCATCATGCCACTTTGGCTACAGCGCACCTTGGGCTACACCCCCATCTGGGCGGGGTTGGCCGTCGCTCCCATGGGGATCTTGCCGCTGCTACTGATGCCCTTTATGGGCAAATATGCGCCGCGTTTCAACATGCGCTGGCTGGTGTGCGGGGCTTTCATCCTGCTAGCTACGGCCTCTTACCTGCGCTCAGGCTTTGTCATTGAGATTGATTTCCAGCATATCGCGCTGATCCAACTGTTACAGGGGTTGGGGCTGGCCCTGTTTATCATGCCGATCAACGCCATCCTGCTCTCCGACCTCAAGCCAGACGAGATCGCGGCTGGCTCAGGGCTGGCCACTTTTATGCGTACGCTGGGTGCCAGCCTGGCGGTCTCCATCACCACCCTGATGTGGGATCGCCGTGCGATTTCCCATCACGCCCAATTAGGCGAGTCCCTGACGGCCTACGATCAAGACACTCACCAGGCGGTCGCGACTTTAGGGCAGGGCCAGGCGCAGCTAGGCTATGAACGGCTGAATAGCCTGCTCTCCGAGCAGGCCACACAAATCGCCTTCAATGATATTTCTTATGCGCTGGCTGGCGTATTTCTGTTAGCCATCGTGCTGGTTTGGTTTGCCAAACCGCCTTTTGTGCCTAAAGCCAAAGCATAGTCATCATCCCATTCACCTTAATAGACAGAGGAATCACCATGACACTGAGTTCACAACGCTTTACCGTCTACGACATTCGACAATTCCCTTTGGTGATCATGCGTAACCAGGCCATCGTGCCTGGTTACACCAAACGGTGGGAAGAGGAACTCAATAGCCTGATCGCTCAAGCTCTCCCCTTCGTGATCGTTTTCCCCCCCAATCGCCCTGAAGAAGAAAGCAATGACGATCGCAAATGCCGTATGCGCTGGTTCAAAGCGAACAAGGAAAAGTTTGGCAGCATCTGCCGCGCCCTGATTAGCGTCGAACCTGATGCTAAAGAGCGTGAACAACAAATGGCTCATGCCAAAGAAATGATGAAGTTTTTCGGCACCCCGCTGGCAACAGCGGCAACCCTGGAAGAGGCGCTGACATTAGGTGAAAAGTTGATGAGTGCTGATAACCGTTAGCGCATTTTTCGGCGCTGTCGGGTGTCAGTCTCGCTGAATCTCCCAACAGCGTCGAAATAGGGCGACACAGTGATTCGCTAATATGGCCAAAATTCATTATTTTTAGTGCCAAAATCATTATCCGGCTTCCTTTTTATTGTTTAAATATAACCAGTAACGCTAAGCCAGAAAAGCCAAGCCGAAAGATTATCAGTTTTTTCATTGATGAAAAAATACGTTTGTTATGGTGACATCAAAGGATCATAGCGAGAGACATGGAGGGGTTCAAAATGCAATTCGACTGGACGGAAGAGCAAAGAGAAATTCGAGCAAAATATTATGCTGTGGGTACCTCATTAGCCCATCAGGAAAACAACTCCCTCGGTGAATTTAATACCGAAGGATGGCAACGGCTTTTACAGGAAGGGCTTTGGCAGTATATCGTGCCATCGGAATATGGGGGTAATGGGTTAGGATGGTGGCATTTCACCACGGCGCTTGAAGGGGTCGCGTCATCCATCCGGAAACCCGGTTTATTGTTATCGATTATTGCTCAAGCGGGCATGGTACGTGCATTAACGCTGTACGGTAATGACATGCAGCGTGAACGGTATTTCCCTGCCATCCTACGGGGAGAGTTAAGTGCAACCGCCATAGCCGAGCCAGAGACAGGAACCGATACGCGTAACATTAAAACCATGCTCATTGAAGATGAACAAGGTTATCTGCTGACAGGCGAAAAATACAATATTGCTCACGCTCCTATCACTCAATTTACCTTGGTTGTCACTCGCCTGGCCAATACGGAAAATCAGGGTGGTATCGCTTTGGCACTCGTCGATCGCGAAACCACAGGGGTTACCTACCAAACACCAGACAATAAATTAGGGCTGGCAGATTTGCCTACCGGCAGCATACGTTTTGCAAATGTGCGTATCCCCCCTGAACAACTGCTTGGCAAACCGGGCGATGGCCATAAAAACTTAATACAAATCATATCACTAGGCAGAATATATTACGGCTTGGTCGCCGCGCTTATTCCCACCTGCTTTATGAAGGACGCCTTGTCTTACATCCACAGCCGGGCAAGCTTTGGCAGCACCATCGATCGGCACCAGTACGTTCAGCAACGCATCGTCGAAATACAGCTCGGGATCGAGCGCAGCCGCTGGCTGGCTTATGGGGCGTTAAGTCACTTGCTCAATGAGCATACGGAACAGGAATTATTGATGGTCAGTTCCATGGCAAAAATTATGGGTGCCAATGATTTGGTCAATAATGCCACCAGCTTGCTCAAACTGTACGGCAGTATCGGCTATCAGCAAGGGCCAATAGCCGACTTTGTTCGCGATGCGCTCGGTTTTTGCAGCGTGGGAGGAACAGAAGAAATGCATAAAAAGAATATTTTCAATCAGATTAATCGCCTGCCGATTTATAAGCAGCGCATTGACCCAACTCGATAATTTAATTCCCTATTTTCGTCATAACGTTGGAGAATACTTATGGAAAAGCAAGCCTTCATCATTGCGCTGGAAGTCAAATACCGTGACACTGATTCAATGGGGCATGTCAGCAGCCCGGTTTATTACGAATATATTCAGCATGCCTATGTAAAATATATGCACACCCTTTTAGCGATCCCTTACAGCGAAAAGTTACCGCAAATCATGGTGAAAACATCTTGTGAATATATTGCGCCGGCTATATTAGGCGATAATTTAGAGGTCAGCTGCCGCGTGATCAATTTCGGCAGCAAAAGTTTTGAAATGCATTATGAAATCCATAAAAACCAGCATGGCGACAAGACACTGATTGCGCAAGGTGCCTCTACGCATGTCTGTTTTGATTACCTGATTAATAAATCGGTCCCAGTACCTGATGACATGAAACAACGAGTAATGAATTTCCAGGACTCGTTATAACGGCTCCAATACTCATCGCTTGATACAGCCTTTTAACACAGGGGATCGTTAATGCCATTATCCGCACCCATAACACCGTCAAACCCACGTCGTTCATGGCTATTTTTAGCTTTAGCTGGGGCCGATCGCGATGCCTTGCGACAAGGGGCAGAGAGTGGGGCTGATGTCCTGATACAGGAACTGGAGACTTTTACCCCCCCAGCACTAAGACCACAAGCCAGGCACTTGACCAAAGAGATCCTGCCCATCTGGCACGCCGCGGGTTCACTGACGTCAGTACGCATCAACCCGCTTGATGACGGGGGGCTAGAAGACCTTGATAGTGTGATGTCCGCACGCCCAGACATCATCATGATGTCCTTGGTTTCCACGCCACAACAGGTTGCAGAGTTGGATAAAGCGGTTCATCACTTTGAAATACGCTACGACATTGAGCCTGGTTCGACAGAATTGGTCCCCAATATCGAATCCGCTCGCGGGCTCATCAATACCTGCGCCATTGCACAGGCAAGTTCGCGTATTCGCGCCATTCTGGTCGGCACTGAAGATATGGTGGCCGATATCGGTGCGGAAAGAACCCGGGCTGGCAGCGAATTAAGCTACATACGCCAGCGCTTTTTGGTCGAATGTACGGCAATGGGCATTACACCGATTGATTGCCCCTACAGCTATTCGGATAACGAAGGTGCACAACGCGATATGCGCCAGTCCCGCAGCATGGGGTATCGGGCCAAAGCCATTGTTAATGAGCAATTTGTGGGGCTGGTGAATCAAACGTTAACCCCTTCGGCTCAGGAAATTGCACAGGCCAGGCAGATTATCTCCACGTTCGAAACCGCATGCCAGGCAGCAAATGGCAAGCGCGTTGCCGCCGCCGTGGTGAACGGCTTCCTCACCGAAGTGCCCGACTATCTTGCCGCACAGCGGCTTCTTACATTCGCCGCTCAATTTCACAGGGAGTAATGGCATGCTAATGGATATGAAAACCAAGCTGGCTCAGTTGCAGGTGTTTTCCGGTTATGCCCCCACACCGTTCGATACCGCAGTCGCTCCCGGCACACCCCAGGAACTGTTTGAACAATGGCTGGATCAGGCCATTGCCTTGCAGGTGATGGAACCCCACGTGATGACCTTATCCACCGTCGATCGTGAAAACATGCCCGATGCGCGCGCCGTCGTGCTGCTGGATGTCACCACGCAGGGTTGGCACTTCGCCATCAATATGCGCAGCCCTAAAGGCCAACAGCTCGATCATCACCCCTATGCTGCACTCACCTGTTACTGGCCTGAGTTAGCCCAACAAATCCGTCTGCGTGGCCCTGTCGTCCCCCTGTCTGCGGAAGCCAGCATTGCCGATTTTTCACGCCGCCCAGAACGCTCTCGTGCCGCTATTCTGGCAGCACGGCAAAGTGAAATACTCGAGTCCCCAAGGGACTTGGAGACAGCCATACAGGGACAACTGTATCGGCTTAGCGCCGAACCTGGCCTTATCTCTCCACACTGGGTTCTGTTTGCACTGGCTCCCAGAGAAGTCGAATTTTGGCAAGCCGATAGTAATCGCCACTTTACCCGCCTGCGATATCGTCGTGACGGCGACGATCAACGTTGGGAGCGTAACCTGTTATGGCCATAAATCACTCACACGACGAGGTCCTCTCCTCATCCCTAACCGTAGGCTGTAACACCTTGCTGACTCATACGGGGCGTAAATCCAGTGAGTACCACGGCTTTGTAAACCCACCGGTCTACCACGGTTCTACCGTGTTGAGCCCAACGGTGCAGGATTTACTCAACCGAACCCAGCCGTATATTTACGGGCGGCGTGGCACCCCCACTTCTGAAGCCCTGGAACAAGCCTTGAACCAACTGGAAGGGGGCGCAGGGGTGGTATTATGCCCCTCCGGCCTTACGGCCTGTAATCTGGCGTTACTCACCTGCCTGAAACCCGGTGACCACCTATTAATGACCCGGGGTAGCTATGCACCGGTGCGTCATGCCTGCGATACCCTGCTACGCCGTCTGGAGATCAAGACTTATTACTACCAGCCCACCATAGGCAGCGGCATAGCGGCATTAATCACTCGGCGTACCCGTGCCATCTACATTGAAAGCCCCAACTCCAACACCTTTGAGCTACAAGACGTTGCCGCTATTGCCCGTATTGCGCACCAGCGTGGAATTACCGTCATCATGGATAACAGCTGGGCCACCCCATTCTTTTTCAAACCCCATGAGCACGGCGTCGATCTCTCCATTCAAGCGGGCACCAAATACTTGGCAGGGCATTCCCATGCCATGCTCGGTACCGTATCCGCAACGGCACGGCTCTGGCCAAAACTAAAGCAGTTGCACGGCGATCTGGGGCTATGTGTCGGCCCTGATGATATTTATCTGGCACTGCGTGGCTTAAGAACGCTTGGCGTTCGGCTGCGTGAGCATCAACGTAACGCGCTGGCTATCGCACGCTGGTTAACCGGGCGGGAAGAAGTCCAGGCGGTGCTGTATCCGGCCCTGGAAGACTGCCCAGGCCATCCCATTTGGCAGCGTGACTTTAAAGGTGCATCGGGCCTGTTCTCAATAGTACTGCGTCCTTTCCCGGCACAGGCGATTGCCGCCTTCTTAAACGGGCTCAGGCTGTTTGGCCTTGGCTATTCCTGGGGCGGTTTCGAAAGCCTGGCAATCCCATTTGCACTCGATAAACCAAGCGCAGCGGCACGCTGGGCCGCAGGGAGTTCAGGCATTCGTTTGCATATTGGGCTTGAAGATCCCGAAGATTTGATCGCGGATCTCAACGACGGTTTCACCCGGTTGACCACCGCATCCATTGGCTCACAGAGGGAGTTGCCATGCTAAGCGTTTGGGGGCGTAAAAACTCATTTAATGTGCAGAAAGTGATGTGGTTTATCGGTGAATTAGGCCTGCAATATCACCTTATTCCTTTTGGTGGGCAATTTGGCGATTGTGACACAGAGGAGTTTGCCGTCATTAATCCAACCCGCCATATCCCGGTGATCGACCTGGATCGGCAGGTTGTCTGGGAATCTCACACCATCCTGCGCTTCCTTGCTGCCGGTAGTCATTTTTGGCTTGATGACCCGCGAAAACGGGCCCATGTGGAATGCTGGATGGACTGGTGCCAAACCACCTTGGAACCGGATCTGATGATGGGGGTTTTTTGGGGGCTGATCCGCACCCCTGAGGCCGAACGGGACTGGCCAACTCTCCATGACAAGGTGGCCCGCTGTTCTCGTCATTTCCAGGTGCTGGAGACAATACTAAGCCGACAACCTTTTTTAAGCGGGGACAGTTTTGGCCTGGCTGATATTCCCACCGGGGCCACCTTGTATCGCTATTTTTCGTTGGATATCGAACGCCCGCCGCTCCCTGCCGTGAAGGCTTGGTATCAACGGTTACAAAGCCGCCCAGCCTATCGCGAGCATGTGATGGTTCCCTACGATGATTTACGTGGGCAGCGCATTCGTCTGTAAGGTTTCCCCAAAAAGATAATGATATGAAAACAATCGCTAAACCGGCATCTTTGCCAGTACTCATCGTTTTACACCGGGAGCAATCCGCTCCCGGGCGTGTTGGTCAGTTACTGCTGCAACGGGGCTATTCCCTTGATATTCGCCGCCCACCGCTCGATGATCCGTTACCCGATACACTCGCCAAGCACAGCGGTGCGATCGTCTTTGGTGGCCCCATGAGTGCAAATGACAATACAGACTGGGTTAAGCGCGAAATTGAATGGATAGGAGTCCCCCTGCGTGAAGACGTTCCTTTTTTAGGCATTTGCCTTGGCGCACAGATGATGGTTCGTCATCTCGGGGGCCGGGTGATGGCCAGAGACGATGGACGAGTCGAGATTGGTTACTGGCCCATTTACCCAACCCGGCCAGGTCGAAAGCTAGGTGTTTGGCCGACACATGTTTATCAATGGCATAGCGAGGGATTCGACACTGTCGAAGGCATGGAGCTTCTTGCAACAGGTGAGCAATTTTGTCATCAGGCCATACGTTACGGCAGGCAGGCATATGGCGTACAATTCCACCCCGAGGTCAGCTACCAGACCATGCAACGCTGGGGTAGGGCTGCCGAACATAAATTAAGCCAGCCAGGGGCACAGTCCCTGGCCGAACAGCAACTCAACGGGCAAAGGTATGACCGTGAGGGTATTGCCTGGTTAAGCGCCTTTCTGGATATGTGGCTACGGCCAAACGATAGGAAAAATGATTAACCGCGCAATAGAAAAGGGGCGAGGATTACTCCTCCGCCCCCTTTTATGAACCTGCTCCCGGCTACAGCTGAATAAAATGCTCGCGGTAGTACGCCAGTTCCGCAACGGATTCGCGGATATCATCCAACGCCTGGTGAGTGCCCTGCTTCTTGAAGCCTGGCAGGATTTCCGGTTTCCAGCGGCGTGCCAGCTCTTTCAGGGTGCTGACATCCAGATAACGGTAATGGAAGTAGGCCTCCAGCAGCGGCATATAGCGGAACAGGAAACGGCGATCCTGACCAACGCTGTTGCCACAGATAGGTGATTTACCTGCCGGCACCCACGCTTGCAGGAAAGCGATAGTCGCCAGCTCGGCGGCACGATCGTCATGCTTGCTGGCTTTAACGCGCTCCACCAGCCCACTGCCGGTATGCGTACGCACATTCCAGTCATCCATTCGCGCCAGTTGCTCATCTGATTGATGCACCGCGATCACCGGTCCTTCGGCAAGGATATTCAAATTGGCATCGGTCACCAATGTCGCGATCTCGATAATACGATCGCGTTCAGGGTCCAACCCGGTCATCTCCAGATCGATCCAAATCAGGTTGTTTTCGTTTCCTGTCATGATTTTTCCTGCGTAAAAGCCGAAAGATAAACAAACCACGGGCAAACCCGCGGCTAATGCCAGCGTGCGTGGCGGTCAAGAACGGTTATTTAATATAAAATAGCGTGTATCATAGCCTTTTTGCTCGCCCCGAGCGATAAATGCCGATTCAAGTGAGGCTCAGTGAGTAAGAACAAACTGTCCAAAGGTCAAGAACGCCGCGTACAGGCCAACCATCAGCGTCGCCTGAAGCGTACTGACAACAAGCCGGAGCTGGATGATTCCCAATTGGGCGAACCGCAAGACGGGATCGTCATCAGCCGCTTTGGCATGCATGCCGACGTGGAAGCCGCAGACGGCGTCCAGCATCGCTGCAACATTCGCCGCACCCTACGTTCGCTGGTTACCGGCGATCGCGTGGTCTGGCGCCCTGGTGTAGGCACTCATGCGGGGGTCAAAGGCATCGTAGAAGCGGTGCATGAACGCACCTCGGTGCTGAACCGCCCTGATTTCTACGACGGCGTTAAACCTATCGCCGCCAATATCGATCAGATCGTCATCGTGTCGGCCATTTTGCCCGAACTTTCTCTCAACATGATCGATCGCTACCTGGTCGCCTGCGAAACGCTGCAAGTCGAGCCGCTGATCGTGCTCAACAAGATCGACCTGCTGGACGCCGCAGCGCGTAAGGTGGTCGACGGAATGATGGACATCTATCGCCATATTGGCTACCGCGTTCTCGAAGTGTCCAGCCAGACCCGCGAAGGGATGGAAGCCTTTGAACAGGCGCTGGTCGACCGTATCAGCATCTTTGCCGGGCAGTCCGGTGTGGGCAAATCCAGCCTGTTGAACGCCCTGCTGCCGCAGACGGAAAAGCAAATTCTGGTAAATCAGGTTTCCGACGTCTCCGGCCTGGGGCAACATACCACCACGGCGGCGAGGTTGTATCACTTCCAACATGGCGGTGATGTTATTGACTCCCCCGGCGTGCGTGAATTTGGTCTGTGGCACCTGGAGCCAGAGCAGGTCACCCAGGCCTATGTCGAATTCCGCGACTATTTGGGCGGTTGTAAATTCCGCGACTGCCGCCACGACACCGATCCGGGCTGCGCCATTCGCGCCGCGATGGAAAGTGGCGCGATAGCCAAAGAGCGTTTCGACAACTATCACCGCATCCTGGAAAGCATGGCGCAGGTTAAAACCCGCAAAAACTTCCCGGACGCAGATAACTGATCCACAGTGCGGGGGTTGCGCTAATCGCCACCCTCGCCCTTATATCCCCTTTCAAGAGGTTAATGTGCTGGATAGCATCAAGATTAAATTACAGTATTGGCTGCCAAAGCTGGCGTTAACCCGCCTGGCGGGCTGGGGCGCAGATAAAAAGGCCGGTTGGCTGACTAAGCTGGTGGTAAAAGCGTTTGCCCGCTATTACCGCGTGCAGATGCAGGAAGCACAGAACCCGGATTTAGCCTCCTATGCCACGTTCAATGAATTCTTCGTTCGTCCATTACGTGATGGCGCACGCCCGATCGTAGAGGAGCCTCACGTGCTGGCACTGCCAGCAGATGGTGCCATCAGCCAGCTCGGTGCGATCCGCGACGATCAGATTTTCCAGGCCAAAGGCCATAATTACACGCTGGAAGCCCTGCTGGCCGGTAACTATCTGTTGGCGGAGCCTTTCCGTAACGGCCTGTTCGCCACCACCTATTTGGCCCCAAGCGACTATCACCGTGTCCATATGCCTTGTGACGGCGTACTGCGCGAAATGATCTACGTGCCGGGCGATCTGTTCTCGGTCAATCCGCTAACTGCCGCCAACGTGCCGAATCTGTTTGCGCGCAATGAGCGTGTGATCTGCGTATTCGATACCGCCTTTGGGCCGATGGTGCAGATCCTGGTCGGCGCGACTATTGTGGGCAGCATCGAAACCGTCTGGGCCGGTACCGTTACGCCCCCCCGCGAAGGCATCATCCGCCGCTGGACCTATCCAGCCGAAGGCATGGAAGGCGCGATCCAACTGGTCAAAGGTGAAGAGATGGGCCGCTTCAAACTCGGTTCCACGGTCATCAACCTGTTCACACCTGGCAGCGTACAGTTCGCTCCGCACCTGAACAACGGCACCGTAACCCGGATGGGCCAGGCTTTTGCTGAAGCCGCAGCCGCGCCAGAAGCCACCTTCGAAGGGAATTGATGCTGTGCGCCTGATTATCGCTTTATTGCTCAGCCTGCTACTGATCCAGCCGGTTTTCGCCGCCGCGATCCCCAACGAGTCCCAGTTACGGCAAGAACTGAAGCTGGCCGAAGGCAATAAAAACGCGCCTAATCAGGCGGAAACGGTTGAGGCGCTGCAAAGCGCCATCAACTGGCTCACCGAACGCAAAGAGTCGCAGAATAATTCCCAACAGTATCAGCGGGTGATCGACGATTTCCCGAAGATGACGCAGGAGCTGCGCCGCCAGCTCACCATAGAAGAAGCCAAAATCCTGCCCAACGGTGAGAACCTGCCCGCCAGCGATCTGGAACAGCTAATTCTGCAAACCAGCAGCCAACTGCTGGAACAGGCCCGCCTGTTGCAACAGGAGCAGGACCGGACACGCGAGATCAGCGACTCTCTCAGCCAACTGCCACAGCAACAAACCGAAGCCCGGCGCGCGTTAACGGAAGTTCAACGCCGCCTACAGGCCCAGGGCAATAACCAAACCACACCGTTGGCACTGGCACAGCTTGCTCTGTTACAGGCAGAAGCGGCGGCACGTAAAGCGAAAGTGGATGAGCTGGATCTGGCTCAACTCTCGGCCAATAACCGCCAGGAACTGGCGCGGATGCGTGCCGAAGTCTACAAAAAGCGGCATGAAAAAATTGATGTCCAGTTACAGGCGCTGCGTAACAACCTCAACAGCCAACGCCAGCGGGAAGCAGAACGGGCGCTGGAAAAAACCGAGCAATTGGCCGAACAGAATGGCGATTTACCCGCCAGCCTGCGCAAACAGCTGCAAATCAACCGTGAACTTTCTGCTGCACTGAACGATCAGGCTCAGCAGATGGATCTGATCTCTTCCCAACAACGCACGGCCGCCGCTCAAACACTGCAGGTACGCCAAGCGTTGAGCACTATCATTGAGCAGTCCCAATGGTTGAGCGCCTCTACTGCACTGGGAGAAACCCTGCGCGCCCAGGTCGCCATCTTGCCAGAAATGCCAAAACCCCGGCAGTTGGACAGCGCCATGGCCGATCTGCGCGTTCAACGCCTGAATTTTGAAAACCAACTGGAAAGCCTGCCGCAGCGAGCCAAAGAGTTAAAACAAGACGACGGTAGCCCCCTGACCAACGCCCAGCAGCGTATCGTCGATGCCCAGCTACGCACCCAGCGTGATCTATTGAATTCGCTGCTTTCCGGTTGCGATACCCAGATCCTTGAGCTGACCAAGCTGAAGGTGGCCAACACCCAGTTGGTTGATGCGTTGAACGAAATTCAGGATGCTGCGCACCGTTACCTGTTCTGGGTACCAGACGTCAGCCCCATCACCCTGTCGTATCCGCTCAGTGTGGCACAGGATCTGACCCGTGTGCTGTCACTGGATACCCTGACGCAGCTCAGCGGCGCCTTCGTGATGATGGTCACTAGCCGGGAAACCTTGATCCCGCTGTTTGGTGCGGTGCTGTTGGTGATTTTCAGCATCAGTTCGCGCAAGCATTACCATGCGTTCCTGGCACGGGCCAGCAGTAGAGTAGGCAAGGTCACGCAAGATGAATTCCTGCTGACGCTGCGTACCGTATTTTGGTCGATCCTGGTGGCCTTGCCGCTGCCGGTCTTGTGGGCAGCGCTAGGCTTTGGCTTGCAGAATGCCTGGCCGTATCCGGTAGCCGTCGCGATCGGTGAGGGCGTCACCGCCACGCTGCCAGTGCTGTGGATCTGTATGATCAGCGCCGCCTTCGCCCACCCGCAAGGGTTGTTCATCGTGCATTTCCGCTGGCCGGTGAAACAGGTTTCCCGCGCCATGCGTTATTACCAGATGTCGATCTGGCTGATCGTGCCGTTGATTATGGCGCTGATCACCTTCGACAATCTCAACGATCGCGAATTCGCCAACACCCTTGGCCGCCTGTGCTTCATTCTGCTCTGTCTGGCGCTGGCTCTGGTCACCAACAGCTTGAAGCGGGCCGGTATTCCACTGTATCTGGATAACAAAGGCTCCGGCGAAAACCTGATTAACACCGCGTTGTGGGGGCTGTTGCTTTCCGCACCGCTAATTGCTGCGCTGGCTTCCACCGTCGGCTATCTGACCACCGCACAGAAGCTGCTGGCACGCCTGGAGACCTCGGTTGCCATCTGGTTCCTGCTGTTGGTGATTTACCACATTATCCGCCGCTGGATGCTGATCCAACGGCGTCGCATCGCCTTTGATCGTGCCAAGCAACGCCGTGCCGATATCCTGGCGCAGCGTGCCAAAGGCGAAGAAGAATCCACACATACCCCTAACAGCATCGAAGGTGCGATTGAGGTAGATGAAACGGAAATCGATCTGGATGCCATCAGCGCCCAGTCGCTGAGGTTGGTGCGTTCGATCCTGACGATGGTGGCACTGGTCTCGGTGATCGTCCTGTGGTCAGAGATCCACTCGGCCTTCGGTTTCCTGGAAAATATCAAGCTCTGGGATGTCAATTCCACGGTGAATGGCATCGATATCGCTCAGCCGATCACCTTGGGGGCACTGCTGATCGCCATCCTGGTGCTGATCGTCACCATGCAACTGGTGCGTAACCTGCCAGCGTTGCTCGAGTTGGCGGTGTTGCAGCACCTGGATCTGACGCCTGGCACCGGCTACGCCATTACCACCATCACCAAGTATCTGTTGCTGCTGTTCGGGGCGATCCTCAGCTTTTCCTGGATCGGTATCGAGTGGTCGAAACTGCAATGGGTGGTCACCGCGCTCAGCGTGGGCTTGGGCTTTGGTATGCAGGAGATCTTCTCCAACTTTATTTCAGGCCTGATCATTCTGTTTGAAAAGCCGATCCGCATCGGCGATACGGTGACGATCCGTAACCTGACGGGCACGGTTACCAAGATCAATACCCGTGCCACTACCATTTCAGACTGGGACCGCAAAGAGATTATCGTGCCTAACAAGGCCTTTATCACCGAGCAGTTTATCAACTGGTCGCTGTCCGACACGCTGACCCGTGTGGTGTTGACCGTACCGGCACCGGCAGAGGCGAATACGGAAGAGGTAACCAAGATCCTGATCAACTCAGCCGAACGTTGCTCACTGGTGCTGGATAACCCAACACCGGAAGCCTATCTGGTCGATCTGCAACAGGGTATTCAGATCTTCGAACTGCGTATCTACGCCGCCGAAATGGGCCACCGCATGCCGTTACGCCATGAGATCCACCAGTTGATCCTGGCGGGTTACCGTGAACACGGCATCACGCTGCCATACCCACCGTTCCAGGTTCGCACCGAGACGCTGTCGCGCATGACCAGTAATGGCCGCACACCGCCTTCAACTCCACCGCGCAACACGCGCCGCGAGTCGGGCGGGCTATAAAAGCAAAAAGGGTTCGGCAAGCCGAACCCTTTTTCATTGAGGCAAAAACGTTATGCCCGGCTGACCGGAAACGCGATCACTTCGCTCAGGCTTTCGGCTCCCAACGCCAACATCACCAAACGATCGACGCCCAATGCCACGCCCGCACACTCCGGCATACCATGCTTCAGGGCATCCAGCAGGTTGTTATCAATCGGGTGCTCCGGCAAGCCACGCGCCACGCGTTTACGATTGTCCTGCGTAAAGCGCTGGCGCTGCTCATCGCCGTCAGTCAACTCGCGGAAACCATTCGCCAACTCAAGACCTTTGAAATAGACCTCGAACCGCTCTGCGACACGGTGATCTTCGGTGCTGATTTCTGCCAACGAGGCCTGTGAGGCCGGGAAGTGGTAAACGAATGCCGGTTTATCACGGCCGATATGGGGTTCGACGCCCACGGTAAACAGCAGTTGCAGCAGGGTATCGCGGTCTTCTTCCGTATCGGCAATGTTGCTCAGATCGAGCTTGGCCGCAGCCTCACGCAGCTGTGCCTTCTCCGCCGACAGCGGATCGAGATCCAGATGGCGCAGGAACGCCTGCTGATAGGACAGGGTTTCGGCGCTGTCGCAATCCAGTACCTGTTGCAGCAGATCGTCCACCTCGTTCATCAGGCGGTACATATCATAGTGCGGGCGATACCATTCCAGCATGGTGAATTCAGGGTTGTGATGCCGCCCCGCTTCTTCATTACGGAAGCTGCGCCCCAGCTGATAGATCGGGCCGCTCCCTGCCGCCAGCAGGCGCTTCATGTGGTATTCCGGGCTGGTCATCATGTACAGCGTCAGGCCATCTGCCGCGCCCGGGCCGACGAAACGCGTCTGGAACGGGACCAGGTGGATGTCGGTGACTGTCGCCTGGCTCATCGCCGGGGTCTCCACCTCCAATACGCCACGATCGGCAAAGAAACGCCGGATCTCAGCCAGTATCGCTGCGCGCTTCAACAAATTGGCGATGGGTGCACTTGGCTGCCAGCTTGCCGTTTCGCTCATGGTAATTACTCCGAAATCAAACAGGGGGTGCAGTCTACTCGCATCCTCTCAAGCAAACAAATTCTTGGCTATTGTGTGCGCTGGTCTACATTAAAATCATAAAAAACATATAAGCCATATAAACCACCGACAATCGCGCTAATCAAAGACAAAGGCGAGGCAACACCTTATTTTTGCAGGAATGCCTCTTGCGTAACGGTTAAAAGGCAAAACAATCGATCACATCAAATTTCTACTACTTAACTTTAGGTATAGTGATAACCCTATATTCGGTAGCGGTAATCTATCCTTAGTGTTTAGTTTAAAAAGTCACTGAATTTAGCTTAGCACCCGAAGCACCTTTATAAATATTAAGCATAGATTAATTAAATTGTCGTTTTAACGAGAACATTGGAGGAGTGCAGTGCAAACCTTTAACGCCGACCTAGCCATCATTGGTGCCGGGGGAGCTGGTTTACGGGCCGCTATAGCCGCCGCGGAAGCCAATCCCCAACTGAAAATCGCGCTGATATCTAAAGTATACCCAATGCGTAGCCACACGGTAGCCGCCGAAGGGGGCTCCGCCGCAGTCACTCAGGATCACGACAGCTACGACTATCACTTCCAGGACACCGTAGCCGGTGGCGACTGGCTGTGTGAGCAGGACGTGGTCGACCACTTTGTTCACAGCTGCCCACGTGAAATGGCCCAGTTGGAGCAATGGGGTTGCCCGTGGAGCCGTAAGCCAGACGGTTCGGTCAACGTGCGCCGCTTTGGTGGCATGAAGATTGAACGTACCTGGTTTGCCGCCGATAAAACCGGCTTCCACATGCTGCACACTCTGTTCCAGACTTCGCTGAAGTACCCACAAATCCAACGTTTCGACGAGCACTTCGTGCTGGACGTACTGGTGGATGATGGCCAGGCGCGCGGCGTGGTTGCCATGAACATGATGGAAGGCACCCGCGTGCAGATCCGTGCCAACGCGGTCATCATGGCCACCGGCGGTGCGGGCCGTGTTTATCGCTATAACACCAACGGCGGCATCGTCACCGGCGACGGTATGGGGATGGCGTTCCACCACGGCGTGCCACTGCGCGATATGGAGTTTGTGCAATATCACCCAACCGGCCTGCCAGGTTCAGGCATCCTGATGACCGAAGGCTGCCGCGGTGAAGGCGGTATTCTGGTTAACAAAGACGGCTACCGCTACCTGCAAGACTACGGTATGGGCCCGGAAACCCCGCTGGGTGAGCCAAGAAACAAATATATGGAGCTGGGCCCGCGTGACAAAGTGTCGCAGGCTTTCTGGCATGAATGGCGTGCTGGCCGCACCATCGCCACCCCGCGCGGCGACGTGGTCTATCTGGATCTGCGCCACCTGGGCGAGAAGAAACTGCTGGAGCGTCTGCCGTTCATCTGTGAACTGTCGAAAGCCTACGTGGGTGTCGACCCCGTTAAGGATCCAATCCCGGTCCGTCCAACCGCGCACTACACCATGGGCGGTATCGAAACCGATCAAAACTGTGAAACCCGCATCAAAGGCCTGTTCGCCGTCGGCGAATGTTCCTCGGTTGGCCTGCACGGCGCGAACCGCCTGGGTTCCAACTCGCTGGCTGAGCTGGTGGTGTTTGGGCGTGTGGCAGGTGAACACGCAGCCCGCCGCGCGCTGGAAAGTGGTCCGGCCAACGGCAGCGCTTTGGAAGCACAAGGCCGCGACGTGGAAACCCGCCTCAGCAATCTGATGAAGCAAGAAGGTAGCGAGAACTGGTCGAAGATCCGCGATGAAATGGGCCTGTCGATGGAAGAAGGCTGTGGTATCTACCGTACGCCGGAGCTGATGCAGAAAACCATCGATAAGCTGGCGGAGCTGAAAGAGCGCTTCAAGCGCGTCAAAATTACCGACAACTCCAGCGTGTTCAACACCGATCTGCTGTACACCATCGAGCTGGGCTATGGCCTGGACGTTGCCGAATGTATGGCGCACTCGGCCTTCAACCGTAAAGAATCGCGCGGCGCACACCAGCGTCTCGACGAAGGTTGCACCGAGCGTGACGACGTGAACTTCCTGAAACATACGCTGGCGTTCCATAACCCGAACGGTGCACCACGCCTGGAGTACAGCGACGTGAAAATTACCAAACTGCCACCGGCCCAGCGTGTTTATGGCGCCGCAGCCGAAGCGCAGGACAAAGAGAGAAAGGATAAGGAGCAGGCGAATGGCTGAGCTGAAAACCCTTAAAATCGAGGTCATGCGCTATAACCCGGAACGCGACGCCGAGCCGCATTTCGAGACCTTCAGCGTACCTTACGATGAGCAGACTTCGCTGCTGGACGCACTGGGCTATATCAAAGATAACCTGGCGCCAGACCTGTCCTACCGCTGGTCGTGCCGTATGGCCATCTGTGGCTCTTGCGGCATGATGGTCAACCGTGTGCCTAAGCTGGCCTGTAAAACCTTCCTGCGTGAATATACCGATGGCATGAAGGTTGAGGCGTTGGGCAACTTCCCGATCGAGCGCGATCTGGTGGTGGATATGACCCACTTTATCGAGAGCCTGGAAGCGATTAAGCCTTACATCATCGGCAACGATCGCAAGCCGGAAGATGGCCCGAACGTGCAGACCCCGGCGCAAATGGCGAAGTATCACCAGTTCTCCGGCTGCATCAACTGTGGCCTGTGCTATGCCGCTTGCCCACAGTTCGGCCTGAATCCGGAATTCATCGGCCCGGCAGCGATTACGCTGGCGCACCGTTATAACCTGGATAACCGCGACCACGGCAAGAAACAGCGTATGCCGCTGCTTAACGGCCAGAACGGTGTCTGGTCCTGTACGTTTGTTGGCTACTGCTCTGAAGTCTGTCCAAAACACGTCGACCCGGCCGCTGCGATCCAGCAGGGCAAGGTAGAGAGTGCCAAAGACTTCATGATCGCAATGCTGAAACCGCAATAAGGGAGGGGAGACAGCAATGACAACACAACGTAAGCCCTATGTGCGTACCATGACGCCAACCTGGTGGCAAAAGCTGGGTTTCTACCGTTTCTACATGCTGCGTGAAGGCACTTCGGTGCTGGCGGTGTGGTTCAGCATCGTGCTGATCTACGGCGTCTTTGCCCTGAAGGGTGGCCCTGAAAGCTGGGCCGGGTTTGTCGGCTTTCTGCAAAACCCGCTGGTGCTGCTGATTAACATCATCGCCCTGCTGGCCGCCGCACTGCATACTAAAACCTGGTTCGATCTGGCACCGAAAGCCGCCAACATCGTCGTCAACAGCGAGAAAATGGGGCCGGAGCCAATCGTTAAGGCGCTGTGGGCAGTGACGATCGTCGTCACCGTGATCATTCTCGCCGTAGCGTTACTGTAATCCGGAGGAAACATGATAAATCAATCACCTAAGCGCTCTGACGAGCCGGTTTTCTGGGGATTATTTGGCGCTGGCGGTATGTGGGGAGCGATCGTTGCTCCAGCTATCGTGCTGCTGGTCGGCATCCTGTTGCCACTCGGCCTGTTCCCTGGCGAAGCTTTAGGTTATGAGCGCGTCCTGGCGTTTTGCCAAAGCTGGATCGGCCGCCTGTTCCTGCTGCTAATGATCATTTTGCCATTATGGTGCGGGCTACACCGTATCCACCATGCCATGCACGATCTGAAAATCCACGTGCCTGCAGGTAAATGGGTGTTCTACGGCCTGGCAGCCATCCTGAGCGTCGTTACCCTGATCGGGGTCGTCACGCTGTAAGACCTCTGGCGGCCAACTCCCGTTGGCCGCCTATTCCGCTACTCCCACTCTTTCGACTACACTGTTTATCTGTAACTGAAAAACAGGAGTCACCCATGCATTTTTGGTCAAAGCTTTGCGTCATTTTATCCGCCCTCGCTTCCGTTGCCTGTAGCGTGACACCCCCGAAGGACGTCAAGGTCATAGATAACTTCGATAGCAAACGCTATCTGGGCACCTGGTATGAAATCGCGCGTCTGGATCATCGCTTTGAACGAGGCCTGGAGCAGGTTACGGCCAATTACAGCCCGCGCACAGACGGCGGTCTGAAGGTGATTAACCGGGGTTTCGATAGCAAAAAACAGCAGTGGCAGGAGAGCGAAGGCAAGGCGTACTTTATCGGCTCGCCGCAGACGGCCTCGCTGAAAGTCTCATTCTTCGGCCCCTTCTATGGCGGCTATAACGTCATCGAACTCGATCCGGAGTACCGCTATGCGCTGGTTAGTGGCCCAAACCGCGACTATCTGTGGATATTGTCGCGCACGCCGACGTTGGAAGCCGCCACGCGCGACAGACTGGTGCAGATTGCCAAGGGCTACGGCTTTGATACCGAAGCGTTAATCTGGGTCAATCAGCAGCCCACTCATTGACTGCTGAATTTTAGCCCCAGGATCCCGGCCACGATCAGGCACAGGCTGAGAATACGCATGATGTTGGTCGACTCACCGAGCAGCACCATGCCCATTACCGCCGCGCCCACCGCCCCAATCCCGGTCCACACGGCGTAAGCCGTACCCGCAGGCAACGTTTTCATGGCGTGCGCCAGCAACACCATGCTCACCACCATCGCAGCGACGGTAATCAAACTGGGGGTCAAACGGGTAAAACCGTGGGTATATTTCAGGCCAATAGCCCAGACGACCTCTAACAGGCCCGCAAAAAGCAAAATGATCCATGCCATGACACTGGCTCCAGAACTTATGGGGTCGTCCCCAGACAACAGAAGCGCAGGCGGGTCGTCCCACTTGGCTGATTGAAGACGTGGATTATAGCAAACAAGAGAATTAAATGGGTATTCCACGGAAGGGAAAATCAAGCGCTGCCGTGGAATACCGTTGAACCCAAAGGAATTTACTGTGCGCTACGCTGGATCGCCTGACCACCAGCTTCAACATCTTTGCCCACACCTTCGGTAGTATTACAGCCCACCAGCGATGACAGGATCAACAAGGAAAAAATGGCGAAAATAGTTTTCTTCAGCATAAGATTACCCTTATTCGTTATTAGAGAAAAAGTGTAGCTCTCTAAGCGTAGTAAAAATCAGGAGGGTTGCCGGAATAAACGGATTTTTCTGCATTATCCGATTAATGGCGCTAATCGGTATCAGCTGGCACTGCGGGAAATCGCGCCGCCTAGGTGTTGAACGTCTTCACCAAAACCACGGAAGGTATTACAGCCGCTGAGGGACATCAGCAACAACAGAGAGACCACGGCCAACAGCGTTTTCTTCATCATGCGGTTCTGCCAACGTGTGACGGGAAGGGATAACACAGAGGAACCACGGGGGTTCCTCTGTGTTGATACTTATTTAACGCGGGAGACGTATTCGCCAGAGCGGGTGTCAACCTTGATCACTTCGCCAATCTGCACGAACAATGGCACTTTAACTACGGCGCCGGTGCTCAGGGTAGCTGGCTTGCCGCCGGTACCTGCGGTGTCGCCTTTCAGGCCTGGATCGGTATCAGTGATTTCTGCTTCGATAAAGTTCGGTGGCAGAACAGCGATAGGACGGCCATCCCACAGAGTGACGATACATTCCGCGTTGTCCTGCAGCCATTTCGCTACGTCAGAAACGGTTTTCTCTTCAACCTGATGCTGTTCAAAAGTCTCAGGGTGCATGAAGTGGTAGAACTCACCGTCGTTGTACAGGTAGTTCATGTTGGTATCTACCACATCCGCGCCTTCGCAGGAGTCGGTAGACTTAAAGGTTTTCTCAACGCGGGTGCCGGTCAGCAGGCGACGCATTTTTACACGCGCAAAAGCCTGGCCTTTACCTGGTTTGACGAACTCGCTGGATTCAACAGCGTAAGGTTCGCCTTCGAACATGATTTTAAGACCCGGACGGAAATCGTTGCTAGAATAAGTCGCCATGATGGCCCTCTGAAAATTTAAACTGGTAGCTTAGCCAAAAAAATGGCACACATTATAACCCAAAACACGGCGCATAGAGAAGATTGGTTGCATCAACTCGCCGATGTTATTACCGACCCAGATGAATTACTGCAGCTTCTGTCACTAAATACGCACCCGGAACTGCCACAGGGGCGCGATGCACGCCGCCTGTTTGCGCTACGCGTGCCGCGAGCCTTTGCCGCGCGTATGCAACCCGGTGATGCCAATGACCCGCTGCTGCGCCAGGTACTCACCGCCAGCGCAGAATTCATCGATGCCCCAGGCTTCACGACCGATCCGCTGGATGAACAGCGCAGCGTGGTGCCGGGGTTGCTGCACAAGTATCGCAACCGTGCCCTGCTGTTGGTAAAAGGCGGCTGTGCGGTTAACTGCCGCTACTGTTTCCGCCGTCATTTCCCCTATCAGGAGAACCAGGGCAACAAGGCAAACTGGCTTCAAGCGTTGGAGTATATCCGTCAACACCCGGAACTGGATGAAATTATTTTCTCCGGGGGCGATCCGCTGATGGCCAAAGACCATGAACTGGATTGGCTGATCGGGGAACTGGAGGCCATCCCACACCTCAAACGCCTGCGTATTCATACCCGCTTGCCTGTGGTGATCCCTGCCCGCATCACCGCCACGCTATGCCAACGCTTCTCGGCATCGCGCCTGCAGGTGCTGATGGTCACCCATATCAATCATGCCAACGAGATTGACCCACCGCTGCGCGCCAGTATGGCACAGTTGCGTAGCGCGGGAGTGACGCTGCTGAACCAAAGCGTGCTGCTACGAGGGATCAATGATAACGCGGATACGTTGGCAACGCTGAGTAACGCCCTGTTTGATGCGGGTATCCTGCCCTATTACCTCCACGTGTTGGATAAGGTGCAGGGCGCGGCCCACTTTATGGTCAGCGACGACGAGGCTCGTGCGATCGTGAAAAGTTTGCTGAGCAAGGTTTCCGGTTATCTGGTACCCCGCCTGACCCGTGAAGTCGGCGGCGAACCCAGCAAAACGCCGTTGGATCTGCGCCTCACGCAAAGCTAAGTGGCCTACATGAATGCAAAAAGAGGAATGCCTAGGCATTCCTCTTTTGTTTTATACGGGTGCTTATGCCAGCGTTATGGGCACTTATACACCTGGCCGATCATTTTGCTGTCCAGCGGTGCAAAACTTGAAAGCAGGTTCTGGCTTGGGCTGGTCGCACCGTAAATCACGTTGCCGCCCATTGCTGCTGCCTTGTTGCGCAGATCGTTAGCCGCGCCGCGCATAGAGCTGCCCTCACCACCACTCCCCGACAGCCAGTTGCTCTGAGTGCCGGTGACTTCGCCTACCAACTGGCATTCTGCTGCGGGCTTGGTGTCGGTAAATTTGACCTGTTGACCTGCGGCGGTCAGTTCATTGGTGCTGCTGCACCCTGCCAGCAGCAGCGCTGCCGATAGACCCAGTAAGGCTTTAATCCGCATCTTGTTCCCCATATGATGTTGAGAATTACGCAAAAGCTTATCAGAAAGCGTTGCCATCTCTTAAGCATCCGTTGCCACCGGCCACAGGTGCCTGGTCAACGTCTTGAGCGACAGCTGATGAACTATCAGTTTACACGCTTAATAGATACGGTCTGCAAAAATATCATCAAATTCAGCACTGACGCATCGTTAGCCGCTGACGTTGAAAAAAACGGGCACGATATTCAGCCCCACACAGAAGAAAGGAATAAAAAAACCCGGCCGAAGCCGGGTTTTGTGGTTAGCTCACAGAGGTGAGGGGAATTACATCATTCCGCCCATACCACCCATGCCGCCCATACCACCAGCGCCACCCATGTCTAACTTGTCTTCTTTCGGCAAGTCAGTGACCATGCACTCGGTGGTGATCATCAGGCCAGCTACAGAGGCCGCGTACTGCAGAGCAGAACGGGTCACTTTAGTTGGATCCAGGATACCCATCGCGATCATGTCGCCGTATTCTTCGGTGTAAGCGTTGTAGCCGAAGCTGCCTTCGCCTGCTTTCACCTTGTTGGCAATCACAGAAGCTTCTTCACCGGCGTTGATCACGATCTGACGCAGTGGAGATTCCATAGCACGCAGGGCAACTTTGATACCCACGTTCTGGTCTTCGTTATCGCCTTTCAGGCCAGCAATTTTGTCTGCTACACGGATCAGCGCTACGCCACCGCCAGCAACCACGCCTTCTTCTACCGCAGCACGGGTAGCGTGCAGGGCATCTTCAACGCGGGCTTTCTTCTCTTTCATTTCAACTTCAGTTGCGGCGCCAACTTTGATAACGGCAACGCCGCCAGCCAGTTTAGCAACACGCTCTTGCAGTTTTTCACGATCGTAGTCAGAGGTCGCTTCTTCGATCTGCTGACGGATCTGGGAGACGCGACCCTGAATGGTGGTTTCGTCGCCCACGCCATCGATGATGATGGTGGTGTCTTTGTTGATTACGATGCGTTTTGCCTGACCCAGATCTTCCAGGGTAGCTTTTTCCAGCTCCAGACCGATCTCTTCAGAGATCACGGTACCGGCAGTCAGGGTAGCGATGTCTTGCAGCATGGCTTTACGACGGTCGCCGAAGCCAGGTGCTTTAACCGCAGCCACTTTCACGATGCCACGCATGGTGTTAACCACCAGGGTCGCCAACGCTTCGCCTTCAACATCTTCAGCAATGATCAGCAGTGGTTTGCCCGCTTTCGCAACGGCTTCCAGCACTGGCAGCATTTCACGGATGTTGGAGATTTTCTTGTCAGCCAGCAGGATGAACGGGCTTTCCAGCTCGATAGAACCGGTTTCTGGCTTGTTGATGAAGTACGGAGACAGGTAGCCGCGATCGAACTGCATACCTTCAACCACGTCCAGCTCGTCTTGCAGGCCGGTGCCTTCTTCAACGGTGATCACGCCTTCTTTGCCCACTTTCTCCATCGCTTCTGCAATCAGTTTACCCACAGTTTCGTCGGAGTTTGCAGAGATGGTGCCTACCTGAGCGATAGCTTTAGAGTCAGAGCAAGGTACAGACAGTTTTTTAAGCTCTTCAACCGCAGCGATAACCGCTTTGTCGATACCGCGCTTCAGGTCCATCGGGTTCATGCCGGCAGCCACAGCTTTCAGGCCTTCGGTGATGATGGATTGAGCCAGTACGGTTGCAGTGGTGGTACCGTCGCCCGCAGCGTCGTTCGCTTTAGAGGCAACTTCTTTCACCATTTGTGCACCCATGTTCTCGAACTTGTCTTCCAGTTCGATTTCACGAGCAACAGATACGCCATCTTTGGTGATGGTAGGAGCGCCGAAGGATTTATCCAGCACTACGTTGCGGCCTTTCGGGCCCAGAGTCACTTTTACTGCATCAGCGAGAACATTCACACCGCGGAGCATCTTCACGCGAGCGTCATTGCCGAATTTTACGTCTTTAGCTGCCATTGGTATTTCCCTTCAACTCGTTCAGTTCAGAAGATTTATAAAGCGTTATTACGCTTCAACAATTGCCAGAATGTCGCTTTCGGACATGATCAACACTTCTTCATTGTCGATCTTCTCTGCTTTCACGCCGTAACCGTCGTTGAAAATCACGATGTCGCCTACTTTCACATCCAGCGGCTGGATGTTGCCGCTTTCCAGAACACGTCCTTTACCAACGGCTACCACTTCACCACGAGTAGATTTACCCGCTGCAGAGCCAGTCAGAACGATGCCGCCAGCAGATTTTGATTCAACTTCTTTGCGCTTGACGATAACGCGGTCATGCAATGGACGAATACTCATTGAACGCTCTCCTGTAAGAAGGTTTCTATCAGATTTAGGGTTGTGCGCCAGATTATTGATACCGGCTCCGTGGGATTTGAAATGGGGGCGTTCCATCCCCCTTCAAGGGGCAGCAGCAAAAAAATTTTCGATTTGATGGCCTGCGGTGAACGCCATTAGCAAAAACGCGGCCGATTGGCCGCGTTTGGGGGAAATGTCAGCGGTCGTCACGCTTGTCGCGATCGTCAGGTTGATGATCCAAGGTGTAGCGGTCGTCTTGCTTGCGCTGGAATTCTCCGTCGAAGGTGTTGCCATTAGCGGCACCTCCGCCTTGACCCCAACCGCCTGGACGATAGATGTTCAGATGCGGCATCAGCTTCAGCGTCAACGATTTCTGCACCGGCGGCAACAGCAGCAACAGGCCAAGGAAATCGGTGAAGAAGCCCGGTATCACCAGCAGGAAGCCCGCCAGCACCAGTGAAACGCTTTTCACCATCTCCGCTGCCGGGCTTTCGCCCGCCGCCAGCTTTTGTTGCATCTGCACAAAGGTCTTCATGCCCTGATTACGCACCAGGGAAACGCCGACGCAGGAGGTAAACACCACCAGCAGCAGCGTCATTGCCACGCCGAACACGGCGGCAACTTTGATAAACAAGGATATCTCTATGTAAGCCAGTAGAAATATCAGCAGTAATGGTAACCAGCGCACCTGGTTCTCTCCTCTAGGTAGAGTCGGCGTACCCGCCCGATGGCGCATACGTGATAAATGGGGCCACTAATCGGCCAATCTTCTTACAATGGGGGCTTCCCGCCGCCATTTCAACCGGGCGATCTTTTTTATTCTCTATGTTACAAACGTGAAGCTCTTCACAGAAATCAAAAGCTGTCATTTGCTGAAGCACCAGATAGTGATCTACGTTCATTCATTTATTACCAACCAGCATATGATCTGGGCAGCGACAATAGCTGCGGTCAATACTTCCGCAGTTGGCCCGCTCGGCAACATTATTTTGTTATCCTGCACATAATTATATTCGGCAGCAACATAGAGAAGGTTCTCATGTCAAACAACATTCGTATCGAAGAAGACCTATTAGGAACACGTGAAGTCCCTGCAGAAGCCTACTACGGTGTTCATACTCTGCGTGCGATTGAAAACTTCTATATCAGCAACAGTAAAATCAGCGACGTTCCTGAGTTTGTGCGCGGCATGGTGATGGTGAAAAAAGCCGCCGCCATGGCAAACAAAGAGCTGCAAACCATCCCACGTAAAATTGCCGACGTCATCATCCAGGCATGTGATGAAGTGCTGGATAAAGGCAAATGCATGGATCAATTCCCGGTGGATGTGTTCCAGGGCGGTGCTGGCACCTCGCTGAACATGAACACCAACGAAGTACTGGCAAACATCGGCCTGGAGCTGATGGGCCACCAGAAGGGTGAATACCAATACCTGAACCCTAACGATCACCTCAACAAGTGTCAGTCTACCAACGACGCTTACCCAACCGGATTCCGCATCGCGGTTTACGCTTCCAACCAGAAGCTGATCGATGCTATCAACCAACTGCGTGAAGGGTTTGACCGTAAGGCCAAAGAGTTCGAAACCATCCTGAAAATGGGCCGTACCCAGTTGCAGGACGCGGTGCCAATGACCCTGGGCCAGGAATTCCACGCGTTCAGCGTGTTGCTGAATGAAGAAACCCGTAACCTGCACCGTACCGCAGAGTTGCTGCTGGAAGTGAACTTGGGCGCGACGGCGATCGGTACCGCGCTGAACACCCCGGAAGGTTACCAACACCTGGCGGTTAAGAAACTGGCGGAAGTCAGTGGCCTGCCGGTGGTCCCTGCCGAAGACCTGATCGAGGCCACCTCCGACTGTGGCGCCTACGTGATGGTGCACAGTGCGCACAAGCGCCTGGCGGTCAAACTGTCCAAGATCTGTAACGACCTGCGTCTGCTGTCTTCCGGCCCACGCGCTGGCCTGAACGAAATCAATCTGCCTGAACTGCAGGCCGGTTCTTCCATCATGCCAGCCAAAGTGAACCCGGTGATCCCAGAAGTGGTTAACCAGGTTTGCTTTAAGGTGATCGGCAACGACACTTGCGTTACCATGGCCGCCGAAGCAGGCCAGCTGCAGTTGAACGTGATGGAACCGGTAATTGGCCAGGCGATGTTTGAATCCATTCACATCCTGACCAATGCCTGCTATAACCTGCTGGAAAAATGCATTAACGGTATTACCGCCAACAAAGAAGTGTGCGAGTACTACGTATTTAACTCTATCGGTATCGTTACCTATCTGAACCCGTTCATTGGCCACCACAACGGTGACATTGTCGGCAAGATCTGTGCTGAAACCGGCAAGAGCGTACGTGAAGTCGTGCTGGAACGCGGTTTACTGACCGAAGCTGAGCTGGATGACATCTTCTCCGTAGAGAACCTGATGCACCCGGCCTATAAGGCGAAACGCTATACAGATGAAAATGAACAATAATAGACTCATCCGGTAGCCTGAAAGGCACGCTAATCCTCTGGATAGCGTGCCTTTTTTCTTTCTAAGAATACAAAGTTGCAACCTTTGGTTTTCATAAAAATCCATTTTAAGGGGTAAACACTATGCTAGTAGTAGAATTGGTGATCGTTCTACTGGCCATCTTTTTGGGGGCCAGGCTGGGCGGTATCGGAATAGGCTTTGCAGGCGGTCTTGGGGTATTGGTGCTGGCGATGATTGGCGTTAAGCCAGGCAGCATTCCCTTCGACGTTATTTCAATCATTATGGCGGTTATCGCCGCTATCGCCGCCATGCAGGTCGCTGGCGGGATGGACTACCTGGTGCAGCAAACCGAAAAACTGCTGCGCAAAAATCCAAAATACATCACCATTCTGGCCCCAATCGTCACCTATTTCCTGACCATCTTCGCCGGTACCGGTAATATCTCCCTCTCGGCCCTGCCGGTGATTGCAGAAGTGGCCAAAGAGCAAGGCATCAAACCTTGCCGCCCACTGTCTACTGCCGTGGTTTCCGCGCAGATTGCCATTACCGCCTCGCCTATCTCGGCAGCGGTGGTGTACATGTCTTCCGTTATGGAAGGCCACGGTGTGAGTTATCTACACTTGCTGATGGTGGTGATCCCTTCCACCTTCCTGGCCGTGATACTGATGTCGCTGCTGGTTACCTGGCTGTTTGACTCCAAGCTGTCTGACGATCCGGTGTATCAAAAACGCTTCGAAGAAGGTCTGGTAGCCCTGCGTGGTGAGAACGTAATCGTGATCAAACCGCGTGCGAAAACCTCCGTGATGCTGTTCCTGGCTGGCGTACTGAGCGTAGTGGCTTATGCCATCATCAACAGCCCAAGCATGGGGCTGGTGACGACGCCGCTGATGAACACCACCAATGCCATCCTGATCATCATGCTGAGCGTGGCCACCCTGACCACCATCCTGTGCCGTGTCGAGACCGACCTGATTTTGAACTCCAGCACCTTCAAGGCCGGGATGAGCGCCTGTATCTGTATCCTGGGCGTGGCCTGGTTGGGTGACACCTTTGTGCAGGCCAACCTTGACTGGATTAAAGAGACTGCGGGTACCGTGATCCAATCCCATCCTTGGTTACTGGCGGTGATCTTCTTCTTCTGTTCGGCGTTGCTGTACTCTCAGGCCGCCACTGCCAAGGCGTTGATGCCGATGGCGCTGGCCCTGAACGTCACCCCGCTGACGGCGATCGCCTCCTTTGCTGCCGTTTCTGGCCTGTTCATTCTGCCAACCTATCCTACCCTGGTGGCGGCGGTACAGATGGACGATACCGGAACGACGCGCATCGGGCGCTTCGTGTTTAACCACCCGTTCCTGATCCCTGGCACCTTGGGCGTGGCGTTTGCCGTCATCTTCGGCTTCCTGATTGGCAGCGTTATTCTGTGATCCTCAAGCGGGGCTTCGGCCCCGCTTTCTCCTCCTCATTCTCCTGCTGCTGATAATCTAACCTTCTAGCCAACACCGCTTCAGGGTATAGTGCCCTGTTACCAAACCTGGTTGAGAGGGCCGAAGATGTCTGATTGCGAAGCTATCGTCATACTCTGTACCGCACCCGATGAAGCCACGGCGCAAGAGCTGGCGGCACGCGTCCTGGGAGAGAAACTGGCGGCCTGCGCCACGCTGCTGCCTGGGGCAACATCGCTGTATTACTGGGAAGGGAAACTGCAACAGGAATACGAAGTGCAGATGCTGTTTAAAAGCGATCGCCAGCATCAACAAGCGCTACTCACCTACCTGAAACAACATCACCCGTACCAGACACCCGAACTGTTGGTGCTGCCGGTGATGGCTGGAGATAAAGATTACCTGTCATGGATCAACGCCTCATTAAACTGATATTGCTGCTTTGCAGCCTGTTCTTTCTGCCGACTGCGGCCCAGGCTTCACTGTTCGGCCAAAACGCGGGCAACCAGTTCGTCCCCGTCGATCAGGCATTTGCCTTTGATTTTAAACAACAGGGCCCCCAGCTGACGCTAAGCTGGCAAATCCGCCCTGGTTACTACCTGTACCGCCAGCAAATCAAGCTGGTGCCACAGCAGGCAACGCTAGGCCAGTTCGAGCTGCCCGCCGGGCTGAAGCATAAAGATGAATTCTTTGGTGAAGTAGCGATATTCAAAGAGCCATTGGCGCTGAATATTCCCCTGTTGCAGGCGGGAGACAATGCCAGCCTGAGCGTCACCTACCAAGGGTGTGCTGAGGCCGGTTTCTGCTATCCACCGGAAACCCGCGTGATCCCTCTGAGCGCAGTAGCGCTGGCCGCAGAGCCCGCAGCACCGGTAGCCGTAACACCAGCAGAAACAGCACCGGCCAATCTGCCCTTCTCCCCCCTGTGGGCCTTGCTGATTGGTATCGGTATTGCGTTTACCCCTTGCGTGTTGCCGATGTATCCGCTGATTTCCGGCATTATCCTGGGCCGTGAGCGGCCACACAGCAGCGGGCGCATTCTGGTGCTGGCCGTGGTGTATGTGCAAGGCATGGCGCTGACCTATACCCTGCTCGGCCTGGTGGTTGCCGCCGCCGGGTTGCAGTTCCAGGCCGCGCTGCAACACCCTTACGTGCTGATCGGTCTGTCGGTGCTGTTTGTCGCCTTGGCTCTGTCCATGTTCGGCTGCTACTCTTTGCAGCTCCCCTCGTCACTGCAAACGCGGCTGGCCAACTGGAGCAACACCCAGCAGGGTGGCTCACTGGTGGGCGTGTTTGTGATGGGCGCTCTGGCAGGCCTGATCTGCTCGCCATGCACCACCGCCCCTCTCAGCGCCATCCTGCTGTACATCGCCCAAAGCGGTAACATGTGGGCCGGTGGTGGCACGCTCTATCTGTATGCCTTGGGGATGGGTATCCCGCTGGTGATTGTGACGCTGTTCGGCAACCGCCTGCTGCCACGCAGCGGCCCGTGGATGCAGTACGTCAAGGAAGCCTTTGGCTTTGTGATCCTGGCGCTGCCGGTGTTCCTGCTTGAGCGGGTGATCGGCGACGTCTGGGGGTTGCGCCTGTGGAGCCTGCTCGGGCTGGCATTCTTCGGCTGGGCATTCGTCCTGAGCCTGAAATCGTCCCGTGGCTGGACGCGAGCCGTCCAAGTGCTGTTGTTGGCGGCGCTGGTGATTTCGGCGCGTCCATTGCAAGACTGGGCATTCGGTAACACCGCCTCTGAGCAGGCGGCCCAGCCACATCTGAATTTCACCCGTATCAATAACGTTGAGCAGCTTAATCAGGCGCTGCAACAGGCGCAGGGCAAGCCGGTGATGCTGGACCTGTACGCGGACTGGTGTGTCGCCTGTAAAGAGTTTGAGAAGTACACCTTCAGCGATCCAGCGGTGCAGACCCAATTGGCCGATACGGTGTTGCTGCAGGCCGACGTAACGGCCAACAATGCCGAGCTGGCAGCCTTGCTCAAGCACTTGCAGGTGCTTGGCCTGCCGACCATTTTGTTTTTTGACCGAGATGGCAAAGAGTTACCCGCAGCCCGCGTGACGGGCTTTATGAACGCAGAAGCCTTCGACGCACATTTGCAGAAAACCACTCGGTAAACGACACTGAGTTTCAGAACATTTTTTGGAGGGAGCACTAGTGCAACGTGAACAGGTTTTAAATACAGCCCTGGAGCTGTTGGAAAAACAGGGCCTGGCGACCACCACCTTGGAAATGCTGGCAGAAAAACTGGGTGTGCCATACAGCGATTTCAAACCGTTCTGGCCGGACCGTGAGGCACTGCTGTATGACTGCCTGCGCTACCACGGCCAGCAGATTGATACCTGGCGCCGCCAGTTGCAGCTTGATGAGACGCTGAGCCCGCAGCAAAAGCTGCTGGCGCGTTACGACGTGCTGGCAGAACACGTGCAGAATGAACGTTACCCTGGCTGCCTGTTTATTGCCGCCTGTAGCTTCTTCCCAGAGAGCGACCACCCGATCCATCAACTGGCCGAACAGCAGAAGATCACCTCGCTGGACTTCACCCGCGATCTGTTACGTGAGATGGATGCCGACGACGCCGATTCGGTAGCGCAGCAAATGGAGCTGGTACAGGAAGGCTGCCTGAGTAAATTGTTGATAAAACGCCAGTTGCAGGATGTGGCCGTCGCCAAACGGCTGGCCGAAGATATCTTGCATATTGCCCAGTGCCGTCAGTTCGGTGCGTTAAGCTAAAGCGTGATATGCAGTGACCTGGTGGCAACAGAGGCAGAATTACGCGGCCTTTGCCTGAAAAGCCAGCAATCGGCGCTGTTTTCACGTTTTTCGACACAAATCCGTTGACGCCGCACGGCCAATACGGTTTAATGCGCCCCGTTGCCCGGATAGCTCAGTCGGTAGAGCAGGGGATTGAAAATCCCCGTGTCCTTGGTTCGATTCCGAGTCCGGGCACCACTATTTAGAAGAACCCGCCTATGGCGGGTTTTTTGCTTTCCAGCCTGACTCAACGATTGCCTAATACTCTCATCCAACCAGCCCCCACTAGCTTTACTCAGCATCAAGCCCTTGTGCGACTACAATCAAAAGTAAAGTCTGATTCGCTAATATTGCCCCTCTTTCACTATCAGTAGGCCTGTCTATGGCTCCACTGACGCAAAAAATCCGTGCAGCCAAACGTAATACAAGTCCTATAAGCTCGCAGACGACGGCAACATGCTTTTGCTCGTTCATACCAACCGCTTTTCTGAGAAGTGACAGGAATGACATCAGGCGATCCGGGTTACGGGTACCTCATTAAAACAGCATAAAAAAACACCTGATTGTCCCCCGGTCATCAAGGAAGCAACTATTGTTAAGGTACGGGCTGTTTGTCTGCTTAAGGCTCTCACCACAGATGTTAGCGGAAAGACCCCAAAGAAGCCGTACCACCTAAATAATCTTGTCATTTTGCGAGGTGCACATGCTTTATGTTGATATCCCTAGCCGTGAAGAATATGCCTATTTAGCTGATATTCATGCGGATGCTTGTATCTCGATTTATCTTGAAACCTCACCTCTACGCCAACACTTAGAGGCCAGTAAAATTCAACTTGGTAACTTCATCAAGGAGGCGTTGCTGCAGGTTGCAGACAGCGGCCTGGATAAACGCCGTGTTGCCTTGTTGGAAGAACAGCTTCGTTCAGTGTTGGAAGATGAGTCATTTTGGGACCTGCATGCACGCAGCCTGGCGGTGCTTGCAACACCAGACAGTATCCGAACTTACCGGCTGGCCAATGAGCTATCCAATCGACTTGAAGTGGGCAAACGTTTCTACCTTAAACCATTATTACGTGCGTTAACCTTCCCTCATTCGGCCTACATCCTTGCACTCTCTGAAAACCAGACACGCCTGATAGAATTTTTTGCTGATGCTCCCGCAGAAGAGATGACAGTGCCAGAGATGCCCACCACCATGAAGGATGCCATGGGGGATGCAGCATTGAATGACCACCACCATGGCGCGACACATCACAAAGTGCGACTGGCGCAATATACTCGCAAAATTGACCAGGCGTTACGTCCACTGTTTGCCAGACATGATTCTCCGCTTCTCCTTGTCAGTACCGAGCCGCTGGCCTCAATCTACCGCTCAACAAACTCGTTGGCTAACCTGGCAGATGAAACGCTGTTCAAAAATGCAGAGCACCTTGGTACATCTGAATTGGTAACGTTGGTGCGGCCATTAATGGATAACTATTATCAGGAGCAATTGAACGCGTTAGCCTCGCGCTTCGAAACGCGCTTAGGAGAACGCCGGGTCACTCAGGATCTTTCAGATGCGGCAAGAGCAGCCACGTTCGGCGCCATTGATTTGTTACTGATTAACCTCGACTGCAAGCTGAAAGGCACCATTGATGAACAGGGATTAATCACTTTCAGTGGCAACGATGAGGATGGCGTCTACGATTTAATTGATGAGATTGCCAAAAGAGCGATGGCTACCGGAGCAAGAGTTTTAGCAGTACGCAGCGACGATTTACCTTCCGGTGCCGATCTTAACGCCATATTACGTTTCCCACTATAAAGACTCTGTCTGGTTAAGGAAGGTGCGATCAAATTAGGTCGCATCTTCTTGGATAGCCTGCACCGAGGAACAAACTTCCGTAGTATCAATTCTCATCAGAGAGAAGTTTTAAACACGCCGCTTTGACTTCATCCATCAGTTGTTTAGCCAGCGGGGTCAGCCCATGTTGTTGTCTGTGAATCAGAACATATAGGGCATCAGGCAATTTTTCTTTTATAGGTATCACGGTGATAAGATCTTTTACATAAGAAATACCTAAAATTGCCTTGGGGCCAATGAAAAAGTAATCCTCATTTAAAACCAGTTGTTCACCAATGGTCATTGAGTCACCATAAATCACGGTATCCTTGCTCACTTTCCCTTTTGGGAAAATAAATTTCTCCAGTTCTTTATAATACCCTGTTCTGGTACTAGGGAAATACCATTTAGCCCCTTGCAATTCGCTTAATGAACGGCAATTGGAGAGAGGGTGGCCTTTTCTGGCAATAATACAAAACTCTGCATTGATTGGCTGTTCGACAACAAATTCATTCATTGATATTTCAGGCGATGCTATGCCAATAAAAAAATCCAATCGACCTAGCCGAAGTGAAGTCACCAGTTCACAAAGCTGCCCTTCGACAATAGTAATATTAGATGATGGGTGTTCTTCTTGAAATTTATTAACCAAAGAAGGAAGCATACTTAAAGCAGGCAGGTGTGAGCAACCAAAGACCACGTTACCCTGAGATTGTTGGCTCAATTGATGCAACTCATCTACTGCTCTTTCCAGATCGTTAAGTAGCGTGTTAACCCTATGTTCAAAAACACGCCCCATCTTGGTTAACACCATGCCCTGCGGCCCTCGGGATAATAAGGTCACCCCCAAAATCCGCTCTAACTCCTGAATGCTTTTGGTCATCGCAGGCTGGGTTTTGAACAAGGCCTGTGAAGCGGTCCTGATGTTCCCATAATAGATAATCGCCTGAAAATCCCTGAGCTGATTGATTTTTGGAAGTTCTTTCATGGACCACCGTCTATTTTCAAACTAAATAACAGCTCGAGAGTGAATAACTTTAAGCCTAGATGCTGAACCCCAAAATGTAAACGCAACAATTTTTATCTCACAGAATCAGTTTATCTTTCGGTAATATCGTTCAATATCAACTCATTACATCGAGCTGGCGGGATAAGGTTTCATTGGTCATTGACTAACACCTTACCTTTAAAGTGCCATACCTCTTGCTTAAGCGGGCCATAGCCCCTTGAACTCGACAAGCAACGGGTATGTCACATTAAAAAAGGCCCCCTTATAGGGAGCCTCGCTTAAGATCACCGCTTCAAGTAGCGGCCTTGACTACGCAGGTACTGGAGCCAGTCTCATTAAAAACCCTTTATGGACAAGCCCCTGTATCTGCAACTACCTTCGCTCTTAGTTATAGATGATCTGCAGGCCTGAGACAAAGACGCCGCTCTGTCCATTCGTTCCTATCGAATAAACGATAACCCCATAGATCGTATCCGATACGGTTGCGGTATAGGCCGTTCCCGTTGACGAACCAACCTTGTGATCTGCACCGTCCTTCCATGTCAACATTTCCAGTAACTGATCCGGTAACCCTGTAATTGCAACCCTCGCACTGTACCCGGTAATAGATGTCACCTTGTCCAGATCGAGAACCTCGGCAGACGCCTGTCCACCAGGGCCACCTGCAATCAGCTTCCCATTTGAGTAGAAACCATCGATCACTGACGCACTCTTGAGTGTCAGGGTTGGGTACTTCTCTTTCGGGAGCAGCGAAGCGTATGCTGTCTTGGTCCCAATGACTGCACTCGTCTTGGCCACAATCACGTTCACGTCAGTTTCCGCAGTCACACCCTCAAAGGTTATAGACAGCTTACCGGTTTCAGTTTCATCCACTGAGGTAACATACCCTACACTATCGACACTAATTTTCGCATTACTGCTCTTCCAAGAGCCGGTTTTGGTAATATCAACTTTTGAACCGTCTGAATACACTGCTTCTGCGGTCACGTTAGTACCAAAGTATTTAGTCAACTTGATGTCTTGCTTACTGAGTGCAACGCTTTTCACCACTGTTTTAAAGCTTACAGGCACACTATTAGATGATTGACCATTCAGTTGAGCATTAACTGTCACCGTTTCCTGTGCCGTGTTAATGAGCCCAATTTTGGCCTGACCATTCTCATCAATGGTGACAGTGCTATCGCCGATAAATCTTGCACTTCCGGTAGTCGTAAAGGTGACATCCAGGGCACCAGCCTTACCTTTGATAATATTTCCATTCTTATCTGTCATAGTTACGATCAGATTGTGAGTAGAAAGCTCGCTTGGCGTATCCTCGCTTTTTTGTGTTTCAATCGTTTTTCCAGCTGTTTCAAGAACCAGTCCATTGGTTGTACTGATCATTACCGTACTGATATCCGCTTCAAAGCTCAGTTCGGTGCTGCTGGTCACGCCGCCCACGTCCGCTTCCACCTTCACGCTGCCTGCCTTATCGCTGGTCACCGGCAGAGTCGCGATACCGTTCTCGTCGGTGGTCACCGTCTGCTGACGGGTCGAACCGTCCGGGTTGGTCACGGTAAAGGTGACGTCGAAGCCCGGCACAGGGTTGCCGTTCGCGTCCTTGACCGGCAACTGCACGGTGTTGACATCGGTGCCGTTGGCCACGGTGTTACCCGCTTCCGCCGTCAGGCCGTTCTCGTCGATGGTCGCCGTGGCATTGTCCGCCACGAAGCTCAGCTCGGTGCTGCTGGTCACGCCGCCCACGTCCGCTTCCACCTTCACACTGCCCGCTTTATCGCTGGTCACCGGCAGAGAGGCAATGCCGTTCTCGTCGGTGGTCACCGTCTGCTGACGGGTCGAACCGTCCGGGTTGGTCACGGTAAAGGTGACGTCAAAGCCCGGCACTGGGTTGCCCTGTGCGTCTTTCACCGGCAGTTGCACGGTGTTGATGTCGGTGCCGTTGGCTAAGGTATTACCCAGCTTGCCGGTCAGGCCGTTCTCGTCGATCTTCGCCGAGGCATTGTCTGCCGATAACGTTACGGAAGCCTCTTTCACTGCTATCGCTGACCCGGATACGTTTGCCGTGATCTTCACTACACCCACGCTGCTGCCAGCAGTGAAAGTGGCAAGATAGACACCTGGACGATCTTTGGATTCGCTTACCTCACCTATGGCATGAGCAATGGGTTGTGCTGTGGCAGAAGCAGGACTGATTTTGCTTGCCGCTGATGGCGGTTGGAATTGGCTGTTCAGCGTAATCTGCCCGGCGATCCCACTGATTGGACGACCGCTGCCATCCTTCAGTGACAATTCTACTTGCGTTGTAGAGCGACCATCTGCAGGCAAACGCGCATTTTTAATGTTCAGATTAGAGGTTGCTGCAATACCAAAACCGGTAACTACAACTTCCCCTTGAGCAGGCTCAGAACGGTTACCCGATTTATCGATGACGGTCACGCTGATAGGATAGTTGTTATTTTCCAACAGGTTATACGATGGCAGCACGGCCTGCCACCCCTGACCATTAGGGATGATTTTCCCGCCAGCGGCGGTAAACAGGTCTGCTTTCCACTCAAATGAAGCAACACCATGCTTACTGATGACGGTGATCGGTAACTCAATAGTTTGGCCGGAATCCCCCTGTAACAGCGGATCCATCACCACGCTCAGTAACTTCTGCTCACGATATTGCAGAACAATTTCATTATTGCGGTCTACCAGATCGTAGCGGCTGCCTGCCAGCGTACGTTTTGCCGCCATATTGGCCGGATCGAGCTGTTTTGACAGTTCGGTGCCGAAGGAATAATTGAGGGAAAGATTGAAACGGGTATCCTCCATACCGCTGGTTCCCTGCTTGTGGTCTACGCCGAAGCTAACCAAGGGCACAGGAGAATAATTCACACCGAAAGTGACGGCAGCAGGATCGGACTGGCGCTTATCTTTACCAAACAAACCGACGTCATCACCAAAATACTGCTCATAAACCAGCTTGCCACCCAATTGTGGCATCGATGGCAGATAGGCTTCTGTACGGATATCAAAGCCATTAGCGGCTTTTTCATCAAAACCGTCCAGATCGCGCGAGTTCTTCCAACCACTCACGCCAAAATAGCCGTTGGTAGCAATCCGCAGGTAATCACGTGCATATTCAGCACCAATACCGATGCGTGAGTGACTGCCTTGGATATCGCGATCCAGGAAGAGGTTATAGCCAAACATTTGCTGATCGATAAAATGACGTTGCCCTATGCCAGCGTTGAGCGTGAGGCGATCGTCAATATAGCGCGTACCCAGTTGGCTGAAGGTAAGCAGGCTTGGGGTATCTTGCAGGGGTAACAGAACGTCTAATTGGCTGCCTTTCAGATTAAGTTTGTCATCCAGGTTCAATTGTACTTTGGCAGTACCAAATTGATTCAGCCAGTTTTCAACGGCGTCATTCGCGGTACTGGTCGCAGCGCCACGAGCGATAGATTCGGCCTGTTTGGTTGGATCGCCGCTGGCTAACACACCCGCCAAACGGCTTGCTGCCGTCGCAACCGCCTGTTCATCCTCAGTATGGGTATCTTTCGCCGCCATGACTGCCGGGGTATAGGCAATACTCATCGGGAAAACCACTTGGGTAACAATGTTAGCCCAAGCTAACAATGTGGCTATCCGAGATTTTTTAAATGCTCCAGCCTTGCGGCGTGAAGGTAAATCGTGCTTTTTCACTGCAACTACCTTATAGATAAATTGAAAAGACATACTTGCAGGAGGGGCCCAATGCATCAGGCTTACCTGTTTTCAAGTATTTAAAGGATGTTTAGCTTAATTAAAAACAATACTAATCATTAAGTTATAACTTGAGTGATAATGAAGATGTGACTCTTACATCAATAAAATGGATATCTTAATTAATTGCATATAATTGAAATTAACAAGTTAAATCAATGGAATGGAAAGCATCAATAAAAAGATCAAGATCCTCCCTGCAAAAGATGATTTCGAGAATTAACTGTAAATGCTGATAGGTGAAATCATCGCAAGCAAAAACCTCGACCTTCCGTGATTAAGTTAATGTCCAGCTTCAGTTTTCATGGGAAATGTTCACTGCAGGATAATCATTGATCTTCTGACTATGATAACTTCATGGCTGTACTTTTCCCTGTTCATCTTGCCACCAAATTTTCACCATTGTATTGGGTATCTTAAAGAACGTAAATAAAGTAATTTTTATCGGTGATAACATAATTTCAATCGATAGCGATTCCAGTTATAGATTGAGTATTAACTTCTCCTATCACTGATAAAAATCTATTGGCTTGTAATCGTTGTTGCGTGGGGCTATATTCTTCACGCACATGAGAGATACGTCTAAAAACTCAGCTGCATGTAGTAAGTTTTCATTTATTCCATAATGTCTAATGTGGACAAAGATAAATAGCGCTAAGCAGACTGCAAACAATCCTTTAATAAGGGTTTTTTTCACCCTGTTTGGTTTGAACAGGTAAATCAAAGCGATCCTTGATGACAAGGACGTCTGTTAGTTTTAATAATAAGGAAAGTCACAATGAAAAAGCTCCTTCTGTCTGTTGTTGCTACAGCTCTGCTGTCGGCCGGTATGGCACATGCCGCCAACGGCGTGAAAAAAGAAATTACCATCGTAGCTAACATCAACGATGCTATTTTTGTTTCTAAGCCAGACGGTAGCACCTGGTATGACAAAGAAGAATTGTTTGCCAAAGATTATACCCAGACTGAGTTTGCTTCTAACGATCTGCCAGTGCGTGTTTACACCACCGACAACGAAGTCAACGTATCTCTGGTTCAGCCACTGACCATCAACCGTGCTGATGGTGCCCAGTTGTCTAACGTAGTGGTCAGTTTTGCGGGTAAAACCGTCGTTCAGGGTACCCCGCTGAAAGTGATGCAAACCACTACTGCTCCGGGTGGATATGACAACACTTATACGCTGAAAATCGATGCCAAGGCGCCAACCAATGCGACCGGTAGCACCAATGGTTCATACCAGGGCGATCTGGTCATGTTGTTCGAGCCAAAGGCTTAATAACGTTATCCTCTTCATACGTCTAGTTGCCTCTGTGTTGACGGTTATTACTCGCCCATTCTTGGGGGGTACCGTGTGTCACCTTCATGTAACTCGAATTATTGTAGAGTAGATATCGCAAAGCGCTAAATGACGCTTAATTGCTTAATAAACTTAGGGTTATCTCCGGATAACCCTAATAGCATACGACGAACGCCATCTTCTGTTTTTATAACGGAATCTTTCTGTATATCTAGTAAAAAAAATAGATAGGGTGTGGCTTGTTAATTATTAAAATCAAAAAATTAATAATAGGTTACTGGCCGTATTGTTGAGTCTCTATATATGGAATATAAGATGGGCAGAAGTATCCCAGGATGGGCAACAGGTTTATTATTATTGACTCCGTCAGCAGCCACCTATGCTGAGGGAGCTCAAATTGAATATCAGGTGCCCGCAGGTTTCTCTGAGGCCGAGCAGGATTCCTCCATGCAATTTCTCGCCACCCTCGACAGCACTCCTCTACCTGGCCCGGTCAGTTGGTCTGCCCAGCAAAATCGGCTCACTTTTGATGAGGCGCTTTATCGCCAAAATGGGATTTCAATCGAGCAGGTCGAGCTGCTGAACAAGGTACTGGCACAGATACCTTATGCGGTCTGCCCCAACGGCTGTGACTATACCATCAAGGGTCAAACCGTCTCACTCGACAAGGTCAAACAGTCGCTGACTATCACCAATGGCAGCAAGCGTTACGTGCAGCCCCAGACCATGATGGGCTTCATCCACAACCAATCGCTGGATGTGCGCACCGCATCCAACGAATACCGAGCTGTCTCCGCCTTCGGTCAGGGTTACCTTGGTCTGCCCTCACAGAGCTATGGCTACCTGAGCTGGTATTACAACGACAGCAAAAATTTCGATACTCGGACCACCGATCAGGGCATCAGTACCTGGTATTTGCAGAAGAATTTCGCCAATACCTACCTGCGCAGTGGCCGTCAGGACAGCCGCGATACCGCCGCTGGCAGCGTCAGCACGTCACTCAACCCGAGCTTTGACCAGTTTGTCACCTTGGGCAGCCAGGACAACCTGAAGCGCGACAACCAGTCCGCCGGCAAGATGGTGCTGTTCGCTACCGCTGACGGTGACTACGAGTTCTATCGCGATGGCCGTCTTATCCGCCGTCTGCCTGCGGTGATCGGCCGTAACGAGATTGACTATAACCAGTTGCCCGGCGGCTTCTATAGCGTCGAGGTTCGATTGGTCAATCGCAGCGGCCAAGTGGTGAGCAGTGAGAACCAACAGATTGCCAATATCAATTACGGCGGCAGCACTGGCTGGTATGTCACGCTGGGTAAAGAGCTTGATACAGAGAAAAGCCTCCTCAGCGCAGGGGCCAGCTTTCAGACCAACTGGTTTGCGGCCAGCAGCGCACTGCTAAAAGGGACCGGCAACCGTTGGGCGATGGAGCATAACCTCACCCGACCAATGCAAGTCGCAGACATGGAGGTGACGCCGACCGTGGGCGTGATGGCCGGGGAAAAACGCGTTGGTGGCTACGCCAGCCTGAGCGCAGGCAACCAGCAATTGGGTTACCTGACTGCCTCGCAGTACCAGAATACCGCGGTGTCCGAGTTCTATCCGGCTAACAACAGCACCGCATTTGGCTATAGCCGACAGTTCGGCCCGACCCGCCTGGGCTACAACTACAGCCGCTATAGCAACAGCGAACGACATCAGTTGCAGAGTACCTGGAACTGGCGTGGCAACGGAGTTTGGGCGGTGATCGCCATGGGTGTGCAAAAAGGTGGCTATGACAACAGCAGCAACAATTACGGGCTGTACCTAAATACCACCATCATGCTGGACCGCAATACCGGCACCCTGAACGCCGCCTATAACAACGGAAAACTCTATACCGGTGGGAGTTACGCCCGTGAATTTGAGGACAGCACCGGTACCACCACCGCCGGTATTGACTTCAGTGACGTTGGCCGCACCAACGCGGTTGGCTTGAACGCCCGCCGCAACGGCACCCGTGGGGATGCTTCTTTACGCGTTGGGGTCGACGACCATATCACCAGTGGCAGCTTCAACTACAACGGCATGTTTGCCGCAAGCCAGGATGGATTTGCCTTGGGGCGTACCAGCCCTAGTGGTGCCGCCATGCTGGTTCGTACCCCGAACCTGGGTGACGCGCAATATGGCTTCAAGGTGGAAGGCAACCCGGTTGGTGGCGGCAGTACCTATGCGGTGCCATTGGCCAGCTATCAGGACGTGACTTTTGCCCAGGCGCAGTCGGTAGATGCAGACATAGACATGCATATCCGTCTGCCCGCCAACGTGGTACGCGCCCACCCTGGGCAGGTGTATCCGGTGCAAGCCGAGGTGGAAATGAACCTGCTGTATAACGGCTTCCTGGTCAATAACCATGGAGGGCCGGTGAGCGGCACGGTAAGCGAGACAGGTGATACGGTCTACCCGAATGGCCTGTTCTCTCTGGCGTCCACGACGTTGATTAAAGAAATCACCGTGACCGGTAAGCAGGGGCGATACCGCTGCGACATGACAAAACCAAAAGATAAACGCTATCTCTGTATAGCAGGTTGAAACGGATATCCCTGAGGATATCGCCTGCGGGAACAGCGAAGAATTGATGAGAATGAATAAGGAAAACCATGATTAAACAATTGCAGTCTGCGGTGGTAGTCAGCCTTCTGACTCTAAGCTACCTGGCCCATGCTGATGGCCAACTAATGGTAATGCCAGCGCGTAGCACCGTCGAGGGGCAGCAACCCCGTACCGTACAGGTCAGCAACCTCGGCGATAAACCACTTTATCTGAAGGTGGATCTGATGCGTGTCGAGAACCCTGGTGAAACCCCGGAGCGCAAGACAGCCATTGGTGATATCACCGTTCCTGAAATGATGGCCAGCCCGGCCAAACTGACGCTGGGGCCGGGCCAGAAACGCGATATCAATCTGGTCGCGTTGAAAGCACCCGCCAGAGAGACGCTCTACCGGCTGTATATCGTCCCGGTGTCCAGCATCAAGGTGGTAGGAGATGAAAACAAAGAAAAAATTAGCGCCCCACTGACCTTCGGTGTGGCTTATGGCGTTTTGGTCCATCACTTGCCTTCTTCAGGGGGACAGACCCGGGCCTGGAGCCATCAATGCACAGCAGCCGGTCTGCAACTGACGTCCAGTGGTAGCGTGCACTCGTTGTTCAAGCAGTTGCAAGCGAGCCCGGCAGGCAATATGTCAGAGGAACAAAAAGTATTCCCGGGCACACCATTGGTGTTCCCGGTGAAAACCCTGAAAGGAAACGCCGATGGCCAGCCGTTTGACATCCGTTGCCCGTGAAGTCACAGGATTACTGCTGTACTTCCTCCCTTTGGGGGCGGCACAGGCGCTAATTGATATCAGCCCGAAAATTGTTGAGATGCAGGGTGAACAGGCGCTGGTACAGGTCAGCAACACCGGCGATTCGCCGGAATTTGTTGGCATCACTCTGTTTGAGATCGGTAATCCCGGCGTGCCTATCGATGAGGAGCAGTTGATACCTCCGGGGATGAGCAAAGATCCTTATCTGTATGCTGCACCATTCAAACTCTCGCTGGGACCACGCCAGCAGAAACCGGTGCAGTTAACGGCGCTAAAAACGCCGGAAAGAGAGAGGGTGTACCGCCTGGCGGTTATTCCCCAGCAAAAAGCCAGCATTAGCGGTACCCGAGACAATGTAATGTTGGTCAGCCTGGGGTTTAACGGCCTGGTACGCCAGTTGCCGGTTAAGCAGGTTGCTACCTGGCAGCACAGTTGTGAAGCCAGCAGTCTACAGTTGCAGGCCACCGGCACGGTGCGAGTAGCATTCAGCGAACTGAAGCTGAATGGCCAAGCCGTGGATGATTTTAATGTCTACCCCGGCACACCAAGGCAAATGGCAGGGAGCACATTGAGTGGTAATGTGCAGAACAAGCCCTTCAGCCTTCAGTGCAGCAAATGAGAGCAGACAATAAAGGGATGAACAGCATGAAGTTATGGCAGCAGGCAATAATGGCAGTCTTACTGCTGACAGGGAGCACGGTAAATGCTGCTGACACCGCGCTGGGCAGCGTGCCCATCAGCATTACCCTCACCAATCTGGTTCAGATCACGGTAGAGAAACCCGGCGGTGGTTGGTATGACACGTTAACACTCAGCAACAGCGTGGGCAGTGACATCACGCGCTATCAGGCTCAGGTACCGGTTCAGGTCAGCATCCGCAATGGGCAAGACTTTAGGGTCTCACTGGTTAATCCGCTGATACTGACTCATGAAACCGACGCAGCTCTGTCTTTTACCACCGAACAAGTAGGGTTTGGCAGCAACGCAACCACGCTAAAACCACTGGGTGCTACGCCGGTAGATTTCAGCAATCCTGCACAGGTGGGAGGCACCTCGACGGGCAGCTATCTACTTTCCGTCTCTGCTCGCCAGCCTACAGGTGTGCTGGGGAAGATATCGGGCAATTATGTCGGTAAACTGATAATGATGTTTGAAGTTAAAGTTTAAGAAAAACTAGAACGCCCTTGTGAATACAGCAATGGCGTGAGTTGAAAAAATCAATTGGAAGTTTACGCGCTAATCGCGAGAGAGATATGAAGATAATAGTAAATTTATCGCGTTTGATGGCTTGCTCTCTGCTGGCATTAAGCACACACGTAATGGCAACTCAATATAACCAAAATATCACCAATTGCTCTGTTACCAAATTAGGAAATAATAAGTTTCAGGCAAAATTCAACTACGTGGTAATACCAGTGGCAGGGGCGAGTACTTCTACTCGGAGTAACTTTTATGTCGAAGTGCCAACCACATTGGGTACAACTTTAATCGTTCATCCACAAAACAATTCTACTAGCACTTTTAGTAATGTGGTTGCCAATGCTAACTTAGGTTACAATATCGGCACTCGTGCATTGAGTTTTTACGGTGTTCCGAGCGCTAACGTAATTATGTTCAGTTCGTTTATTTCCATAGATTTTACTACGGACACTGCGGGGGCATACCCGGGTTTACGTGCTCGCCTCACAACCGAAAACATGAGCGGCGCAGGGCAGAGTGGCGGTGCTCAGACCAGTGTTATTTATATTGCGGCTAATGGATGCCAGCTTTCTATAGCGAATATTCCCAAGCCTGAAGATGTCGATATCCCTGAGCCAGCATTCAGCATGAGTTCGGCGGTGTGGCAGATGAATACCCTTGATGTAAGCAACTTACCCGATATTTCGGCAAGTGGAAACGGTTATGCGGCATCGATTAGTAATATCGCCAGTAATAATCTGTGTATCAACTATGTAACGGCAGGGGTAAAAAATAAAACCTACGCGTTGAGTGTAACAAACAGCGCAAGCATGCAAAGTGGACGTAGTTTATTTACCCTACAAGGCACTGCTAGCCAGTTGTTTTATAACCTGCAGTTGGCCAGCAACGACGGAGTGACGGCAAACGACTTCAGTTTCCCGACAGCAAGTACTAAATACATCACATTGACGCAGACTGCCAGTAGCACTCCTGACCGTAGCCAGATGTGTTGGACGCCAAAGATCAACCTGTTTAAAAACGCGGCGACTAAGGAAGGGATGCACACGGGTAGCGTAAATTTTGTCATCAGCCCTAAAGCATAATTCAATATTCACTTTATCTAGTTTTTATTGATTATTAACAAACTCCAGATGGGGAAGCGGAACGATTTATCCTCAAGTCACTTCAAGTTGCGGCTAGTCGCCACCGCGGCAACTTGAAGGACGACGGGTAAAGCCATTGATTACTCAACCTCCCCGGACCAAGGATAGATCTTACATTCCCATTGCAGTTTATCTATCATGGTCCTGGCATGCATCGTCAACGGTAAACGATGAGAATAGATAAAACTGTAGGACGCATCGGGTAATTGCTCTTCGATCGGTATTATGCACAACTGCTGGCTTAGATAAGGTACCCGAAGCATCTCTTTCGCGGCCACGGTCAAAAAGCCAGCATTCATCACCATCTGCAACGTGATGGCCGCCGTGTCCCCCCGAATAATAGTCTGTGAGTTCTCTTCACCTTCTGGGAACAGCAGTGCATCAAGTTCACCGAAGTAACCTATTTTCGCTGTGGGTAAATACCATTTGGCCTGTTTGAGCTGGCTCAGCGAGGTGCTCTTGGCCAATGGATGATCTCGGTGTGCCACCACGGCAAAAGGAGTGGTAAAGAATGGCTCTTCAATAAATTCGCTAGCCAAGATCGTTTCCGGCGACGTTGCACCGATGACGAAGTCTAATTCTCCCCCTCGCAGGGCAGGTAATAGCTCAGAAATTTGGCCTTCTGTAAGATTGATGTTGACCTGCGGAAAGCGTTTATTAAAACGCTGGATTGCCGCTGGCAACATGGTAAAAAAGGGTAACGACGAACTCCCCAACTCAATGGTTCCCTGAGAGGTGGCACTAAGCTGCTTTGCTTCATTGACTGCGCGCTCCAGCTCTTTCAGCACCAATTGAACTCGCGGCTCAAAAAGTTTACCTGCTTCGGTCAGTACCACCCCACGTGGTCCACGCATCAGAAGTGGAGTGCCTAACATTTTCTCAAGTTCATTCATTGATTGTGTCAATGCAGGCTGAGTCTGATGCAGGGCTTTGGCTGCAGCCCGAAAACTCCCGTGTTCGATAATCGACTGGAACACCTTAAGCTGGTTAGGTTTGGGCAGATTTTTCATAACGATGATATCTGTTTCTCACTATATTATTGATTTTTATATTCCATTATAGGGACATAAAACCCTCTTAAGACAAAACCGGTCAGGGAACGACGCTGCTATTAATTCGTTTTTATCTTAGTTAAAAACAGGCAATGACAAGATAAAGCGAGATATTGATGACTTATCCTGATGCCGATATGGCAACGTCCCACAGATTGGTGGGTAATGTATTAAGGCACAGGCCGTTAATGCATCAGTAACGAACTACCACCAGCATTATGCTGTTTTCCTTCCCTTTTATATCCATGAATTTATCTTACTTTACGACTCGATTTGCTATATCGCTTACAGACTAATTTGACCCAATACCCTCTCCCAAGGCGAAGCGCTCTTGTTATATTTTCTTTTCCACATCAGATTCACCAAGGGGCATAATGAACGAACCCCCAGCTTGGCCAAGGCTGCACGTTTATGATGGCTTACTGTTCTGAAATTTAGTTTCAAGTCGTCAGCTATCTTTCTCGCGGTGTCACCATCCAGCAACATGCGCAAAATCTCTAATTCACGCGGTGTGAGCATAGAGGAACTTTTCCCGAAGATTTGCTCTTTATTCGCAGTTGTGCTCAGCAACTCCCTACTTAACTCATCAAGCATTATTGCCTTATCCAGTATGATGCTGACGTTTCTCAACCCACTAAAGTAACATTTTAGTGGGTTGACATCGGCTATATCACCTATCAGGACAACTTTGCTGTTGGGATGCATTTTCGGCAAACGTTCTCCAACAAGTTGCAACAGTGAGGTCAGGTTATAATCACGGTTACAGACCGTTAGGATGACTAAATTCACTACCGGCAAGACGTTTAAAGCGTCCTCGCATTCTGAAAAACTACCGCTACTGTCTACAATATCAAGAGAGACCGATAAATCCGTCTCTTTAATTAATGCCTCTAACCCTGCTCGCATAAAATTACAGGAACATTGTAAAACGACCTTTTGCCTTCTCATTACTTCCTCATGGTTTTTTGGATATGATGCTTTTGGTAAGAGTTTCTTCTTAAAACACCAGACGCGTTGCACTAGCTGTTACGATGTTTTGCTGTGAGATTGCCTCTCCCTGCAATGAATGGCACCTGAACATTTTGCAATGCTAATAGCTTTAGTTAAAGGTGACACCTATAGATATTAACAAATGTAATACCACCCTTATTTTTAGCCAGTATAGGATTTTACTTGATTGTTGTGAAGGAAGTATTTTCTATCGGTGATAATTTAAAGTAATAAACCCACCCTATAACAATAACCTTCAGGGGTGTTAGAAAGAGTTATGAAGACACTGCCGTTGTTTTATAAGGTTTTTATTGCTTTAAATAACTTATTTTTATCACCCATAGAAAAAACTATATTTACAGAGGATATATTTAATCCCTATAGTACACCTCGTTGAAGGGCACTTCACTTAAAAGAGAACATCATTTCTTTATATAGGAAAGGTTAAACACAACCTTCTTATTACTGATAAGCCTGTGAGAGGTAACTCTATTTGGAAGAGCTACCACATCTTATTCAACAACTAACGTACTTATTCACAGCGTCTTTTTATAAACACGGCGCTTTGTTAACTGTAATTAAGGAAAGTAAATGAACAAATTTATTCTGTCTGCTATCGCAGGCGTCATGCTCTCTTCTGGTCTGGCTCAGGCTGCTTCTGGCGGTACCATCAATTTTCAGGGGCAGTTAAGTAATAACACCTGCGAGGTCGTTGTCGACGGCCAAGCTAGCAACCCGACGGTTACCCTGCCAATTGTTAGTATTGGTCAGCTAGGAAGTGCGGCACAGACGGCCGGGCTCACCGGTTTCACCCTGGCACTGGCCAACTGCAGCGGTAGTTTGAAAACCGCCTCCGCTTTCTTTGAAGCAGGCGCAGCGGTAGATGTGCTTACCGGCCGCCTTAAAAACACCGGTACGGCACAAAACGTCAGTTTGCAATTGCGTGACGGCACCAGTGCTTCTCAAGCGGTGATCAAAGCGGGTAACGCGGATCAGATCAACGGCAACTCATTTGTTAACGTCGAGGCTGGTAGCACTAACTTGCCCTATTTTGTTGAATATTATGCTGAAGGTACAACCACCCCAGGCACCGTCGTCAGCAGTGTTGTTTACTCTATTCAGTACAAGTAATGCCTTGAGGGAGGGGCTCCCCCTCCCAAATAATCTACTTCAGGAGACTTTATGCGTTTTCCCTTTCAAAGCATTTTACGAGTAGCTGGCTTGGCCGTGGTGGCCCTATTCAGTACTCATAGTTTGGCAAGTATCGTGATTAATGGGACACGAGTTATTTACCCTTCGGATCAAAAAGAAGTCAGCGTCAGACTTGATAATACGGGTAATTCTCCCGTCTTGATCCAAAGCTGGTTGGATACAGGTGATATTAATGCCAAACCGGCAGCGATTAAGGTTCCCTTTATACTTAGCCCCCCAATAAACCGAGTTGAAGGAGGCAAGGGCCAGACGCTACGGATTAGTTACTCAGGGGGGTCGTTACCCATGGATAAAGAGTCGGTATTTTGGCTCAACGTACTGGAAGTGCCCGCCAAGAAACAGGCAAAATCTGATGAAAACTACCTGCAAATGGCGTTTCGCTCACGCATTAAAGTGTTTTATCGCCCAGCAGGATTGGCAGGTAACGCGAATGATGCCGCTCAGGCAGTCACTTGGAGCGTAAAAGGCAGTAGCCTGCAGGCGTTCAACCCAACACCCTATTATGTGTCTTTTGTCAGCCTGACGGTAAATGGCAAAAAAATTGAAGGCGAGATGGTAGCACCGAGATCTGCCCTGACCTTGGCAATACCTGCTAATAAGGGGAATACAGTGAGCGGTGAATTTGTTAACGACTACGGCGCCATTAATTCATTTAACGCCGAAATTAAATAGTAATGGTTTAAGTTATACGCGTAATTTATTTAACTAGCCATCCATCAATATTCAGTAAGCAATCTTCAAGAGAGTTATCATGTTAAAAGCTTCACCCCACGGCTTGAAGAGTCAATTATCACCTTTAGCCCTTATTTTGTCGACTTTTTTTGTTGGTAGTGCAAATGCTAATACTGTTGCCATAGCGCCTCAAGAAGCTACCCAGGGTATTGAGTTTGATGCTTTTTTCCTGAAAATGGATGGCGAGGCGTCGGTTGACCTAAGCCGTTTTACCCACGGTGCCTCTGCACTACCAGGGATATACCGCACAGCGATATATGTCAATAATGTGCTAGTCGATAATAAAGAAATTGAATTTAAGTCACGTGAAGACAAATCCGTTTATCCATGCTTGACCACTGAAATAATAAAAAACATCGCCTTTGATTATGAGAAATTGCCGGCGGAAATTTTAAATACGACGGATTCAGGAGTGCAATGTGTCGATCTTCTACGTAAATTACCTGACGCCCAAGTTAATTTTGACAGCAGCGAACAGCGTCTGGATTTACTGATCCCTCAGATTTATATGTTGAAATCAGCACGTGGCAGCGTCAGCACGGAATTATGGGACAGCGGTATTGCTGCCCTGATGTTCGGTTATAACGTGAATGGCTATTCCAGCGAGTCACAAGGCAAAACTTTTAACTCACTGTATGCCGGGGTGAATGCAGGGCTGAATATTGACGCCTGGTATTTACGGCATAACGGTGCTTACAACTGGATGGAGAACGGGCCTGCGCAATATAGCAACCGCAACACCTATTTACAGCGGGATATTCCGCAAATCATGGGTCGCGCAGTCGTTGGACAAGCCAATACGCACGGGCAGCTGTTTGACACCTTGCCGTTCACCGGCCTGCAACTGACCAGTGATGAACGTATGCTACCAGGCTCACAACGCGGCTATGCGCCAGATATCAGAGGGATTGCGCGTACCAATGCCAGAGTAACGGTACGCCAGAACGATCAGGTGCTCTATGAAACCACTGTCACACCCGGTGAGTTTCTGATCAACGATCTATACCCAACCGGGTATGGTGGCGACCTGGAGGTGACGGTGCGTGAAGCGGATGGCACTGAGCAACGCTTCCGGGTGCCCTATGCATCTGCGGCGCAACTGTTGCGCCCGGGCTCATCACACTACGCCGTTACCGCTGGCAGTTTACGCAGCGACAATCTGCGTAGTAACCCCGAGCTCTATCAGTTGACCTATCAGCGTGGGTTGACCAATACCATCACCGGTTACACCGGTTTGCAGGCAAGCCAGGGCTATACCGCATTGCAGTTAGGCGCTGCCGTTGGTACCCCCATCGGAGCCGTGGCTTTTGACGTCACCCAGGCGAGTGCTCAGGTAGAAAATAAGGCAGATGAGCAGCTTGGCAAAACCTTTAAGGGGCAGAGTTATCACCTCAGTTACAGCAAAGTGATTGCTGAAACCAATAGTAACCTGTCGCTGGCGGCGTCCCGCTTCTCCTCTGATGGTTATCTGGATTTTATGACCGCCATGGAAAGCCGTGATGCGGTAACCAGGGGAGATTCTCCGGAATCGGTATCACGTGCCAAAAATCGTTTCACCATCACGGCAGGACAGGGGCTGGCTGAAGGTTGGGGGCAGTTGAATATAAGTGGTTCAATGCAGAACTATTGGAATAGAGAAGGTAGCGAGAAGCAATTTCAGGTGGGTTACAGCAACCAATACCAGCGCTTGAGCTATAGCATCAGTGCCAACCGCAGCTATTCCAGCCTGGGAAATAACCAGAATAATTATCTGCTCAGCTTTAGCTTGCCGCTGGGTCGTGAAGACAGGATGCATACACCTCAGTTGCGCACGGACCTTTCCCACGACAGCAGTGGCCGTTACGGTCAGCAGGTCAGTATTACCGGTACGGCAGGTGAGCAGAGTCAAATGGGTTATGCAGTAACGGCGATGAATGCCAACCAGGGAGTGGGTACCAATGGCTCGGTCAGCGGTAGCTATAACAACTCAGCAACTGCGGTAAACGGTAGCTACGGCACCGGCAAAGGTTATCGCAGCATGGCAGCAGGTATGAGCGGGACGGTGATCGGGCATTCCGGCGGCGTAACCTTAACCCCCTATACCTCGGAGACTTATGCCCTGGTTGAAGCCAAAGGGGCGGAGGGGGCTGGCGTGTCGTCTTATCAGAACGTGACCATCGATTCCCGTGGTTATGCGCTAGTACCGTATCTGAATGCCTATCAGTTGAATGACGTCAGCATCGATCCGAAAGGCTCTTCTGCCAATGTTGAGCTGGATAATACCCGGCAGAGAGTAGTTCCTCATGCAGGTGCGGTAGTCAAAGTGAAATATGAGACCAAGAAAGGGACCCCTATCCTGATCGATGCCACATATCTAGGTGAACCATTGATCTTTGGCGCTGAGGTATTTGATAGCAAGGACAACAGTGTCGGTTCCGTGGGGCAAGGCGGGCAAGTACATGCGCGCGTGGCGCAGGATAAAGGGCAGTTGACAGTGAAATGGGGTGAGGGGCGTGCAATGCAATGCAGCCTGGGTTACCGATTAATACCACAGGCAAAGAGCAATGCGCAGAACGCTATTCAGCAGTTTAACTCGGTGTGCCAACCCAGCGCAGCACAGCCTCATAACAGCAGCGATAAAACTCTTGTATATAGCGGTTCGTAAGGTAGAGAAATGAGTAGATTAATCAATAAAATGAGTCTGATAACACTGCTGCTGGGTATGGCGGCAATCTATGCGCATAGCGCGAGCGCGGCAACCTGTTCGTTTGCTGCTGGTAATAATAGGTTTGTCGCAGCTGTACCTCTGCAAGCTCAGAATATTACCGTGGGGCCGGATACGCCGAATGGAACCGTACTGCTTTCACATTATATCGGTGGCAACGCTACAGCAGGAAACGCACCTTCTCCCACGTTTACTTGTACTTCGTCACCAACCAGTTACAGCATACTGGCAAGATACGTAACTACCAGCACGCCAAAACCTCTATCAGCCTGGAATGGTTCACCCTATCCAGGACAGGTTTATGAAACAGGTGTACCTGGTATAGGGGCTGTCGTGTCTTATTGGGGAAGGGCATTTCCAACTGACAGACAAACCATCCCTGTTGGCAGTAATGTGCCCTTTACGGGAACGGTTGGTACAGAATTTGATCTGACATTGATTAAGATTGGGCCGGTGTCACCAGGTACGATCAGGGGGAGTGATTTACCTAGCGTCGCTGTGCAAGCGACCCCAACGGGGGGCTCTCCACTGAGTTTAAACGCGATCAATTTTTCAGGTAGCATCAATATAGTGTCGCAAACTTGCCAAACGCCGGATGTGAATGTAGCGATGGGAACCGTCAATATCGCTCAGAACTTTAAGGGGCCAGCTTCTGCCTCTACCTGGAAGGACTCATCAATACGTTTGACTAATTGCCCACGCTTCCACGGCACTAAGTTTCAGTTAAGAACTTTTACCCGCGAGGGGAGTCCAACAAACAGTTCCACCCCTAATTCACTGGAGCTTAAATTGGCACCCAATACCGCTATTATTGATAGTGCCAAAGGGATTTTAGGGATTAAGACTGGAGCGGAAAGTGCTACGGGGGTAGGTATTCAAATGGCCTATGGTAATGTCAATGATGCATCCCCTACCCTGGTCAATTTTGCTGGTAGCAGAAGCTTTAACATGGTCAATAATGATGCGACCACGCAGACGTTGCCATTGGTGGCTAGATACATACAGACCGGCGATCAAATAACACCGGGGAAAGCGGATGCGGCAGTGACCTTCATGATTAATTATTATTAAGCCACATAGGATTATCTTGGGCCACGTAATCGCAGTATGTGCCGAGTTGTAGGGATAACAGCCCCCAGTTCAAAGTGATCAGCCTTAAAATTACGGGTTATCCAGGTTGCGGAAACCATTGGCATTCGCGGGATGCTGGTGCATGCGTTATCCGTTGAAGTCAGAGAATTCTATCTACGAGTGGGATTTGAACCTTCCCCCCTCGATCCGATGATGCTGATGATGCTGATGATGCTGATGATAACGTTGGGGGATTTGATCGAGAGTCTTTAGTGGGGGAAAGTAACGGGATAATACGACCTAAGGTGAGGGGCGCTCGCAACTGATTCCTTGAAGCTTTATTGCGCTCCCTCCTCAATGGACTATTCGGCGTAAGCGGGTTGAAAAACAGTGCGCCCGATCTGACGTGCTGCATCGAGGTAAGCCTTTGGCTCCCCCAGTTCTGGCAGCAGTAGCATTTCAGATGTCTTAACCGAAGCGCCACAATAATCAAAAATACCGTGCGTTATCTGTGCGTTAAAGGCATCGGTAAAGCCGTGACGGTCATAAACACCCTTGCTTGCCGCCCCAAGAGCAACCAAATGCACCGGTAAATGCCCCAATTTCTTGACCACCGCCCCATCTGCCGTCTCTTCATAAGCCCAGCCATTGGAAAATACGCGGTCTACCCAGCCCTTCAGTAAGGCAGGCATACTCCACCAGTAGATTGGGAACACCAGAACCAGGGCATCCGCGCTATCGATACGCTTCTGTTCGGCCAGAATATCCGCGGGAACGGTGGCCGTTTTTAAAAATGCGGCGATATCAGCAGCACCGTACACCGGATCGAAACCTTGCTGAGTGAGATCGGCAATTTCGAACGTATTGGCAGGATCGGCGGCCACTATCCCTTCGGCAATGGCGGCTGCAACGCCATGGGTTAATGACATATCGAGAGGATGGGAAACAACGATGAGTGCGTGCATTGGGGGTGGCTCCTATTGTCAGGGCGAGGTATAAAACGTACTCTATATACCAACAGTAAGTTACCGCCGGTAAGTTACCTTTAGTATATAACGCTGTCAACGGGTAAACATGGCTATGGTCTCCAAACCACATTCGCGAGTTCGGCTATCGAGAGAAGAGCGTTATCAGCAGTTGCTGGCAACCGCATGGGAAATCATTCATGAAGAAGGCACCGAAGCGCTGACGCTCAGCCATCTGGCAGAACGCTCGGGCGTCACCAAGCCGGTCGTGTATGACCATTTCACCAACCGTTCGGGCCTGTTTGCCGCGCTATATCAAGAATTTGATTATCGTCAAACCGCGCGGATGGATGAAGCCATCCAAAATACCCAACCGGAGCTGGAGGCCTTAGCCTCGGTGATTGCCACTTCCTACATTGAGTGCGTGCTGCTGCAAGGCCGTGAAATGCCTAGCGTCATGGCTGCACTAGCCGGTACGCCCGAGCTTGAGAAAATCAGGAATGATTACGCCGTGGTGTTCATCGAGAAATGCCGCCAACTCTTTGCCCCCTTCTGCTGCGATAACCAGCTTCAGGACGCCGCACTATGGGGTATGCTAGGCTCTGCGGAAGGGTTGTCCTACGCCACCAGCTGTGGCGCGATTACGGCAGCCCAGGCAAAGGAAGAGTTATTCAGCATCATTATTTCGATGGTGCAGCGAAGTGGCGATCGGCCCGATATGGCTATGCCATAATAAGCACAGTGTTGCCCCTCATCATGGAAGAGAGTTATGCCGACGATCGTTACCCACGCCGCAGTGCCGTTATGTCTTGGTTTAGGGTTGGGCCAGAAAATCATACCGCCCCGCTTGCTGCTCGCGGGCGTGATACTGTCTATGCTGCCGGATGCCGACGTATTAGCGTTTAAATTCGGCGTGGCTTACGGCAATCAGTTTGGCCATCGCGGTTTCACGCATTCACTGCTGTTTGCGTTCCTGATGCCTAGCTTGGCACTGCTGTTCTACCGCTGGTTCAAGACTAACCCCGTCAAGACCTGGTTATTCCTGTTTATCTCGCTGTTATCCCACAGTTTGCTGGATTCGGTGACCACCGGGGGCAAAGGCGTCGGCTGGCTATGGCCATGGAGTGATGAGCGTTTCTTTGCGCCTTGGCAGGTGATCCGCGTAGCGCCGTTTAGCCTCGAGAAATACCTGACTCCTGCTGGGCATGCGGTGATCATGTCGGAATTACTGTGGGTTTGGTTGCCAGGTGCCATCTTGATGACCGGCATGATAGCGCTGCGTAAGTTCATGCAGCGCCAGTGAGAGATTGATTAGATAGGCGGGCGCAGCATGCAGCGCCCCGCTGTGAGCCGGTTAAGGTTTGTAAGCGGCTTAACCGACAAAATCAATTCTGGTCAGCATCAACGTCCCTTGCTGTAGAGTAAACTCCACACGCATTCCCCCTTCACAAACCTCTGACAGCCCAGGGATCATCAGGTTTGAGCCAGTGCCGATAAATACAGCGAGCGTTCCACCCTCAAAATCCCCCGATCCGACCGAATCGCAGGTGCCTTCAACCAACACTTTCTTAGTCCCATCATTGTAATAGAACTGCCCGTCCTCCTCGGCTGGGAAGTATTTTCTGGCTTGCTCCAAAGGGGTTAATGAGTTCACCCGGAAATCAGTCACCTGCTTTTTAGCGAGATTGACACCCAGCAGCGGTATTTCCTTCAAGCCATCCCTGATTTGCTGCGCATAGTGGTCAAACAGTGCAGGGGTAATGCTCTGTTGATGTTCATCAGGCGTTCCTGCCAGAAAGGTATCAGCGACGTTCTCAAGCGGGAAGACAATATGCGCCTTTAAATAGGCCATATCCGCCGTCTTGACCGCCTGTTGGAATAGCTGGAACTGAGTGAGCATCTCAACCTTGATGCCATCATCGATCTCCTGAACGAGTGGCTGATTCACCGCTTCCAGCAACTTTTGTTCGGTGATCGCCGCGGCAGGCCCACTGAAGTTACACTTCTCCACGGTCTTGCTTTCAACCATCAGCGCCTGCCACTCTGCCTTGCCATCTTTGGCCATAATGGCATCGTAGTAATTCATCCCTTGCCGATCCTGGCTCTCTTCCCCTTCCAGCCGCCCGCAGAAATACGCCATCTTGCCGGTTGTGCACAGGTGAGAAACCACAAATCTGGGTTGGGTAATAGCCCCTTGATAACTGCGCCGGACCGCATCAAGCAACGGCTTACGCTCGGCATCATAAAGACCGACGTTTTGGCACCCGCTCGCAGCGGGTTCATCTTGAAGAGTACTATGGCATTGGGCCTGCGCTGGTGAGTCGACATAAGAGTCAAAATTGCTCACCGTCGTCCAGAAGCCTTCCGCTGACTGCTGCAATTCTCGATCGTAGACCACCGTCTTGCCGTTAATTTTGGCGCTACCGCTGCCATCATTGGTTTTGGCAGTGGCACAGAAATACGCCTGCGAGCCGGAAACGCTCAGTTGTTTAACCACAAACTGGATATCAGTGGGATAGCTGACATTGGCACGCATCTGATCCAGAATGACACGCCGTAGCGGATCGTTGGCATCCAGCGTCTGCCCTTGAACATAGGGGGATAACAACACCAGCAACAGCGCATATCTTTTCATTGGGTAAATCTCATCCTGAGCAGACCTTACAGAGAGCGCTAGTATTGGAACAATTTGGCCATCATTCAATAAAAAACCCGCCAACGGCGGGTTTTGAGAGAAAAAGAGGGAGTTACTTAAGCCTGATTGGCAGGGGTCACTTTACTGGCCAGGAACTCCTGTTCGTAGGCCAGCGACTTTTTACGGTCGAACTGATGTTCCCATTTGGCAATCACCAACACCGCCAGCGCATTGCCCACCACGTTCAGAGCCGTACGCGCCATATCGAGGATACGGTCAACGCCGGCGATAAACGCCAAACCTTCCAACGGAATGCCCACGCTGCCCAAGGTCGCCAACAGCACCACAAAGGAGACACCCGGCACACCGGCAATCCCTTTTGAGGTCACCATCAGCGTCAGCACCAGAATGATCTCTTGCCCCAGCGACAGCTCAATACCGTACAGCTGTGCAATAAAGATGGCGGCAATACTCTGGTACAACGTAGAACCGTCCAGATTGAAAGAGTAGCCGGTAGGCACCACAAAGCTGGTGATGGACTTTGGCGCGCCGTAGGCCTCCATCTTTTCGATAATACGCGGCAACACGGTTTCCGAACTGGCCGTTGAGTAAGCCAGGATCAGCTCTTCTTTCAAGATGCGGATCAGCGTCCAGATACGCAGGTTACACAGCCGTGCAACGGCCCCCAGAACCACCAAACCAAAAAAGGCAATAGCGAAATAAACCAGCACTACCAGCTTGGCCAACGGCAAGAGCGAAGCGAAACCGAAGTTGGCTACCGTGACCGAGATCAGACCAAACACCCCAATAGGGGCGTAACGCATGATCATGTGTGTCACCTTGAACATGCTCTCGGCCACCGCTTTGAACACCTTCAGCAACGGCTCTTTGGTCTCCTTCGGCAAGGAAGACAAGCCCAGGCCAAATAGCACCGAGAAGAAGATGATCGGCAGCATGTCGCCTTTGACCATCGACGAGAACACGTTAGAAGGAATTAACGAAAGGATGGTGGCCACCAGGCTATGTGAGCCGCTTTGCACCTGTTCCGTCGTTTTTTCATACTGTGAGATATCGACCGCGGTCAGCGCCGACATGTCGATGCCGTGCCCGGGTTGAAAAACATTAGCCAATGTCACACCCACGATGATGGCGATGGTGGTGATCACTTCAAAATAGATAATGGTTTTCAATCCAATACGGCCCAGCTTTTTGGTATCACCAATACCGGCAATACCGACGATCAGCGTGGAAATAACAATAGGCACCACGATCATCTTGATCAAACGAATAAAGATATCACCGGCGGGGCTCAATATATTACTGACCATCCAGTCACGCGATTCCGTTTGATTATGCAGCACTGCGCCCAAGATAATACCCAATACCAACGCGATCAGGATTTGCCAGGCCAGGCTGATTTTTACATTTTTCATACCCAAAAAGTCCTCAAAGACTCCGTACCAACGTGTTAAACACACCTAGGCTCCGGAAGGAATACTTAATCATTTATTACAGGCTTATGTTTGTGAACCTCTACGCCAACTGCCCTTGGTGTAACGCAGTATAAATCTGTACCATCTGAAGGCGGGCTTCTGCAAGCCTTGTTTCATCTCGATTTTGTCCGTTTCACCAGCAAAAAACCAACAAACAAAAAACGAATCGCAACATAATTACTTGTTCTAAAAAACATAATTTTAGCTTGAGCAGAACAACAGCCCATTGGATAGGACGATTTTTAATCCAAATAAAAGTGCGTGATTTGTCATTGCATTTGCATATTTAGTCTGAAATTATGTTTATATATTGTTAACAAAAGGTTTTGCAAAAGAAAATAAAGTCCTCACATGCCCCCTTTAACAGGCTAAGATAATTCTCAATATGATTCACACAACTAATAAATGATCGCAAAATCATTCACCAAACATCTTATTTGTATTTTCAAGAAAACAGACATAATAAAGACAGATAAAATAAGCCTCCGATAGGTTGCTGCTAACAATGGCGCTAAGTATTTATAGCAGCCATTAATAAGATCAGATCTGCTGTAAAATATAACCTTGGCCTTATTGTTTCCGGCACCATCAAGCCGATATCTCGCGCTATATTTTTAGTTATCTAAAAACTTTTTTAACAGAAATACGCCCATTCCCGTCTTTTCACCGTCAACCAAACAGTTACACAACACAATTACGACAGTAACTATTACAAATCAACATCTTCGTTGCGTGATCTGCCGCCCAAAAAAGAAACAAACCGTCATGGCAAACTATACTTAACCATCAGTTGACATATCATTAACAATTCTAAGGAGAAAAACCATGAGCCAACTGCACAAACACGCCATTCCTTCTGCAATTGCAGATCGTGCCCTGATTAATCCGGAGCAATACCAGCAGTATTATCAACAATCTGTACAAGACCCAGCGGCATTCTGGGGCGAGCACGGCAAGATCCTCGATTGGATCAAGCCCTATACCTCAGTGAAGAACACCTCCTTCGATCCCGGCCACATCAGCATCCGCTGGTTTGAAGACGGTACCCTTAACCTGTCAGCGAACTGTCTGGACCGCCACTTGGCCGAACGCGGCGACCAAACCGCCATCATCTGGGAAGGTGACGATCCTACCCAATCAGCCAAAGTGACTTACAAACAGCTGCACCACGATGTCTGCCAGTTCGCCAACGTGCTGAAAAAGCTCGGGGTGAAAAAAGGCGATGTGGTGGCCATCTATATGCCAATGGTGCCTGAAGCCGCCGTCGCCATGCTGGCCTGTGCGCGCATTGGCGCCGTGCACTCGGTGATCTTTGGGGGCTTTTCCCCAGAGGCCGTAGCGGGCCGTATTATCGACTCCAACTCCAAACTGGTGATCACTGCTGATGAAGGGCTGCGTGCTGGCCGCGCGGTACCGCTGAAAAAGAACGTCGATGATGCGCTGAAGAACCCAGGGGTGAAAAGCGTCAACAACGTGGTGGTTTTCCAACGCACCGGCAAGCCGGGGTACTGGCAAGAAGGGCGCGATCTCTGGTGGCATGAGCTGACCGAAGGCGTATCTGCCGACTGCCCACCGGAAGAGATGAACGCGGAAGATCCGCTGTTTATCCTCTACACCTCAGGCTCAACCGGCAAACCGAAAGGCGTGGTGCATACCACTGGGGGCTATCTGGTTTACGCCGCACTGACCTTCAAATACGTCTTTGATTACCATGATGGCGACGTCTATTGGTGCACCGCCGACGTGGGCTGGGTTACCGGCCATAGCTACCTGTTATATGGCCCATTGGCCTGCGGTGCCATTACGCTGATGTTTGAAGGCGTGCCGAACTACCCAGGCGTAAACCGTCTGTCGCAGGTAGTGGATAAGCATCAGGTCAATATCCTATATACCGCACCAACGGCAATCCGCGCCCTAATGGCCGAAGGCGATAAAGCAATCGAAGGCACCAAACGCGATTCGCTGCGCATTATGGGTTCCGTGGGTGAGCCGATCAACCCAGAGGCCTGGGAGTGGTATTACAACAAGATTGGTAACGCCAAATGCCCGATCGTTGATACTTGGTGGCAGACCGAAACCGGTGGCTTCATGATCACCCCGCTACCAGGTGCTACCGAGCTGAAGGCTGGCTCCGCCACTCGCCCATTCTTTGGCGTGCAACCTGCATTGGTCGACAATATGGGCACCCCGCAGGAAGGCGCCTGTGAAGGCAACCTGGTGATCACCGATTCTTGGCCGGGTCAGGCGCGGACCCTGTACGGTGACCATGACCGCTTCGAGCAAACCTACTTCTCTACCTTTAAAGGTATGTACTTCAGCGGTGACGGCGCACGCCGTGACGAAGATGGTTATTACTGGATCACCGGCCGTGTCGATGACGTGCTGAACGTTTCCGGCCACCGTCTGGGCACCGCCGAAATTGAATCCGCATTGGTATCTCACCCCAAAATTGCCGAGGCCGCGGTGGTGGGTATTCCGCATAACATCAAGGGCCAGGCGATTTATGCCTATATCACCCTGAATCATGGGGAAGAGCCAACGCCGGAACTGTATGCCGAAGTACGTAACTGGGTACGTAAGGAAATCGGGCCAATAGCCACGCCTGACATTCTCCATTGGACCGACTCTTTACCAAAAACGCGGTCTGGCAAAATTATGCGGCGTATTCTGCGCAAAATTGCCGCCGGTGATACCAGCAACCTGGGGGATACCTCAACGCTGGCGGATCCGGCTGTAGTCGAAAAACTGTTGGAAGAGAAACAATCAATGAAAGTTCCATCCTAATCCGCGCTGCCTCCGGCCGTTCATCTGCCATACGCAGCTGAACGGCCTGTATACCTGAAAGCTTTCAACTGCAGTAAAGCCGATCCCAGACATTTGGCTGGGATGGGTCAAGGCGGCCCGCAGAGCGCCAATTTGCCAGCTGGAAGGGTATCGCGTGGCGTACTTGTTCAATACCTATTGGAGAAACTCGGATGAATGAAGATATTTATCAAAGGATTGAAGAAAACCCGCGCTTTCAGGAGCTGGTGCAAAAGCGCAGCCGTTTCGCCTGGCTCCTGTCACTGATCACACTCGCGCTGTACGTCGGCTTTATCTTGCTGATCGCCTTCGATCCTCAGTGGTTGGGGACTCCACTCGGTCCCGGATTAACCATTACCCGTGGGATCCCGGTTGGCGTGGGATTGATCGTGATTTCTTTCGTGTTAACCGGGATCTATGTTTATCGTGCCAACGGTGAATTCGATCGCCTGAATGCTGAAATCCTGCGCGAGGTGAAGCAATGAAGCGCCTACTTTCAGCTACCGCACTGTTGGCCCTGCCAGGCCTAAGCCATGCCGATGCCATTGGTGGTGCAGTACAGCGCCAACCGCTGAACATCCAGGCCATCATCATGTTCCTGCTGTTCGTCGGTGCCACTCTTTACATCACCTACTGGGCTTCCAAACGTACCCGCTCTCGTCAGGATTACTATACCGCTGGCGGGCGCATCACCGGGTTGCAAAACGGCCTGGCTATCGCCGGCGACTTTATGTCTGCGGCATCGTTCCTCGGTATCTCCGCGCTGGTTTATACCTCCGGCTATGATGGGCTGATTTATTCCATCGGCTTCCTGATTGGCTGGCCAATCATTTTGTTTCTGATTGCCGAGCGGCTGCGCAACCTTGGCCGATATACCTTCGCCGACGTGGCCTCTTACCGCCTGCAACAGAAGCCGATCCGCTCACTATCGGCCTGTGGTTCCCTGGTGGTGGTGGCGCTGTACCTGATCGCCCAGATGGTGGGCGCGGGTAAATTGATCCAGCTGTTATTCGGCCTCAATTACCACGTCGCCGTTATCTTGGTCGGCATATTGATGGTGCTGTATGTCCTGTTCGGTGGCATGCTGGCGACCACCTGGGTGCAAATCATCAAGGCCGTGCTGCTGTTGGCCGGTGCCAGCTTTATGGCGCTGATGGTGATGAAATCCGTCAACTTTGACTTCAATACCCTGTTTGCCGAAGCCGTGAAGGTGCATCCGAAAGGGCTTGCCATCATGAGCCCGGGTGGACTGGTCTCCGACCCTATATCCGCCCTCTCCCTGGGTCTGGCATTGATGTTCGGTACCGCCGGTTTGCCACATATCCTGATGCGTTTCTTCACCGTTAGCGATGCCAAAGAAGCGCGTAAGAGCGTGTTCTATGCCACCGGATTTATCGGTTATTTCTATATCCTGACCTTTATTATCGGTTTCGGGGCGATCCTGCTGGTCAGTGCCAACCCGGCCTTCAAGGATGCCAGTGGCGCATTGCTGGGCGGTAACAACATGGCAGCAGTGCATTTGGCTAACGCGGTGGGAGGGAACTTCTTCCTTGGCTTTATCTCTGCGGTAGCATTTGCCACGATCCTGGCGGTGGTTGCCGGGCTAACCTTGGCAGGGGCTTCTGCGGTTTCTCACGATCTCTATGCCTGCGTCATCAAAAATGGCAAAGCAACCGAGCGTGATGAGCTGAAAGTTTCCAAAATCACCGTGGTGTTGCTCGGGGTGGTGGCTATTGCACTGGGGATCCTGTTTGAGAAGCAGAACATTGCCTTTATGGTGGGGCTGGCATTCTCCATTGCGGCCAGCTGTAACTTCCCAATCATCATTCTTTCCATGTACTGGTCACGCCTGACCACACGGGGAGCAATGATCGGCGGATGGCTTGGTCTGTTAACCGCAGTGATCCTGATGATCCTGGGCCCAACTATCTGGGTACAGATCCTCGGCCATGCCAAACCGATTTATCCTTACGAATATCCAGCGCTGTTCTCTATGCTCGTCGCGTTTATCGGCACCTGGTTCTTCTCTGTGACCGACAATTCGTTGGTTGGGCAGCAAGAGCGCGTGAAATTCCGCGCCCAGTTTGTACGTTCACAAACCGGGCTGGGGATTTCGCAGGGAAGTGCACACTAAGGCGTTCATTTGGGCTGAGGTTGACTCGGCCCTGCTTTAAAGAGTTAGCCTGCTGGGTCTTCTGGCAGGTTAATTTGCAGATCGAGTATTACCCCTCACCCTAACCCTAACCCTCTCCCACAGGGAGAGGGAACCGATCGAGCTCGCGGATCTCTCTGTCTAATACTTCATCTTTCTGCTTACTTCCAACGTCCTGAAGCGGTACGGGCAAACCCAACCTCTCCCCACTTTCCGAAGCAGTACGGGCTCATCCACGACGCCGGACGGCTCCCTCTCCCTCACACGGGTGTTCAGGATGTTCTCGGCTGGTACTCTGGGAGAGGGCGGGGGTGAGGGGTATTTCTGTTTTCTGCGCATAGCAAAAAGGCCATCCT